>Ga0080006_1122800_pt1 | contig 14793 bp, 7 predicted proteins | sample RS3BMetagenome_FD_69209 | JGI IMG/M metagenome (GOLD analysis project Ga0080006, IMG submission 69209) | Ferric oxide microbial mat and aquatic microbial communities from Rainbow Spring, Yellowstone National Park, USA - RS3B (SPADES... ...
CATTACACGCTTCCTGGACCACTGGAACCAAAGCGCTAAGCCCTTCCTCTGGACCAAGACCACTCAGCAGATCAAACGAAGCATCTTGAATGCTAAACTTATTTCCGAACCGCGACACTAGGATTGAAGGTGATGGAAGCGAGCAGCATGTCGCCCGCTTGCAGCAGGCTGGCCGGTAGCACGCTGAGCTGCAGGTTGGAGCCGCTTGCGTTGAAATTTCCCCGCAGGCCGAGCTGCACCACCTTGGCTGGCGATGCTGCTCCCCATTTGCAGATGACGGCTTCATTGGCCGCCGCGGTAGGATCGAGATCACAGCTCCATAAATTCTTCGGGTACCCGAGGCTGAGCGGCCGAGCGAGAGCGAACAAGGAACCGTAGTTGATCGGGCCGGCACAATTTGCCAACGCACCGGAGTAGCCGTAAACGCTCTCGGCGCCCGGCAGATCTTTGCAATAGGCAATGGTAGTCAGCGGCGTGATCGGCTGGTTGGTGCCGCCCGGGGCGGAGATGACGCGATAGGCGGTCGCGTCGCCGCCATATACTTGAGGGTCGTTGGGCCACGTATAGGCCTTTGGCATGTCCTTGTGCAAGGTATCGTCGCCGATGCAGTCGGCGCCCGCTACGCTAGAACAAAGACCGAGCGGGGGCTGGGTTCCCCAGTTTACGCCGGCCCCGGAGCCCGGTACGTTGGTATACTTATCGGTGTAGCCGTACTGATAAGTGACGTAGGGACAGTTGGGATTGGCGGTTCCGTTAGACTGCGGGCCGCAAATATCCTGGTTCGCTACGAATGCCCGCCCCTGGCAGGTCAGGTTGATCGTGGAATTCGGATCCTTCTGGTCCCAGCATGCTGCATTTACCTGACACTGGCTATCGGTTGTGCACTTTTTGGTGGGCCCGTAATACGCTGGGTTTCCCAGGCAAAACGAATCCCAGTAATAGCAAGGCGAGCCCGGCGTGGGATTGCAGGTCTCGGGGGGCGGGACCGGAAACGCATATTTCCCGCAATTTGAGAAACAGGCCACCGTGCCGTTGTCGACATTGCCATTGCTGTCGACCGGCTGCCCCGACCCATTCACATACACAAACCCGTAGGGATTGCCGGTGGTGAGCGTTGACCGGGTGAGTTGGAAACTCGAAGTGCAAATGGCACGCACGTCCTGGCCGTGCACCGCGAGCGGATACTGCTCGGGCAGCCACTGGATATCGTGGCCCTGGCAATATCCGTTGTTGTTGGGCGGCGGAGCCTGGCCCGGGGGGTAATCCGTGCAATTTTGCGGTATATCGAAGGGATTGTGCTTGTCGCCGTTAAGCGGCTCGATATCCATGTCGAGGTTGACGCCGTCCACCGCGCTGATATCGGGAGAATCCTTAAAGTATGTGACGGCGGGAACGGCTGGCGCATTACTAACCGGCTCGGCGAAAGTCCATTCCGAGACCGTGGTCCCCACCGAGTTCGATTGGCGGGCGGCGCTGCAATCGTATCTCCCCGAACAGCCACCGGTCTCGCATTGGGCCTTGTCGAAGCCCAGGTCATAACGGCATCCGGTGCGGGTCCAGAATCTCGGCCCGACAATCCCCTCACACTTGCCTGCCGCTGCGTAGTTTGGCGGACACTTGGTGTTTTCCCAGGTCAGCGGCACGTCGATGGTCAAAACGTTGGCCGGGCTGCCATCGGTGCGCGTCGCGCCCACCGGACCCATCACCCAGGTGCCCTCGCGGGGCATCACTGGGACGGGCTGGCCGCCCTTTTGCTGAGCGGCATTGGCCGCGCCCAACAGGCTCTGGTTGGAGCAGTTGACCAACTGGAGCACGCGATGCAAGCCGGGGGCCGGGCTTGGAATCGGCAGGCTGGCCAGGCATTGATCTCCTGAATCGTTCGGAACGTACTTGTATGGGGTGACCGCCTGACCCGAGGCACGCGGAACCAGTACTTGGCAGAATGCAACCACCGCCAGCACGAGTAGCACGCCACTCGACCAGATTCGGCGACGGCGCCCGGCGAGCTTGTAACTACTCCCGTCAGCGGGCCGTTTTGACCCGCGAGCTTCGTGTTGACGCCGTCTAAAGGTCATTTGCATCTGGTATCTTTCCCCCAAGCAATTAAGCCGGCCCATGCTGCGCTAAACCTGACTATTTTTCAATCCCCGATGATGATGACAAGTCTGAACCATCGGTCTCTGCTTAAAGCGCCTAAACAAAGGAAGTAAGGTCCAGAATAACTCTTGGCGTCAAGAGCTAATATGGCTGGTCTTGAGCTGTATCGAATAGTCTATGCGAGTCTAAGATGCCGAGAGTGTCACGTCCGCGGCGCTGGGGCAGACCGGAAATTATCTCGTCCGGCTCGGTTGGCACTGACGAGAAAATCCTAATGAAAATTAAGGGGAATTAGGGCGGAGGGGGGAGGGAGTCGAACCCTCCGGCGACTATATTAGCCGCCAGGCCGGTTTTGAAGACCGGTGAGGCCACCGGGCCCCTTCCTCCTCCAATATGCCGCCAATATGCGCGCAAGCATTCTTAGGCGGCTTTAGCCGACTCGCTCTGTCACGGTTCGACCGGCAGTAAATTGCTCTGTGGCGCCAGCAACAATCAACCATAAGCTCGTATGGCGAGTAATGGCGAAAGTCAAGTCGCTCGCTCGATTGAAGCCACATCGCCTGAAGCCACATCGCCGGCATGAAGCGCTCCAAAGACGTCTTTTGAGCCGCCGACGTCGCAAGATGCTGCGTCGGTTAACCAAGATTGGGCCAGATCAAGTCCGCCCTTGAAACTAGAACCGATTTATCCTATAGCTTGTTAACCTTTTATTGTTTGGGTTGATTGTAGGTTTGTGTGGTTTTCTTAAGCTAAAATTAAGCGATGAGCTTACGTAAAAAGCACTCGCATTAGTAGCACGATAAATACAAAAACTCCCGTACGGTTATATGAGCAAATTGGCGAAGATTAAAACAATTCGTCAGTCACATATTCGTCAGGCGACATAAATGAAGCGAAATTTCCGGCCTTTAGTCCTATCGGCTTTGTCCATTGGTGGCTTTTTGCTCCTGGGCCTGATAGCGGGCTGCAGCAGCAGCGGCGGCGGGTCGAGCCCGACGCCCAGCGCAACCGCAACCGTGACGCCCACGGCGACCATTTCCCCTACCGCCAGCGCTACGCCAACCCCATCCCCGACGCCGACCCCGTCGCCCTCGGCAACCCCCAGCCCGACGCCGACCATCGCGCCGCTGGCGCTGTTTGTGGCCGACAATTGCGCGGCCAATGTCAAGCTGTTCGCGCTAACCGACAGCGGCAATGTAGCGCCCGAAGCGGTAATCGGCAGCAGTGCAGAAGTAGCCGGCCCCAGCGGAATCGGGGTCAGCAGCAATAACATCTACGTGGCCAATTCCTGCAACAACAGCGTCACGCTCTATCCGCTGGGCAGTCAAGGCGCCGGCGCGCCGCTGACCCGAATTATCGGTCCCAGTACAGGCCTTGCTCAGCCCTCGGGATTGGCCACCAGTCCGGGCGCCGGAGTCTTTTGGGTCGCCAATAAGACAGCTAACAGCCTGAACGCATACCCCTTGGGGCTGGGCCTGACTGGCGATAACGATATCGCACCAATTATTCGCGTTAGGGGCAGCAACACGGGGCTTAACGGCCCCGACGCGATCGCGACCGACGTCTTCGGCAATATCTATGTGGCTAACGCTACCGCCAACAGCGTGACGGTGTATGGCTCCTCGGCGGTTGGCAACGTGGTTCCCACCGCCACGATTTCAGGCGCGCTTACGACGCTCAACAATCCTGGCGGCATTGCAGTCGACGACAACGGCGTCATCTACGTGGCCAACGGGGCCGGTTCGGGGACACCGAGCATCCTGGAATTCGCGCCCACCAACAACGCTATTCCCAACGGCAACATCGCGCCGACCACAGTCATCAGCGGCAGCAACACGGCCTTGGCCGACAACAACGCACTAGCGGTCGACGCCTCGGGCAATCTGTATGTGGCGCCCACGGTTTCGCCGCAATTATCGGCCAATCCGCCGCAAGTTCTGATTTTTGCTGCCGGCGCCAGCGGCAACGTCGCCCCCAGCAAGACGATCGGCGGCAGCAATACGGCGATCTTCGAACCCGAAGCGATCGCCTTGGCTGCCAGTGGTGACATCTACGTCGGCGACCAGATGGCGGCCACGGTTGCGAGCTATCCGGCCGGCTCTCAGGGCAACGTCGCGCCCAGCGCGCTGATCGGCTCGGTTAACAGCAAACTGGTGGGGGTGTCGGGAATCTCGACCGACGCGGGCGGCGATATTTTTGTCAGCGGGTTGAACGGCACGCTGAGCGAATTTGCCGCCGGCAGCGAAGGCGACGTGGCCCCGCTCGCTACTCTCGCCGGCGCCGCCACCACGCTTAGCGAGGCATCGGCGGTCGCTTTGGACAAAACCGACACCATTTATGCCGCCAATTTTTCCGCAACTTCGGCGGGCAGCGTGCTGACCTTTCCCGCCAATAGCACTGGCGATGTAGCTCCGAGCACGCAAATCATCGGCGCCACCACCACCCTGGACTTGCCCTCGGGTCTGGTGGTCGAAAGCAACGGCAACATCGACGTAAGCAATCGAGTGGGCGACTCGCTGACCGTCTTTGCCGCGGGCAGTACCGGCGACGTTGCGCCCACCACCACGATCGGCGGTGCCAGTACGGGACTGAACTCGCCTGAGGGCTTGGCCCTTGGCGCCGACGGTACGCTGTACGTAGCCAACAGCGGCGGCGCCAACCTGCTGGGCTTTGCCTCGGGCTCTTCGGGCAACGTCGCGCCCAGCTTCTTTATCGGCGGCGCCAGCAGCCTGCTCGGTAATCCGGTAGGGGTGGCGCTGGACAGCAGCGGCAATTTTTACGTTGCCGACAGTGCTGTGGCCAACCTGGGCTCCGCGATCCTGGTTTTTGACGCCGGGCTGAGCGGTGATAGCCCACCCAACGCGGTTATTGGTGGACCACTGACCAACCTGGCCCAGGTCGCCGGCATCGCGGTGGGCCTGACCCGTTAATGTGAGCGCTGCGTACCGATCCCGCCCAGGCACAGTTCGATTCGAGGCCGAGCATGAGTAGTCAAAGTATCCATCGCGATTTTGCCTTTAGCAGTTTTCGTGCGTATCGATGCCAGCCCGCACGCATCCCGGCTGCCCGTACAAGCTGGATGGTGCTTGCGGGAATCTGGCTGATGCTGTCCGGATGCGGGAGCAGCAGCAGCGGTTCTTCGCCCACACCCACTCCAAGCGCCAGCCCCACACCTACGGCGGCGCCCACCGCCTCACCCACGCCGACTCCGGTGCCGCAGGCCGCCACCAACGCCAGTGTCTTCGCGGTTGATTGCACCAGCCAGCGCGCCTACGTACCGATGCCCTTTCTGAGTGCCACCGGGGGCGAAGTGGAGGAGCTGGATTTAAGCGTGGATCCAGCCCAAAAAGATCCCCGCATCGGCGAGATCAACCTAGGCATCAGTGGCTACCTGCCGCGCGCTCTTGCCGCCGATCCGATCGACGGCGAGGTCCTGATCGCCTCCGACAACGGGCTTAACACCGGCAATTTGCAACTGCTCGACGAGAGTAGTGGAACCCTGACCGACTATCCCTTCCCCAGCGGGAGCCGGCCGCGAGCCACCGACGGCGTGGTGTACGACACCAAGAGCGGAACCGCGATGGTATCGATGAGCGACGCGATCGGGGATTGCACCGCCGCCAGTGGTGGCTGCACCGGGTTGGCACTGTTCAACCTGGCCAAAAAGCAATTTGGGACGCTGTTGGTAACCGGAGACATCCTGGACAGTTTCGCCTACAACGGCGCCGGCGACTTGGCTTTGGGTTCCGCACAGGTACTCTCCCCCAATCTCATTTCCGCCAATCCGGCAACTCCCATCGCTTGTCAGTTCACCGACGATAATATCGTGGGACTTAACTCCAATCCTGACGCGATCGCGGCCGATCCGACCACCAATATCTGGGTGGTCGGCAATCTGAATTCGCCCAGCGCGTCGGTAATCAATCTAACCGGCTCCTCTTTCAGCGCGCCGCCCAACTGTCTACTCAACGAGGGTGGCACACCGCCCAACTCCGTCAATTTCGATACCCAGAGCGGGACCAACATGGCCGGGACCAGCATCAATCCGCTCACCCATCAGGCGCTGATTAGCGGCAACCTGAACAACCAGATCGCGCTACTCACTTTACCCTCCAAATCGGTCAGCCAGCTTACCGCCGCGATGGTCAGCGGAATCAGCTCCTCGCTCCCGGCGGACCCGTTGGGCAACGCTTTTATCGCCGCCACCTATCCCTACGCGGTAGTGGTCGATAGCTGCCACAACTTCGGCTACATCCTGGAGGAACAGGGCGATTTCCTGGTCCAGATCGATTTGGCGGCGTTTCAAAACAATCCCGCCGCCATCGGTACAGCGCTACCCGCTGGCCAATGCGCGGGGACCACCAGCACGACCTTCAGTTGCGACAATGGCGCTGGGGTGAAGTTTTTCCCCTTGCCCAACGTCGAATAGCAGATACGCGATCAGAATCGCAGGCAGGACGTACTATGACAATGCTCACACTGGCTCGCCGCCACGGCAACGGATTATACACCAAGGCAACCCCGCTTTCGCGCGCTGGTGCCATCCCATTTCTGGTCCTGTCATTTGCATTGGCCGCTTGCAGCGGCGGCTCCTCGGGCAGCTCCCCAACCCTGGCTTCGAGTAGCAATTCTCCCACGCTGTCATCGCCCGGCGGCGCTCAAGGAAGTCCGGGTTCCTCCTCTTCCGGCGGCACCAACCCTTCCTCGTCGGTTGATCCTGATTGCCAGTCCCTGACTCTGCCCAAGATCGAGAATTGTCGGGTCGGTGGTACCGGCGCTGACAAAAACGACGTTATTTTGCCTTCGCCAAATTGCCCCAAGGGCGCCGAGGTCGGGGACTCGACAACGGTGGGTCAGATTACGCTCAACTCGGGTGGCGAGTTAGTAGTGCGCGACCAGGACGTACAAATCCCCGCCAATTTGACTACCGCGGGCATCAACATAAACAGTGGCGGAAGTTTGTTGGTGGGCAACGCCAAATGCCCGATCGGCACGACCAACGCGCGCGATAGCCTGACCATTACCTTTACCGGCGCCCGACCTGCCGATTGTCCGGCCACCGACACCGCGGCCACCGACAAGGAAAGCTGCCATAGTAAGGGTATCGTAGCTAATTCCGGCGCAACGGTTCAGATGTACGGGATCAAGGGCGTGCCCAGCCGCGGCGGAATCAGTTGGACCTATCTGGCGCAGCCCGCCGGGCCGGTCAAATACTCGACGGCCGTCGGCGTGACGGCGCCGATCAATCCTGCGGGCACTCCGGCCACGGGTCCGACCACGCTGTATCTGGCCAATGACGTACAGGGCGGGGCCTTGAGCAACGGCGGCTGGCAGGTGGGCGACTGGATTGTGGTGGCCACCACCAGCTTCAGTCCGTTCGAGAGCGAATTCGTCAAAATCACCGGCCTTACCGCGCATACTTCTACCCCCGCCGAGCCGTGGGCTACGGTAGTAACAGTTTCGCCCGGCTTGCAGTACTATCATTTCGGCGGTCCCAACCCGTATGCCAACGATTGCGGTTCGGCCTACGACGTCAACTGCAAGACCCCAGGGGCCAAAAGCTACGCAGGCGACGCGAACATCAATTATGGCGTCGATGAACGCGCCGAGGTCGGGCTGATCAGCCGCAACATCGTGCTCACCTCCGATGCCGACTCCAGCCCTTCCACCAATGCTCACTGGGGCGGCGAGGTCAGGGTACTGGCCAATTTTACTTCGGTCCGCTTCCAGGGCGTCGAATTGCAGAAGTTCGGCAAGGAGCATCTGGGCAGCTACCCGCTTCATCTGCATATGGACGGCAACCTGAGCGGCAAAGACCTGTTGCTGGATGCCGACAGCGTCGATCACAGCTACAACAAATGCGTGACCGTGCACATGACCGACAATGCCTCGATCAGCAACATGGTCTGCGCGCGAATCGTGGGCCACATTTTTTACGAGGAATGGAGCAGCGAACAGAATATCAGCTTTGCCGACAATCTTGGCATCGGCGCGATGAGCAACAACTTCGCTGTCAACAACGGCGCCAGTGCCAACAACGACGACAACAGCCAGCAGTTGATCGAGAATTACTGGTGGAACGGCGACAACATGGTGAAGCCGCGTGGCCTCCTCGATTATAACGGCTTCAAGATCGCGAATACCGATAACGTTCAGAATCCCAGTCACGGCGTATGCCAAGTCTACGACTCGCTAACCACCGGCAAGGGGAAGCTGTACAACGGCAGTCTGAACAATCCTCCACCCGGCGGCGATCCGCCGATCTGGTTTCTCGATCCCTGGCAGAACAACCCAAAGTTCACCTGCCCGATGCCTAATGCTGTTTACTACGAGCCGGCCAGCGGCTTCTGGATCACTAACCTGTCGGCAAAGTTGACCGGCAATTCGATCGCTGGCTGCCAGGGCACGGGAAAAGCCTATTGGCTGGCTCCCGCCGCAAGCAGCATGTTCCTGCCCATCGGTACGCGGTACACGGGACAAATCCATGGCGAGCTGGTCAACAACCGCGGCCACGGCTGCGAATCAGGCATCTACAGCGAAGGCGAACGCACCATCTCGCAACAGCCCTTCGGCTACCAGAACGGCCTGCATGACGCGGACCATCAGACCGTGATGAACGTGGTGGACGGGATCACGCTGACCCGGATGCGCAATCGCGGCATCTGGCTGCGCCCTTCCTTTTATCTCGTGCGCGATGCGCGCATAGCAAGCGATCGGATTGGGCTGTCGTTGGTGACCTCTGGCGGGCCCGACGGCAACTATCCCGGTGAGTACTCCTATCTGACCGACTCTGTGGTGGTCGGTATCAGCACCAACAACGTCGATCGCTTTGGCAACCCCAATTGCTACAACTCCGTAGTCGCCCCGGCGCTCGCCCAAGTCGGGGGCGGGGCCTGGGGGTGCATTGACCAGACCGCCGCCCAGGTAGGGCAAGTCCCCGCCGGCGCTGACTACATCAATCTGGGATATCCGATGCCCTTGGCCGGCTACGATATGCTCGGCTATATGATCTATGATGGCCCGGCGCTGATCTTCCACGACCGCTTCGTCCACTTCAGGGTCAATCCGACCAGCACCACCGGCGGCCTGAAGAATCTGCTCGATAAATGGGACAGCGACTTTTTGGCCAAGGCCGGCAACGTCCCCGGCGGGACTTATGAAGGCGATGCCGCTCTGGGCTGGTTTACCTCGGCCAACCCCAGCGCCTACCCGGTGCTGACCGCTTCCAAGCAGCTCAGCTTCACCGGCGTCGACCTTCGCCATCAAGTCTTCACCCAAGCGGTCAATACCGGCTCGTTCGGCGATGGCGACAAAAACACTGCCATCTATGATATAGACGGTACCCTCAGCGGGCTGACCTTGGCCAACGCAAGCAACGCCCAGGCCACGCATTATTTTCCGATCTCGCTCAACAACCTAGCCTTCAATGCGACGGGTTACGTAGCGGCGGGAATTTGCAGCAATTCGAGTATTGGCTCGGTTGACGAATGCCACGCCACTGGCGGATTGAACAGTTCGCTGGAAGGGATTGCCACCGCCAACATGTCGCCGGCGGAAGTCGGCTCGTTGGAATTTCAGGAACAGGCCTACCTGTCGCAGCCGGTTACCTTCACCCGCGACGATGCCGATTTCGTCGGTTCCGAACCTCAGCCCTACCATAGCTCAATGACCCTGACTGGGCGCAACGGTCAGGGCATCTGGGAGCCCAAGGTAGCCAGCGGCTTCGGCTATACCATTGGCGCAGCCACGGGAATACCGGCGATTTCCCAGATTGGTCTGGTCGACGTCGCCAAACCCAACATCAGCAGCACCAACCCGTTCTACGTTCGGGTCGGTATCTGCTACACCGGCCAAAACAACTACCATCCGGCCGCCGCCAGTTCCTTCACCATCACTCGCGGCTATCAATCCTGGGGCGGCGGCGGCGTGGTCGAAAACAACAAAATGCTGCGCGCGTACTACAATCAGCTCGACGGCAACCTATTCGGCGACAACAGTACTCCGGGCAATGGCTATTGCTGGAATCTGACCAACCAAAACCGATTGGATGAAACCTTGTGCCCATCGGTCGGTGTCAGCCTGGCTCCGGGCGCGGACTGTAGCACCAACAATGGCGGATGTCCCACCGGTACCACCTGCCAGACCGACAAAACCAACTCCTTGGTCTGTATCAACCCCACCAGCAATCTCACCAGCGTTAATACGATTGGTGACCTGCTCTCTCCCGCGCCGAATCCCACCTGCGACAACAACAACGGTGGATGTGCCGCGGGGACGGCCTGCCAGATCAATAGCGCGGGAGCGGCGGTTTGCCTCAATCCCAACGCCTACTTCTACGATTCCTCGGCAGGAATGCTCTATTTTTACGTCGCACAGACCGAGCCCAACGCCGTGGGCGAGTCGCCGCTGGGCAACTGCTACCCAGGCAACCCAAATGAACCGGCCTTTTGTCCAGACAAGGCGGGCGGCTTCGATACTTACTATGTCTGCCCGGCGGAAGGCTGCGTGCAGTACAAGGTCACGCTGACCGACTCCAATTACACTCCGGCGGCCTCGACCTGTAAGCCCTACCCGACCTACGCTCAGACTGCGCCGCCGATGGATTATCACCTGGCGCTGTCGGGCAACCCCAGCAGCCCCCTGTGCCGCACTAGCGCGCTGGGTAACGGTAACGCGCTTTATCCTCACTATACCGCATCGCAGCAGCCTGCCTGCAGCATCGACCAACCCTGAACGCCGCCTTATTGTTGAAGCAAGCCACGTCTGGGCCGCTCCGAAGAGTTGATTCGGAGCCGGCCCAGACCGGCCGCTGGATGGGCTGTCTCATCGGTGACGCGCATCATATAGGCGAGCACTTGGCGGCGAGCGGACAGCAATCCGCGGCCATTTTTGATGTCGCCGCGCCTGGACGACCGGGACGGGCCCGGTCTTGCCGGGGTGGTGCCGCGGCAGGGACGTCCGCGTTGGCCTCTACGTATTTCAGCACCACGCGCCCGCTGCGGGTCCGTCCCGAGCCACTCGCCCGGGGTACTCCAAAGGCCGGAGCCGGAATGTCAAAGCGCGGCGGCCGCGTCCCCGCCTGCCGACAATCAAGTCAGCGACACAGCGCTTAGGGAGGCGCGGCTATCCGGCAAGATCGCCGCTCATGACGGACAGCTACCTCCGGAAACCGGCACTCGGACGGCTTGGTTTACGCGGCGGCGACCTTGCGGCACTCCTCCTGGCAGCGCCGGCAGGCTTCGGCACAACGGCGGCAAGACTCAACGCTGGGGAACTTCTCGCATTCGACAGCGCATGCCTCGCACATCTGTGCGCACAAAGCGCAAAGAGCGGGCGCAAACCTGGAGCCGCGACTCATTATGTCCAGGCAGGCCGTGCAAAAGGCCGCGCAATCCATGCATTGCCGGGTGCATTCGGCCATGTTTTCATGCGCGCAGCAAGTGTTCGCACAGTCTTCGCACGCCGGAATACACCGGCTGCAAGTGTCGATACATGCTTGATAGCTTTGCACCATGGCTCTATCCTCCTGAACCCCTTTTTTCGAAGGGGATAGAAAACCATTTCAGTCTACTCGTTTGGCGGTCGTCGCTGTAGACGAAAACTTGAGCCGGTCGCACATTTATCCAAACCAAAGGCCTCCTCGTCACAGCGGAGGTTGCCGAACGGTGTCGGCACGCGCCGCAGGATCGGTCGGCGATAAAAAAAGGCGCGGCTTGAGGGCGCGGCGAGCAGCCTGACCGTTTCGTGAACTTAAGGCTACAAGCCGTCGCTTCGCTGGGCGGCTTGCGAGGTCGAGAGCTAAAAAAATGGGATGCGCATCGTCACCAGCCATTGATGGTTGTAGGCGCGAGACTCGGTGGCGGCAAACTGCAACCCGGTCCCCAGCACGAAGTAGGCATGCTCGCTCAGCCGGAAGCGACCCGCGATAATGCCCGGGGTCAGATAAAGCTGCTGCTGGCCGTGATCGTTGCCGTTGGGGTAGGAAACCCACATCGCTTCGAACTCCGGCCACAGCGGCACGGTCCAGCCGTCGATATGGAAGCGATTGCCGTACTGAAACGTGCTGTTCCAGATGATCGGCGTACCCAGGGTACTGGTCGCCCCGTCCGGGATGTTGGGGCCGATCGTGGCCTGGTAGTCGAACTCGCCGTATCGCGTCAGAAAGCCCTTGCCGAAGCCCAAAAGCGGCGAGAAGTAGTCGTGGTTTTGCGACACGAAGGTGGTCGAACCAGTAGCGTAAGAGGTCGATAGCATGACGGTAACTACGTAGTTGCCCGCCTCGCTGGGCGAAGACAACAGGCGATATTTGACCAGGAACGGCCAATCGGCCCAGCCCGAGGTGTGCTTGTCCACCGGAAGATTCTTGGTGATGTAGGAGGGATTGCCCAGGATGATTTCCGTGTTTTCGCTCGGGATGATCTCGGTGCCCTTGCTCAGGAAGGTAAAGATCTGCAACCCGCGCGGGGCAAAAGCAAAGCTGTAGTCGGTGCGAAGTTCTTGTTGCAGGGTTGGGATGACGGTTACCAGCGGCGTCATCCAGTCGGGCTGCTCCTCTTCATGCGTGCGATGGACCATGTCGAGCCAGGCATTGTATTTGGCCTTAAGGTTGATGAAGGGCGAAAACACGGCCGGCGACGGTGCCATCATCCCCAACCGGGGCATCGTGCCGGGCGGCGGCAGCGCGCCCGATGACGCTATCGCTCCCGGTGCAGCCTGCGCCCAGCAGCAGTTTGCCAAGACCACCAGCGCCAACGCACAAAGAGCCCAACAGGTCGTTCGAGGGAAATTTTTCATGGTTCGGGTAGGTATGCCACGTCACAAGCATAATGACAAGTATCATAGCGTAAACAAATCGTCCCGGAACTGCCCGATAGGCCTTGGATTGACCCGCGTGCGAGCGCTTTCCTATAAGATGATGTTAGCCGCCAAACTGGCGACCTGACTGGGAGGAGGCTTGCGACGATGCTGACACGCGCCGAAAACGAATTGCTTACGCGGGTGGGGCCCGGCACCCCGATGGGCGAGATGCTGCGCGAGTACTGGAATCCGGCGGTGCGCGCAGAGGCTTTGGAGGCTGACGGCGCGCCGGTGCGGGTGCGGATGTTCGGCGAAAATTTCATCGCCTTTCGCGCCAGTGACGGACGGGTCGGCTTTTTCGACGAAGGCTGTCCCCATCGCTGCACCTCGCTGGCCTTGGCGCGCAACGAGGACAACGCCCTTACCTGTATCTTCCACGGCTGGAAGATTGACGTGTCGGGCAAGGTGGTCGAAGTCCCCTCGGAGCCACCCGAGCGGCGCGCCGAATTCGCGGCCAAGGTAAGGGTGCGCCATTATCCGGTGCGCGAGGCGGCGACGATCGTATGGGTTTATCTGGGCAAGCGCGAGCAGCCGCCGCCCTTTTTCAATTTCGAGCCCACCAACCTGCCCGCCGGTCACGTCAAGGTCTGGCGCGCGATCAATCACGCCAATTGGGTGCAGGGACTGGAGGGGCTGATCGATTCGGCCCACGTCGGCCAGCTTCATCAGGGGCAGATCCGCAGCGGCGCGAAGGACCGCGGTATCGCCAACGACTTCCGCATGACCAACGCCACCGGAGCGCCGCTGTTCGAGCTCGAGGATTGTGCCTACGGCTTTCGTGAGGCCGCGGTACGGCCGCTGCCCGACGGTACCCGTTACGTGCGCATCCGCCAGTTCGTGTGGCCCTACTTCGCCTTCATCCCGACTCCGCCAGGCTCCGAGATGTCATTGGTGGCGCCGGTGCCGATCGACGACGAATGGATGGCGCAGTGGTATATCGTCTATCGCCCCGACCATCCGCTCTCGCGCGAAGAGCAACTGTGGTGCGATCATTTCGTCGAAGGTGACGACCCCGACAACTTCGCCGCCGCCGGCGGGATGGACAAGAACTGGACCCAGGATCGGACCAAGATGAAAGAAGGGCACTGGAGCGGGATTACCCGCTCGGTACCGTTCGAGGATTTCGCGATGCAGGAGGGGCAGGGACCGATCGTCGATCGCAGCCGCGAATACCTGGGCCACAGCGACCAGATCATCATCCGCACCCGGCGCAAGCTGATCGAGGGAGCGCGCGCTTTCGCCAAGGGCGCGCCGGCGCTGGGACTGGCCCAACCTCAGGACTACAGCCGCCTGCGTTCGATGTCCACGCAATTGCCGATGGAGCGTAACTGGCGCGAGCTGGATCCGGCGTCGGTACCCTGGTGAAAAAAATGGCCGGCGGTCGATGGCGGCACGCCGACGGCGATTGAGCGGAGGCTCGCTAAAATGCTGACCCGCGAAGAAAACGATTTGCTATGCCAGGTCGGTCCCGCCACCGCGATGGGTCGGATGCTGCGCCAATACTGGACCCCGGCGCTGCGCGGCGCGCAACTCGAGGCCGACGGCGCGCCGGTCCGGGTGCGACTGCTGGGCGAAAATTTCGTCGCCTTTCGCGCCACCGACGGGCGGGTGGGATTCTTTGCCGAAGGCTGTCCCCATCGATGCACCTCGCTGGCGCTGGCGCGCAACGAAGACAACGCGCTGACCTGCATCTTCCACGGCTGGAAAATCGATGTTTCGGGCAAAGTGGTCGAAGTTCCCTCCGAACCGCCCGAGCGGCGGGCCGAGTTCGCGGCCAAGGTCAGGGTCGCCCATTATCCGGTGCGCGAGGCCGGTGGGATCGTCTGGGTCTATCTCGGG
>Ga0080006_1125756_pt1 | contig 14787 bp, 16 predicted proteins | sample RS3BMetagenome_FD_69209 | JGI IMG/M metagenome (GOLD analysis project Ga0080006, IMG submission 69209) | Ferric oxide microbial mat and aquatic microbial communities from Rainbow Spring, Yellowstone National Park, USA - RS3B (SPADES... ...
GAGAGTGTCAGGGTCTATCAAAACCTCAACACCCTCATCGGAGAGCTTGCCCTGGCTAAATCTGGTCAGTTATCTCCAGGAATCCCCTGCCTTTAGGCATGGGGAGGATGTCAATGATTCTTCTTTAATATCTATTGATAGTAAAGAGTGACAATGTGTTTAAATTTATTGGAAGGTTCTTTATAAGACAATTGTCTAGGCATTGTAGAACAGTAGAAACAATATCATTGAATGGGTTGAATAAAAAATCAAAAGATAATTCTATCCTTGGATAATCCATAAATTTTGGTGGTATCATTACCTATGCAAAAATGGATTTTTTTACTTATTGCTGGACTTGGCTTTGTGGCTTTTCCGATAATATTTGCCTTTGGACTCTCTACAGATGATAGACTAGCTACTGATCGAAAAGCCATACTTTCTATGGTAGGAAACTGGAGAGTCAGCTATCGATTCAACGAGCTTTATCCATTACACCCGGGCTATAGCCTTCATGCTCCATATGATATCAAAGGGTATGAAAAAGTGATCATTGCCGAAGAGAAGCCTAAGCATATAAGCCTACAACATCTACTGGTTGATTCTAGGAAAAGAGTCATTAAGCATTGGAGGCAGGATTGGGATTATGAAAGAGAAGCTTTTTGGGTCTATGCAGGTAATAACAGTTGGAAGATAATAAACCTTAATCCACAGGAGGTTAAAGGTTGTTGGACGCAAACTGTCTGGAATGTTGATGATTCCCCTCGTTATGCTAGTTATGGCCGTTGGAATCATACAGAGAGTTATTCGGAATGGATATCAAACAAGCTGATGAGACCGCTGCCTCGAAGAGAATTATCAAGACGATCTGACTACAACCTGATGGAATCGGTCATGCACCAGATTGTTTTTCAAGAAGGTTGGATTATTCAAGAGGATAACGAAAAGTGGATAAAAGAACCGTCTAATACTTATGCACTTGTTAAGGAACTGGGAATAATTTCGTATAGTTCGGAAAACCAGTTGGACTTCTCTGCCGCTCTCTCTTATATGAAAAAAACAGAAAAGTTTTGGAGTAGTGTTAGATCCGTGTGGGAAGAGATATTGGGAGAGTATCTAGAGATAAAATATAAGGAAAAAGGGGAGGGGAAAAAACTACTAGCAGAAGAGCTTTTTGCGGAAGCTGAAAAGTTTGGTTCTACACCCAAGACCGACAAACAGCTGCATGATTTGATTACTAAAATAATTGAAAGTCATTTTATTTTGGTACCAAAAGGCAAGAAAGGGAACCTTTCTTTTTTATGTCAATAAATTATTTTTTGCCATTTGCAATGGAAAGTCTTGAAAGAGTTGGAATTTTAAGGAGTTGAGGAATGCTAGACAAAATCTTTAATTTCTTATAGTAGCTAAGTAGCTAAGCATAGTTCTTTTTTTCATTTGTATACCATCTTATTGTTACAGAAGAGAGAGCAGAAAAATTAAATAGCCTCCAATTGGTAGAAAGAAGGTTTTTTATGAATCGAGATTGGATCAAAGAGAAGATATTACTAGCAAAAGAGAAAAAAAGGCTTTCGTGGGAAGAACTTTCTAAAAAAACAGGGATCTCAGAGGTATTTTTAGTTGCTGTTTGTTTTGGGAAAGCGGTTCCCAAAAAAGAACAAGCAGATCTCTTATGCCATGTTCTAGGTCTAGAGCCTGAAATTTCCGAAGCCTTACAGAAACCTGTTGATAGAAGTTGGGAAAAACAAATACCCAATGATCCAGTCCTTTATCGTTTTTATGAAGCTTTTGGAGTATATGGGGAAGCTGTTCGAGAACTCATTTGGGAAAAGTTTGGAGATGGCATTATGAGTGCTGTTGACATGGAAATTTCCATCGAAAAAGTTGAGTCTTCTACTGGACCGCGGATAAAACTCATGCTGAATGGAAAGTTCCTTCCCTACAAGAAATGGTAACAAATGACCATTGCCATTTTTTATAAAACAAACATTTCTTCTAAAAGCTTTTACACTTAGTCCTTTGATGCAGAAAAAGCTATTGGAGGCCATTTATCTTGCCATGGGCAAGCCTTTTGGAAGGCATAAGCTGCTCTTAGTGTCGTGAAATCATCTAAATGTCTTCCAGCAATCTGAAGACCTACAGGAACGCTTTTTGATGTCCAACCCGCTGGGACGGCAGCTGCGGGCTGTCCAGTCATGTTCATAATGTAGGTAAATGGAATCCAAGAAAGCAGTGGGTCAGCCCTTTCCCCATCAATAATGTCTGGTCCTTGAAAATAGAGAGGGAAAGGAGGAACAGCAGTGACAGGTGTAAGAAAAAGATCATACTGTTCCATAAGTTTACTCATTTCAAAAATCACTTTCCTTCTTATTTTCAATGCTTGAGAAAAGTCTTCAGGCTTAAAACTGCGTTCCAGAAATCTCGTGATATGACTGCTGATTTTCTGGCTGTTTTCACTTACTGCTTTCTTTAGCACTGGCAAATCTGCTCCAAAATATACCAAAGTAGAGAAAGCTTCTGAAGGATCTGGCCAGCCGGGATCCACTTCCTCAATGTTACATCCAAGATCCGTTTCAAAAAGTTCAATTGATTTTGTAACGATTTGTTTTACTTCAGGATCAATGCGTGCATACCCAAGATCCAGGCTGTAGGCTATCTTTAAACCTCTGATATCTTCTTTTAAACAATCACTCCAGCAAAATTCTGCTTTAGGGAGTGAATAAGGATCAGAAGGATCCGGTCCAGAGAGAACAGACAAAAAAAGCACAGCGTCTTCTACTGTTCGACTAAGAGGACCAGCATGGGAAAATAATTCCCAGTGCTCTAAATCCCTTCCCTTCCCAATAGGCCATGGGAGTCTACCTCTTGAGGGCTTGTAACCGAAAATGCCACAGAAAGAAGCTGGAATACGAATAGATCCTCCACCGTCGCTACCTAAGGAGAGTGGACAAAGACCTGTGGCAACAGCTGCTGCTGAACCTGAACTAGAACCACCAGAGGTATACTCCAAATTCCATGGATTTCGAGTCGCTGGAAAAATTGGATTGTGGCTTGTCGCGCTAAAGCCAAATTCAGGCATGTTTGTTTTGCCAAGAATAAGTGCTTTGGCTTCTTTTAGTCTTTTGACAAGTAGATGATCTTCTTTAGCTATATAATCTTTTAAAAGATAGGAACCAAAGGTTGAAGGCGTAGAAACAGTATCAAAGTGATCTTTGATTGCGATAGGAATGCCAAACAAAGGAGAAAATGTGTCTCCATGAAGAATCTCTTTTTCGAGTGCTTTCGCTTTTTCTTTGGCTGCATCTATCGATAGAAAAGTAAATGCATGAATAATTGGATCGATATTCTTAATTCTTTCGGTGTATAAATCGACGAGTTCCACCGGTGAGAGTTCTTTCTGCCTGATCAATTGGCTAAGTTCAGTGGCACTTTTTTTCCAAAGTTCTTTCATGAATTCTCCCTTTTTGAATGTATATCCAAAAATAAATTCTTCGCAAAGAGGCCGTTTTTAGGACTTAGCAAAGAGTAGCTTTCCTTTACTTCACTTTCCAAAGCATAGGCTATTGAACCTTCTTTTTATTCATTGGAACCATTCATGGAAAACTGGAGCATAGAACTGAGCGCCTCTTGCACCGCTAATTTGCTTTCTTTACGAGGTATGGAGGACTAAATATAGAAAAGCAGAAAGAAGGCTTTTTCTAAGCACTCTTAGTTTTAAATATTAGATGCGAGAACATTTAGAAAGGTCTTGGTTAAAATTTTAGAAATGCTGTGATAGCTAGGAATGATAAAGAGGATTTTTATGTCAATCTAGGGTTTTATTTCCTATTCTTCTCATTCATATTAACATGTATAATTATTTTCTTTTCAAAAAAAGAATGCAGATAAAAATAATTATATATTTATAATTCTTTTAAAAATTCTGAGATTGTCCTTCTTTCTCCCAGGCTTGTGCATCTTTTTCATAGGGAGAGTTGGTATACCCATCAATGAGCAAAGATTGAAGGTAATTTTGAAGATAAGATTCAATACTGCCAGCTTGTTCGAATTGATAGACATGGCGACATTCGTGAGCTAATACCTTTTCTGAAAAGTTATTATTACGAATAAAAATTGTATAACCAAGGGCTAAACCAATCGTTGAAGGAAAATTAAGTCCAGTACTTCTCGCTACCTCTAAAAGTTGAGGGTCTTCAGGTTGAGGGATCTGATCAACAAAAACTAGCCGGATCCTTTCAGGAAATCGGACACCCACTCTTTTTGCTATTATAAGCTCAGCATCAGAAAGTAGGCGCCCTTCTTTTGCTTTTTCTTCTACAACTTTCTTTGCCCAAGAAATCCCACGAGCTATAAGATTATTAATCAATGCGCTAATGCGCTGAAAAAAACCGTTGAATAAATTAGTCATATTTATTCTTCCTTTTATTTTCTAAATCTAATATGAGAGTTGTTGGGAAACAATTAGAAAAATCCAAAGGATTGGATAGGAAAACGCATACAGATCCAGACTTTTCTCAAAACGACAAAAATTCACCAAAACGGATTTCCTCTCTATCTGTATTCCCATGATATTCTACATAACTATTTAAAGAGAGCTTTTAGAAACTTCGGGCAATGGACTTGATCTGAAAAGGGTTAACATAGCCGAAACTTTTTGTTCTATTTTTTTATAAAGAGATGGACTCTTGTCTATATGTTTATCCTCTGGGTTTGGATTCATTCCACTTTTAATCTTTATGGATTTATGTAATCATGCTCTTTTTTGGTTTTCCGTTTAGCCTTTTGTTGATTTTGTTCAAAAGGGTATGAAAAAGCAGCCTAATTTACTGATAGCAATTTTGCTCATCTATTAGTAGCTGGAACCACAGTAGGGGAAAAGCCAATTTTTGAAGTCGCTTATCGGAGCCATTCTTTATAAATATCCAAAAAAAGCTACTGTCTCTGTGATTGATTTTAAAGGGACTGATTTTCCTCTCCTAGAAAGCAAAAAGGACATAAAGGCGATTGAGAATTTATTGAAAAAAGCAGTTCAGCAAATAGATGAACGAAATGAAATATTAAGGAGGAAAGGATTTAAAGACCTTAATAGCATGTATAAAGCAGGAAAAGGAAACATTCCATATTGGATTATTGTGATTGATGAGTATGCAGATATAATCTCTAAACTGGGAAGAAGATCTAAACAAGAGTTTGAAAGTCATATTCAACGAATTGCTCAGAAGGGAAGAAGCGCTGGAATTCATCTTGTCATTTCTACTCAAATTCCTAGGAAAGAGGTCGTTTCAGGACTAATCAGATGATGTCTGGCTGGAAGGATTTGTTTTAGAGTAACGGATGATACTGAATCCTTGCTTATCCTTGATAGAGGGGGAGCAGAGCAGCTCAGGGGTAAAGGAGATCTGCTTTGCAATTTTCAACACGGAAGTCTTTTGAGAGCGCAATCTGCTTTTATTACCGATGAAGAATGGAGAAGAGTTGTCTTACAAGCCAGATATAGTTAGATAATAAGTGCAATGTTTCTAGGAAGAAGAGCAAAAGCAAATTTGGTGATGAGATTTCATTTAAAGTCGATGTCCCTTAATAATTTTTTTTTCTGTTTTGAGCTGTTGCCTTCTAAAAGTGTTATTCTTTCTTTTATAGAGTTTCTTTTTTATTTTTCCATAATGAATAATGAATAATAGGTGTAGGTAGTAGGCTTTTCATCATTGAGATTATTATCATTTGTTTTCATAGGATAGATTCTTTTGGGCTTACTTCTCTAATTTTCAAGTTCAAGATTATGTTTATTTATAGAAGTTAAAGCCAGAATTAAGCAACAAGAGGTTATTGCTTCTTCAAAATTGACTAAAATTATGCACCGAATAAAGCCTGATGAAATATTCTTGACTGCTTTTGAAGGGTTCCCCAATAGCCCTTTACCTGTTCTTCATTATCAAGGAGTTTTAAAGGAATTTGAAAGAAAGCCTTCTGTCGTTGAAGAACTTTTCTATTTGCATCATTGGCAAGGATCTTGGGTCAATGGAATTTATTCTTTTGATCATTTTCATTCGACTACACATGAAGTACTTGCGGTAGTCAGTGGACAAGCCAAGGTTAGATTGGGTGGTCCTAGAGGCAAAGGGATAGATTTGAGTGTAGGAGACGTAGTGGTGATTCCTGCTGGAGTAGCGCATGCGCGGCTTTGGGCTAGTTTGGGCTTTCTTGTGGTTGGAGCTTATCCAGAGGGTTGGTCATGGGATCTGCGTCGAGGGGATCCAAAAGAACTGCCTATTGTTTTGGATAATTTAGCTCGAGTAGCTCTTCCTAAGACTGATCCGGTTTATGGTGCAGATGGCCCACTGGTTGAAATTTGGAAGCATGTTTATGAAAGAAACAGAGACAAAGAATGAATATAATAATTTCTTCTGTTATTCAAAGGTATGAATTTAAGAAACTAAAGAGGGCGAATCGTTTTCTTCTTCTAATTCAAAGATTATTTCTTCGAGAAAAACTTTTTTCATCTCCTCTGGGAATTGCCAATGCGCCTCAACCCAATATTTTGCGGTCTGGTCCAAAAGGGGATAACCTGAAGATTTTACAATCGTTGAAGAAATCACTTTTCCATTCTGCACGGTAATTCGAAGGACCACTTTACCTTGCATATGATTTAACCGAGCCAATAAAGGATAGGGAGGAACTGGAAGATGGTAGGAAACTAGACCATGGCTTCCATTTAGCTCTTTGGTATTCGAAAAATCAATGGGAGAACTACACCTTTCTTCTTTTTTACTCTTTTTAGGGGAAGAGTAAGTATATTTTCCAAGATCTTTTGATAGTAGGGTAGAAGAAGGATGGGTGATGTTTCCATCAGTTTTTATAGGTGAAATCGATTGAGGTGGATCTTGTTGTTTTGTCTTTTCTGCAAAAGGGTGTGAGGAGACAGCAGGAGGTTGAGCAATAAGAGCAATGGCAATCTCATCTTCCTTGTTTAATAATCCTTGTTGTGCGATTGTATCTTTTTTTTCTTCTGAAAATCTGCAATCAAGCAAAAGCCCATGAGTAACAAATGCAAGGATGAGACAAAATAAGAAAGTATAGTTTTTGCTGCCAGAAGAGAGTGTATCTTCCGGAGGGCTTTGTTGAAAGAGTATCATCTTCATGCTTAAAACATGAACCAAGAAGGTCTTACCGGAACCTTAATAAAGGGCTTTTAGCTATTAAAAGATGGTCAAAAAACCGGAAGCTAAAATGAACAATGACCAGGAAAGGGATTAGAGAAAGGTATTAGTTGGACTAGAAAAAATCAGGTCAAAAAAAGATAAATATCTGACAATACAGAGTTGAGGATAAGTGGGATTAAAAAAGATGAGGATTGATCAACAAAGGAGGTTGGCTCTGCATTTTTTTTATAGATACCATTGATCGATCCGATTCTGGTTTATGGGAGATAAGAATGAGATTAGAAGATTCTTTGAGATCTATAATTATCTAATGAGAAAGGATATAAAAAAAATGTGTAATCTTGATCATTTCTATTATCAGGAATTGTTAAAGGAGAAAGAGCAATTAGATTTACTGATAAAGAGTACTGAGAAAGTACATTCTTTCATAAGCCTTCAAGATGTGTACAATGCTGTTTTGGATTTATCTAAATCAATATCGAATGTAGATAGGGTACACCTGGAACCCTTCCTTGGAGACGTGTCTCACCCCATCTACTACTTCACTGGTCCTCCTGGGTCCGGAAAAACCACGAAGGCCAAGCAGCTCAAGAAGGTACTTACCGGGGATGATAGTGTTATAAGTACTCGGGGTAAAAACAAAGAAGATCTCCCACTTCTATTCAGTCAGAAGGATATAGTTGTTTGGGATAATGCGGAACCTGGTGATGTGGATCCGACAATGCACCAGCTCTTGTGCGCACTTGCAACAGGAGGAGGGCATTTCCAACGAAAGAGTTACTCTGGGCTACAAGAACAAAAGCTCTCCTTGCCTAGAGAAAGAGCTTGCCGCCTATAGAGCAGCTCTCTCCAAAAGCTAAAGGAAACCCCAACTCCTCCCACCAAGCCTTGGCTAATAGTCGCAGGCCCCAAACCGCCGCCAATTCTGGCTTAGAGCTTTCCGTCGTCTTTGCGCGCGGCTCTCCCGTTAAAAGCTCCACAAGCCTGTCCACATGAGGAACCAAAAGCTCCTTGCGCTAGAAGAGTCGCTATCGACCGGCTTTCTAGATTTTCTTTCGATCGTAGTAGCTCTCCACCAGTCGAACGTACTGATCCACTTTCCTGCTTGAGCCGCCGGATTGGAACGATACGCAGAAACATAAAGAGACATTATCCTACAACGTTGATCTATTTAGTTGCTTTAAAAGATTTATTCATAATAATTATTCATAATGTATAACTATGTTTCGGCAAAAATGGCTCCCTCTCTCTGGAGCACCCTCAAAATCAGGCTATTTTCACCAAACATGGGCTAGAGAAATAGGTTTTCTATAATAATAAGTTTGGAGGTGTTTAGATGGGAACCATGAGGGCAAATGTTTTTAAGGATGTTAATAAAATAGGGCTTGAAGACCGTCCTATTCCAAAGGCAGGACCTGGAGAGGCAGTTATAAAGGTTACTCTAACTACAATATGTGCTACTGATGTTCATATAATGAAAGGGGAATATCCCGTAAGGGTTGGTCAAATTATAGGACATGAACCAATTGGAGTTATTCATGAATTAGGTGAAGGTGTTTCTGGATATAAGGTAGGAGAAAGAGTAGCAATTAATGCAATTACCCCCTGTGGTCAATGTGAATACTGCCTTTCTGCAAACTGGGCTCAGTGTGGAGGGTTTTTAGGTGGGTGGAAGATGGGAAATACAATTGACGGGGCTCAAGCAGACTATGTGAAGATTCCGAATGCTCAGGCAAATCTGGCCCCGATTCCGGATGAGCTTTCAGATGAGGATGTGCTTTTTACAACTGATATTTTTTCTACAGGTCTTTCTGGTGCTGAGAGTGCTGATGTACAGGTTGGAGATAGTGTTGCTGTATTTGGGCAGGGGCCTATTGGACTATGTGCTACTGCGGGAGCAAAGCTTAAGGGTGCTTCTTTGATTATAACTGTTGACACTGTTCCTTCGAGGATGGATATGTCAAAGAAGATGGGGGCAGATATAGTGCTTGACTTTAAGAAGGGAGATCCAGTTAAGGAGATAATGAAGATTACAAATGGAAGAGGAGTAGATGTTGCAATTGAGGCAATAGGACTTCAGGAGAGTTTTGAGAATTGTGTTAGGTGTACTCGAGTTGGGGGGACGATATCTAGCATTGGTGTGTATCCTGCACAACTTGGAAACATTGGTGTGCCTCTTCAAGACTTTGGCTATGGTATAGCTGATAAGAAGATTGTTTCGACGTTATGTCCTGGTGGGAAAGAAAGGATGAGGAGGTTGATTAGTCTTATAAAGAACGAGAGAGTTAATCTTAAACAGTTAATCACTCACTGGTTTTCATTAGATGAGATAGAGGAGGCCTACAGGATATTTTCAAATCAACTGGACGGGGTTATTAAGGTAGCTATAAAAACCTCTTTTTGATCTAAAAGAGTTTGCAAAAAAAACGTGCCTATCTGCCACTATTCAGTTTCATAATATCTGAGCTCTAATCTCTAAAGATAAGTTCGTATTGTGTAAAGATGCTTCTTTTTTTAAGAAAACAAACAATGTTGATTTCCAGTGAACGATCTTCTTCAAAGTCAAAAGGTTTTATGTTTGGAGCTGATTTTTCATTAGTTTGTAATACATAGGCATGCTGTGTTGATAGAAAGGGTTCTCACAATCTTTACCTGAACAAGGAAAGCCAATAACGATAATTGGAGTAGCTGCGAGGGTGAAAAAGAATGATTGGACGACAGGCAACTGAATATCGGCAGGCTGAAGAGATTCTAGAGGCTTTAGAATGGTGTTGATTAAATTTAGGGCTTTAATTTGAATTTTAGTTAGAAGAGCAGAGATAAGGCGGTCATAGTTGTTTCCAAGCTCTTTGATCCCTAGCTGTGAAAGCAGAAAGTCTATATGAGGCATAGATTTTAAACTGTTTTTCTCTAATGGGTTGAGAGGATCTGATGGTGTTGGAATATTGATGTCAGATAGAAGCTCGAAGGTGAAAGGAAGCTGAGGAACCCAATCCAGTGAATTGATAATGCGAAAAGCCAGTCCTTTGTTGCTGAAGAGGTGGTCAAAGTCGTAGGCATAAAAATCATTGCCAGGTTTGGGCTGGGCGAAAACATAGCTTTTGTAATTGTGGGATGGGTTGGTAGGCTGATAGTGCAAATAAGATCGAATGAGGGTGGCAACAGCTGCTCCTTGACTATGTCCGGTGATATAAATTGGGGAGCAAGAAGGAACATTCCTTTTTAATTGATTCACTATGCCTTTTTCTGGATGAAGAAGAAGGAGGAGGGCTCCAATAGCAAATCCTGCATGAACAGCAGCTTGAGGATGAGAAGCGAATTTATAAGCAATGGATTGATGTTTATAATCAAGTTTGGCATCTGATTGAATCAGAAAAGAAAGTAGATCCTCTAGAATACTCTCAAAACTTAGAGTGGTCCCACGAATAACAATGGCATAAGTATCTGTGGATGTCTTTTTCCATAACTTCCATCTTTCATTGAATGGAGAAAATTCTAATGAATCAAAGATCAATTGCCAGTCTGATCGATTATTAGGGAGAGGAGTCTCTTCAATCTCAGCGCATAAAGAGGCAAGCCCTAGAGCTTCTTCAAGGTCAAATCCTTCCTTAAAAGCCATAAATGATAGTCTGTTGGAAACAGAACAATCTCTGCCTAGAAAAGAAGGATGTCAATTTTTTTTAGGATCCAAATGAGTATTATAGAATGTGTATCCAATAGAATGCATGAAGAGCAGTTCAACAATTAATCATTGTTTATGGCAGTTTTCATTCGAAGAAAAAATCCTTTTCGAACGACTATCCTTCCCTTTAAGACCACTCCTTACTGGTGGGAAACCGTTGAGCCTCTAAAAGTAGAGAATAAAGAGATTCCTAACCAAATTGATGTAGCAATCATTGGCAGTGGTTATACGGGCCTATGGGCATCGATCATTTTAAAAGAACAGGGGCTCAATGTTCATGTTTTTGAAGCCAAAGAACTTGGATATGGAGCTTCTACACGCAATGCAGGGTTTGTGGGCTCTGGGTACAAATTAGGAGTGAGCAAGCTCTTTCAGATTTTTGGGAAAGATAAAGCTGTGGAACTTTACAATATTTCTTTGAAGGCAAGAGAGGATATTGAAGAAACGATCCGAAAAGAAAACATTGATTGTGGTTTCGCTGTTCCCGGTCATTTTGTAGCCGCATGGAAGCCAATGCATCTTGCTAACCTAGAGAAGACGGCGGATCTGTTGGAGAATTACTTTTCTCTGAAAACTAGACTATTGGACAAATCTTCACTTTCGGCTTGGATGGAGACAGCCCTCTATCATGGCGGACTTTTTTTAGCTGATGGAGCACTTCTTAACCCTGCACGTTATTATCAGGAGGTGCTGACATTAGCGATTAACAAAGGAGTCTATTTTCATCAGCATACCGAGGTGCAATCGATAGAACAGAAAGGGGGAAAATTTGAAGTAACTCTCTCTGGAAAAAAAAGAACCCTTGCTAGGGAGGTGCTTATAGCCACCAATGGGTATACAAATTCTTCTTTTCCTGAAATTCAAAGACGGATCATTCCTCTGCCGAGCACGATTGTATTGACTGAACCTATAGATAGGAATCTTTTAGAAAGACTAGTCCACACAAAATTTGCTGTCTATGATACGAAAAACTTTCTTTATTACTTCCGATTTTTAGAAGATGGAAAGCTACTTTTTGGTGGAAGAACACATTTAAGCTTCGGTAGTTCAATCACAGAGGCTGCAAAGGAACTTCTTCGGTCCATATCTATGGTATTTCCAGCGCTTCAAGGAATTAAGATTAGGAACGTTTGGGAAGGAAAAGTCTGCTTTACTTTTGATCAGTTGCCTCATTATGGCAGGTTAACAAACGGTATCCATTATTGTCTTGGCTATTGCGGTCATGGGGTTGCCTTAGCAAGCTATCTAGGCAAACTTACTGCGTATTATCTTTTAAACGATCCCAGAGGACAAAGCCCATTGTTAACTCTTCCTTTTAAGAAAGAATTTTTTTGCAAGACTCATCCATGGTTCCTTCCGTTGATAGGGCTGTGGTATAGATTAAAAGATACTCTTTTTTAGATTGTTGTGAAAATGCCCTTTGCGCAAGCAGCTACTACACAAGAGTAATAGGCTTGTTAGTGTTAAAAGCATGAGATCAAAGCAAGCTTTTTAGTTAGATCCAAAGAAAGGGAAAGCCAAATAGAAACAGCAAAAGTAAATATCCTTTCTATTTTCGATCCCCACTTGATGACGTTATTACAGGTCTTCTTTCAAGTCTATTGCTAAATGGGGTATTCTTCAACCCTGAGATGTTCTTTTGTAGATTGTTGATCTAAGAACTAAGAATGTAAAAGTCTTTTTGAAAAAAGAAAAGTTCATTTGTGTTGCGGTCTTGGAAAAAAGAGGAGCTTTAGCCGATTTGTTAATTTGTTAATATCCATTGTTTTTTTCTATTGTAAATGCAAAGCCCTGATTCTTCTTTTTAACTTTTCAATAATGGCTTTGAATATCAAATCATAATGAAATGACTTGTTAAAATTTCTGCTCAATAAATCTGTATCTTATTTTTTCTTTATTTATCTTTTTGTTTCCTTAAGAAAATGGCCTATGTATGGAAGTCGAAGTGATGGGAGAGAGATCAATCCGAAACAGAAAAAAGCTTCAAAAGAAGTGAAAGGCTTTAAAAAGCAGCAAGTGTTAGACTAAAACAGGTGAAAGAAGCCGAATATAAATAGGAACTGATTAAAAAAAAACATAAGAAAGTAACGGATCTTTTATTGGAAACTCGCAAATGATTCGTACTACAATCGAAGGGATGTGTTTAAAAAAATAGGAGAATAAAGTAGAATCTTTTGAAAAATTAAAACGGGTGGGCAGAAAAATTAATATTCTACAGCACAAGTGATTTAACACTATGATTTGGATTAGACAGATAGGTAATTTTTCAAAGAAAATTGATACTGGAGTTATAACTTAAGTAAATTATTGATCTCTTAAGGAAAAATTGTTTTCATTTGCTGCTTGCTTTTTTGAATTAAATGCAAAGGAGAAACGAGGATTAAAATGAAAAGAAAGATTTTTGCTTTTTCCTATTTTTTCTTTTCCATATTCGTTCTTAGTCTATTTGCTCAGCAAACCTCAAGTCAGCTGTCTCAAAGCACAGCATCGACTCTCTTTTATAGTGTAAAAAAGCCAGTGGAACTCATTTATCCTAAACAACTTTCTGTAAACAAACAAAAAACTTGGACTCTCGAAGAGGTCATTCAGAGAGCCTTAGATGCAAATCCTGAAGTGGTATCTGCTCGTAAAGCGATAGAACAACAAGAAGGGATCAAGATGCAGTTTAAGGCTAAGCTGTATCCTCATGGTGGATTGGTCTACCGAGCACAAAGGGAGCAAAGCTCTTTGCTGATGTTTCTGCCTACTATCGAGACTTATCCCTTAACAAGGACAAGTTGGCTTGGTGCTGTACAAATTAAGCAAACCATTCTTAATGTGGAGTCGGTAAAACTGGCTCGTCAACAAAAGGAGCTTGTTGAAAAAGCGATTTGGCAGGCTATGGACGTGGCGCTAAAAACTACAGCACAGGTAAAGGAGGCTTTTTATTTAACCCTTTTTCGCCAGGAAGTGGTAAATATTCGAGAAGAACTCACGGAAGCAAGTAAAGTGATCGCCGATTATACTATGAAAATGTACAAGGCTGGGGAGTTCCCTCAGTATCAAGCGTTGAGTGCACAAGCTGAATATTCGACTGCGCAAGGCGATCTTGCTCAGGCTAGATACCAATATGTAAAGACCCGAGAGCAGTTACGGATGATTCTGAATTTGCCTAGTGGATCAGAGAACGATCCATTATATCTTTCTGGAGAAAGTCAGATTGTTCCTTTTGATGTCCCTTATGAGGAGGCTTTAAAAATAGCCCTACAAAAAAGGACAGATTTAAATGCAGCACTACACGGTCTTTCTGCGGCTCACGCAGCTGTTGCTGCAGCCCAGGCAAGTTATTATCCTAATCTTGATGCTCTACTCCAGTACGAAAACATCAGCAATGTGTACATTCTTTATCCAAAATGGGGATGGACAGCTGGAGTCCAAGGGCAATGGAATTTTTTTGATATTATGGAAAATAATGGGAAAATAAAGGCGCAGAAGGCCTTGGAAGATATTGCGCAGGTGAAAGTGACACAGCTTAAAGTGGATATTCCTGCGGAGTTAAGAGAGCTGTATCAACAGCTGAAAAGATCGAAGGAGTCTTTTGCTTTTCAAGAAAATGCGGTCAATGATGCCGAAAAAGGTTTTTATCAAGCAAGAAGACTATTTGAAAGCGGGGAAACAAACTGGGTCCAGGCCGTGCTTGCTAGGCAAGCTTTGCTTAAAGCAAAAATTGGGTATGCGGAAGCTAAATATAATTACAATGCGGCGCTTGCAAGATTAGAATATGCTGTTGGTGGACAATTGCCTAGGGACTAGCCCATGCTTGGCGAAACTTTTGTAAGGTGCTGATTATCAATAAGTTTTTTTCAATGTGTCACTATGTGAGGGTTTTAGGAGCTATTTTTGGGTTTCCAAGGCACTAAGCGGCCAACTCGGAGGGCGGAAAGGATCCGGCCGCCCATGTTGGTTCCCCGCCGTGACTCCGCGGTG
>Ga0080006_1159482_pt1 | contig 14751 bp, 13 predicted proteins | sample RS3BMetagenome_FD_69209 | JGI IMG/M metagenome (GOLD analysis project Ga0080006, IMG submission 69209) | Ferric oxide microbial mat and aquatic microbial communities from Rainbow Spring, Yellowstone National Park, USA - RS3B (SPADES... ...
AAGCATTTGATGATGAGAGCAATCATGTATTCCTGAGAGAAGAGCTTAATGCTTTATCAATAATCCCAGCTAGAAATGAAAGTGTACCAATATGGAGGACTAAAGGTAAGTACAGAAAGGAGATGAAGAGAGGCTATTCTAAAAAGATGTATCATCAGAGGTCAAAAGTTGAAACCATATTCTTTGTAATCAAGAAGACTATGGGAGATGATATCAAGTCAATAAAAACAAAGGCTCAGAATAATGAAATGAGGTTTAAAATAATAGCATATAATGCTGCAAGGATTGCAAGTTTAGCTTATTCTTTGTTTATAGGGTTTCTACAGAGCCGTATAATCCAATTTCTTTTAAGCACTAATGGTTGTTTCTAAATCACCTAGGAACTTCTCATGTTGTTATTGGTTATACAATCCAATTTTTATATAGATATATGATGCTTTACATCGAAGGAAACTCAAAAGCTAAAAATAGGGGAGACAAGGCCAGAAGTTGACGATGGAAAATCTGAAGCTTGAAACTGCCGAAGCGTATCTAAATGGAGGTTCCAGTGAGAAAGGACTTGAGAATTCTTATTTTATCTGAGTATTGGTTTCCGGATGGCAGCGGAGCTGAATTGGCTACTTGGTTATATGCTAGAGCGTGGGCCAACGCCGGCGCTGACGTTACAGTCTTGACCAACGGTCGATCCAATCAAACTGTGCAGAAAGAATCAGAGAAATATAGAATATCACGATTACCTCTATTTAACGTCAACAATCGGTTACCTACCTATTGGGCCCAGTTTGGTTCGATACCATTAGGAAAGACAATAGAGAAGGAAATTGCTCTACACGATATAATCTATGTTCCCGGGCACTGGTACTGGCCAATAATACAGGCCAAAAAGCAGAAAAAAATTGTTGTTTGCCACTTGCATGATTACTCGATTCTTTGCCCATCTGATGGCACTTTGTTAAATATGCCTTCTATGGAAATATGCAATGGGTGTGGTTATATAAAAGGGGGTAGATGTATTACCTCTAGCGACCTTCCGAGGGGGATAAGTTGGAGCGATCGGGCTATACACTTGGTAGCTTCGATAGGTGCGTGGAGAAGGTACATTTCAATTTTTCCAAAATATGTTGATTATTTTATTTTCGTTAGCAACAGTCAGAAAAAACTATATGAAAAGGTCGCACCCGAGGTAGCTCGCAAGGGTACAGTTATCTATAATCCTCTTCCCAAGACACCAGAAACAGAAATCAAAGAACTGGGGTTTGCGTACTTAGGAGGTGGATACATTGTAAAAGGTTACCAGAATATCCTCTTAGCTCTATCAATCTACAAACCACCATATCCATTTTACATGACAAAATGCAAAGCTTCCGAAAGACAATTTTTGGAAAAGCTGGGTGTGAGGGCGTTCTCCAAGTTACCACCCATGGAACTTGCCAAACTAATGCAAAAAGTGCACTGTATTGTTATGCCTTCGTTATGGGAAGAAACTTTCTCCTACAACATGATTGATGCTATGCAATCCGGTAAGCTGGTGATAGCGAGTAAAATAGGCGTCGTAAATGAGTTGGGGGGGAATTCCCCGGGGGTGTTTAAGATAATGCGCGGATCCCCGGAAGAGCTTGCCCAAGCCTTTGAGCAGGTTTCATCGCTAGACCTTCCCCAAGCGCGAGAGTTAGGGAGAAGCAACCGAAACAGAATACAGGAAATTTACGATTCTTTTGACCCTCCAACCAAAATGTTGTCGATTTTTAGATCGTTACTTGCTCGTTGAGTTGATGCTCTTTTTGTTATTACAGACTAGACGACTAAGTAGCGATCTTACCAGGGTTCCTTAATGCTATTCTTGCCGAGTGGACTCGTTCTTGCTATTACCTAGCCCTACGTGAGCAGCTATAAACACATTGGCGAGTTAAGCGATACCAGATGCACACCTCCCGTTCAATCGGGTAACCGTGTCTGATAGGTAATTTATGCACTAGACTTGCTAAAATAAAGGAAGACCATAAAACGACCTTTGCCTCATAGACAAAGCTTCTGAAGGTGGCTTGCTATGCACTGAAGGAAAATGGAGAGAATATCAAGTCTATTGGGCGCAGCCGATACAATGTTTTGAGGGCCAACCTCGTTAGTTTGAATAAACACAGTAAATCTGTCTAGCATGCTGTCGAAAATGCTATACTTAAAGATAGAATCCATAAATGGATAAGCGTCATAACCATTGCTGTGGGAAACAATTACGCTTTTAACCTGTAGATAAGCAGCTGCAAGGACATCAGGGCTTTGGAGAACTTCGACGGACTTTTCCGGCGCCTATATAAGGAACGTAAAGGGGAACACATTAGCAACTTGATCAGCGTCTCAGGTTCTTCTATAATCTCATCGCGGAAGAATGGGGCTAACCGAAGTATCCAAGGTTCGTCAAGACGCTTTCGAAGGCCTTAACAGGGTTCCAATGCTGACATTTCTCTTAACCTTTAGCTTGTCAGACGTGCGCGAACTGGCTGGATATCTGTATTCTCAGATAAACATCGAAGGACTAACTGGCTAATTTTTACTATAAGAGGTCGCTCGAGTCACTACATCTAAACCGTTGTGCCTTCTAATTTATAATCTTTTGAGGAGTCCCTTGCGTGTCATGGCTTCATAATGTAATATCGGTAACTTGGGACATTGGGGCCAACATCAAGTGTAAGCTGATACGCTCGGATCACAACCCCCCGGAATTCATCAGGGATGTCACCTCTGACCTTGTCAACCCATGCATTTCCATAACCGGCATAGCCCGACGCGGCAGATTTTTGTACACGAGATATCCAAAGCGATTTGATTGCACCCACAGATGAATTTGCGCTTTGGGACCATTCGTGTTGTCAGGTATACCTAGGCAGCCTACACCACCATGTGATAGCACTCTTGCAAATTCCAAGAGATAACCACGTATGTATCTTGGTTCCATGTGTTGGAGTGTTATTAGACTGAGTATGAAGTCAAAGTAATTATCTGGAAAGAGCGAAAGATCTGCGCGCGCATTGACAATGAACTTGCAGTTGGGTAAAGTATTGAATTTCATGGCCAAATTGACCATGTTGGATGAAATGTCCACCCCTATCGCCTCTTTAAATCGGGCTCCGAGGGGTTGCGTTAATCTCCCCACACCGCACCCAAAGTCTAAGGCTCTACCATAGTGAAGTGATAGACCAAGGGAATCTATCGTATTAATTATTCCTTCAACTTCTTTGACTCCAGAATCAAAAAACTCCTTGACATTCCATTTTCCTCCCCTCTTGCTTGGGTCAGTAAGAATTGCGAAAAAAGGGTCCATCTGAGCGAATTTCTCCCAGTTTCTCTTGACCTCCTCCAGATTCAATGAGTTATCCCCAACCTAATTTCACTTTTGATGATGCCAGAAAAGCCGACCTCTTCAGATCCTGCACATATACCACAACCTGATAACATGTAATGAGACGGCACTTATATGAGTTCCTATAACGACCCCTAGTAAATCACATGTTCTTAAAAGTAGGGTTTAAATCAGGATCGCACTGACAAATCAAAGTCACTCAAGACTACGGCAACCATAACGTGGTTGAAAGCGCATTATCAAACACTCTGTCAGAGCGTATAAGGAAACCTGCGTATCGCTGTGTAAGATTTGCACTCATGGTTGTGAGCTCGTTGCTACTGGCAAGTTGTGTAGCTAGCTGAATTTTATTCGTTTGGAGATTCCAAGTATTTAGGAAAAGGATGCTACCAGTCAGCATTATATTGGTCGAATTCTGAAGGGGCCAAGGTATGTCTAGATTATTAAGATAAGCAGCACTGAGGAACAACGGGGCGCTGTTTGGGTCCATAAAGACAACAGCTTGTGATTCCGTATGAGTAACTAACCAAAGCCCTCCGTTAAATTCGCCCTGGTTATATACAGAATAAGGTGTTTTCGTGATCAACGAGAATGCCGACGGATATGATTCATGGGCAACGGCTGAGACGAATCCAATGTTAAATAAGAGGAAGATTGTCGCAAAGATGCTCAAGTACCTTAGCCATGAAACCTGATTATATCGACTTTTTAGAGCCTTAGTTACCCATCTACCAAAAACTAGTCCTCCCAAAACGCCAAATGGAGTGAGAAACAAAAGACTAACAGAATAGAGACGTGTAACATCAAAATAACTTCCAAAGTATGGGAGAATGACTGCCATAACCAAAAACGTAAAACATATAATGCTTATAACGTCGTATCCCTCTGCAAAGGTCCATTTTCTGCTATCCCTTGAATGCCAGTAGCTAAAAAGCCCTAGGACAATTAGGCCCTGATAAATCAAGTTAAGAAATTTAATTACTTGGTCCGCGGGAGTTAAAGTTGTTTGGGTAATCAAAGCAATGCTGTATCTAGAGCCTAGATTGAGAAACTGGTTCAAACCCAGATAGATCGAATTAGCGTACGACACGAACATATCAATAATAAAACCATGTGTGTTCATATTATACCAAAATATGTAAAACGCAGCTAAAGATAATGTGAGGGTAATGGGAAGCTCGTACGATCTGTGTTTTAGCCAGAGTATTGGTGTTATAAAGACGAGCAACGAAAGGAGAAAAAGACCCAGTGAATAATGTGAGATTATTACTCCGATTGCCAAAAGCAACGATATGGGCATCCTGTGACGTTTTGGTGCTCTTAATAGGGAGAATACGAACATCGTCAAAAACAAAGTTGCGATCATCTGTTTCCCCAAGGATAAATCCACTTCGTAAAATGAAGGGATAGCCATAAAGAAAAAAACGGCGAGGAAAGCTGATCGGGCCCCAATCTGCTTCTGCAGAAAAGCATAAAGAACTAGGGGGACTAAAGCGTACAATGCAGGAAAGATTGCTTTGAACACCCAAGTTCCAGCGATATCGCTGATCAACGTTAGCATCGCCGGGAATACTGTTACGCTTGTTGTTGCAGCATAACCCATAACGGTTGTAGAGCTATCTGGAGGGTTAATTGTTGTGTTCCAGTGGCGACTTTGGAGTGTTACCTGATAATAGTAGTATTCGATATTAATGTCGGATCCCCATATATGCTGTGAAATTAACGCCTGATGAAGAACAAGACTTAGGCTTATCGAGAAAATTGCCAGCGGGAATAGCCTTGAAGGCACCAAATCTGTCGAAACTACTAAAACTAATATTGTACAGACGAGCAAGACATAAATTAACATGAGCGTGTTGTCATTCCAAAAATTCACAAATTCAGCACCTGCAATCGCGAATACTGGAAGAGACACCAACAATAGCAGAAGAATGGGAAATCGATTCAATTTCAAAGTCTAAATCTCTAAATGGATTTTCTTGATTCCAGATACTCAAGTGGTAGCGGATTAAATAAGTTGATTATGCAAGTATGTAGGTCGATTATTGAAAACACAATTTAGACAATAATTTGAAAGGACATAGAATAAGTTAAGTGACGGACTCCTTCCATGTCTCCAGATACAACCTCGCAGTTTCTTTAGCACACTTTTCCCAACTGAAATTCATGCTTCGTGCAATTGCTTCAGCACTAAGTTCTGATTGTATCCTCTTTGATTCGACTATGCTTGAGATTGAGTAGACAAATCCTTCTACATCATAAGGGTCCAGAAGAATTCCGCTTTTATCTACTATTTCGGGCAATGATGAAGAGTTGCTTACAACCACAGGAGACGCGCACGACATTGCTTCAAGAACCGGCAATCCGAATCCCTCAAACACGGAGGGGAAAACAAACACGTCAGCACTTGAATAGAAATATGGCATCATTCTATCTTCGACTCCAGAAAAGAAAAGAATCCTGTTCCTCTTTTCTTTCGGTACGTATTTAGATAACAACTTCTCGTTTGCTTCTTCGTTGTTCCCCACTCTTATCAGAACATAATTATCTGAATTCTTACATATTTTAGCAAATGCGTTGAATAGAGTTGTCAAGTTCTTTCGTCGAGCCTCACTTCCTACATTTAGAATGATTCGTTTATCCACAGGTATTCCAATGAGTTGTCGGGCGGCCATCTTGTTAATAGGTCGAAAAAGGTTATGGTTTACGCCGTGTGGAATAACGGAGATTCTTTTGCGGGAAATTTTAAAAGTATTAGCCAAAGCCGTGCATATAGTCTGAGATGGACAAATAATTGAATCGGCTTCTGATATTCCTATTTTAATCCCCGCTTTGCCAAGAGAGCTTCCTGCGTACCTCGAGAATCGATTCATTCTCAAATAATTATCATCATAGTTTTGGGAAGTGTTGAGTACAAAAGACACAATATCATGAACTGTAAGCACACAACAAATATTTGGAATTAAAGGTAGCACGAAATTAAAAACTGAGCCCTCGAGAGGAATGTGAACCAAGTCTGAACGAAGTGATTCAGAAGAAGCCCTTATCAAATCCTTAACACTTGGAATCGGAATAGAGAATGCTCTATACAGCTTTAAGCGGTTGATACGTACTTCGATATCTGGTAAATTGCTCAATCCCGTTGCGAGATTCTCGGTGTACACTCTAAGGCTTGATCCCATATGCCATTTGTAAGTTGGAATCATCACTTTCATGAGCCAAGACCTCCGTATGATTGCCCCATACCAGTGACATCTGTGAGATTGTTCGAGCTAAGCCTTAGACAACCGGAGTCCAGAATCAATGTGTGGGACTTTTCTCATCCCATGGCTTTTCTAAGATATTCGAAGGTTTCTCTTGCATGTACTTCCGAAGATAAGCCGATAGCGATTGATGCAAGATTGTGAATTGACTTTAAGTATGATATCCCGTCTTCGAGACCGAGTCGTCCTCCCGCTAATGGACTCATCGCGACTATTTTCGTTCCGTTCAGTTCATTCAATACTACTTCGCAAGCTTCTCGTGACGGCGTCATTTGAAAGCCTAGTTTGTTTATTGGAGTCATAATAGCTACGCGTTCGATTGGAACCCCCCACCCGCGGCAAACCTCTACAAACCGACAAAGATTTCTTGTAACGAAACCGGGAACGACCCCAAAATTGCTGATATAGATCACTAGATCCTTCATCAAGCTCTCGGCATTCAAGGTTATCGCCATGTCTGTCATTATTTCGTGAATAAAGACTGCTTTTATCGTTGCTCTAGGTGGTTTGAGTTTAGTCAACTTCTTCAATTCCATATCTACGGAGAGCTCTATCAAGCGAATCGGGTCACCCTTTGCCATCATGACCCCTCCTCTAACAAATGCTGCCGTTTTTTCAATCAAGCTGAGACCTTTAGTCAGCTTTTCTGCAAGAGTCAAAAATTTACCTTCAGCTATCGCTGCTCTAAATGTCTGTACGTCAGGCACAAGCGGATACAACCCTATTGCACTCTCCACATCCATCCCTTTCATCGCAACAAGAAGCGAGTAAATATCGGGCCCTACCGTAAAAGTTAACCCCTGAGCTCCAGCTCTCAAAGAAGTTTCAATGATACGAACAATTGCTTGTAAGTCCAAAGTGGACCGTCTTGTCCGAGCTCTTGCTCGGTCCATATGATCCACGCCCAGGAGAGGGTTGGTCCCTAGCAAAAACTTGTCCATCTTTTTCAGCCTGCCAACTTCAACCAGGCAAAGCAGAATCTAGTATTTTATCAATGAACCAGTTTACTTGCATTGCAGTTTCAAACGTCTGTTCCGGTATATTACGTGACTTGATGCACCACAGTAGATTCTTGTTTTGTAAAGTATATTCTGGGTCAGAAAACAGAAATGTAACAGGAGGAGTTAATTCATCAAAATAGAAAGTACGTGTTGTCGGCGGAGAGTAACTATTGTGTCCATATTTTGTTTGAAGAATCAATTTATCTTCTGTAACTTGGAGTGATCCTTGAGTACCCTCCACATCAATTTTCAGCTCTTGTGACTTGTATTCTGGCATAACCCAGCTTACGTCAATTGTTCCTCTTAGACCGCCATGATAGCTGACTTCTGAGTGGATTGAGTCTTCGACATCACTTGATATTACCGAAAAAGAGTGCGATCTAAAACTCGTTGGCTCGCCGAAAAACCAAAGCAATAAGTCAAAAAGGTGGGGACCAAAATCACGAGTTACGCCACCAGTACCTCTTTCGAATCGCCAACCTTTTTGTCTTTTAGCCAAGCCCGAAGTAAAAAAGCTGCCCTTGAAGAAGAGAGGTTCTCCTATCGCGCCTTCTTGTAACAGCTCTTTTGCTTTTCTGAATGTTCCTCGGAACCTCTTCTGATATCCGACAGACAATATTCCTCTTGATTTTTTTCCGAGTGCTACCATGTCTTTTGCATGTTGATAATCGACTGCAAGTGGCTTCTCCACAAGGAGAGAAACATTCGGCTTGCTCTTTATGATGGAAGAAACGACTACATGGTGAGTGGGTGTAGGCGTAGCGACAACTACTAAATCCAAACTCTCATTCGCAATCATCTCGTTGTAGTCTGAATAAAAAGCAATTTTCGGGAACAATTTCTTTGCAAACCTGATACGCAACGAATCCCTGTCGCAGATCGCTTTGGTTTGACTTTCTTCAAGTGCATTGAATATAGTAGCATGCGTCATGCCTATCTCTCCCAAACCAATAACACCAACATTAATCAGACGACTTCGCCTTGGTTTATGGAAACCTAATCTTTTCTGACTTTACAGGAAATTAGCATGCCATTGTAGCTATAGATGTAAATCAGCGAATAATTACAGTTTTTGGGTCCTATAATTAAGAGTTAATCACCATGTTATTTACAATTCTTCATCTTAATCAAAGGTAACTGGCATATGGTCCCTATGAGAAATGCCACTAACGAGAGAAAACTCATCCTAGGATGAAGAAACTGAAAAAGCCAACCAAAAGTCCCATAATAGCCACTGGGTAAATCATAACTCTTTTCATCCGGCTTGAGAAATTAAGATTAGGGGCGCCAATTTCATGAAGAAAAGTTGATAGAATAGTGATGAAATGCTGGGTCTCGAATGACAAAGCGGGATCTCTGTCATATGAAAGATAACGATAAACATATCCGCGTGTGAAACCAAAATGTACTGCGCGTTTTGTGAGCGAGGTGAATGTTGTCTGTCGATCATTGACCTTATGATATACAAATGCTTCGGGATTGTAAACAACCAACTTCTTTAAATGGTGTCTTAACTTGGTACACAGTTCGATTTCTTCGGCACCAACGTACAAAACTTTGCCAGCTTTAGCACCCCCTTGAACAGGACCTATTGTTGGGTTAAACAGAGATACACGGAAGATGCTGTCTTTATGATAAGAGGAATTCATGCCGCCAACATTCCTAACCTCTTTCAACCCTTGCCAGTTCCAACCTGTACATGAGATGAGCCAATACATTTCCTTGGGAATCCATTCAGCACCTTTCCCTGTCCACAGAGGGTAAGCGGGACCGGTTACAGCTCCTGTATTACGTATGAGGAGGTGCGTCTCGACTATTTTATACGCCCAATCTACTGAGACTACGACGTCGTCATCTAGTAGTGCTATAAAATCTCCCTTTGCTTTATTTATACCACGGTTCCTGCTTTCGTTTACGCCTTTCAAACTCTGGTCAACTATCACTTGAACGTTTTGGAGTCCTGCACGTTTGATGTAATTCTTTATCGAATTGCCAAGAAACAAGGATTCGGTAACGACTATCACTTCGATGCGCCTGTAACTCTGATTCGACAAACTCTCAAGAAGTTCTATAACATCACCGCATCGTGTTGGGTCGTAAGTTGGGATGATAATAGAAAGTAGAGGGTAAACATTTGAATCGTAACTCGCACGAATCGAAGTGATTCTGTTATTCGTTTCCAAGACTTCTTCGAGTCTTTATGGTAAGGATTTCTTCCGCAATGTAAAAATTAGTACGCTTGACGTCTGAGGAAACATTGCGAAAAAGTAATCAACCAATGAAACGATTCGCGGAATACCATTTCTAGAAACGTGAACACCATTGACACTTTGTACTTCGAAATCATGAGATTGAAAGAGCTCTTTCCAAGCACGAAGTGTTCCCATCCGAATATGTTCTGCACCTGCTACGGTAAGAGCATGGGTTCTACGGAAGAGTTTGCCAGCAGCATAGTATCTCAGGCTAACCGACGTATTAAAGGGCTGATAACCCAAGAGCAGAGAAATTCTATTGTACCATGAGGCTAAATTGGGAGTAGTGATGATTACTATTCCGGACGGTCTCGTTATGCGTCTAATTTCATCAAGCAATTTAGATGTATCGAACAGATGTTCAATCACTTCCCCCAAGTGAACAAAATCAAAATAATCGTCTTGAAAAGGAAGACTTTCTACCCTGTCCAAATCAATCTGGTGAATGTTTATTCCCCTTTCCGACGCGATCTTACACGCTTCAGGAGACATCTCGATTCCGAAAACTTCTTTTGACTCAAGGGCATCTGCTATCAACTTTGTAAACGTACCATCGGCGCAACCAATATCTAACAATTTTCCTGATCTTAAACCTAACCTTTTGATTAACCGGATTACATATCTCTTGCGTTCGTCTTGTTCATAGCGAGTAAAACCTTCGAGATAAAATACTTCACGATCGGTAGGTCTTGGCGTGTTCGATGCATTCACCCTTTCATCAGCTTCAGTGCGCTATCTAAGACAGTCTAACGCAATTTTAGATTGTTCGGCAGTCGACAGAAGTCAGGCTACCATGTCGAGCTGGATGTTGATAGCTTAGGAAAAACGCGTAGAGATTACCGATTTTCTAGTTACAACTCGTTTGAACCGCATTCAAGTTCATTTCTGATCGTGATTTATGGAGATCATGCATTGACCTTTACGATATTCTGATTCGATCCATTTGTAAGTAAGGCGTACCCCCTCTTCCAGAGATATATGTGGCGTCCATCTCAGTTCCCTTTCTGTCTTTTTCATGGAAGGTATTCTACTGAGTGGCCCAACAGGCTTCGATTTATCATACTTAATCTCTATCCTTTTACCACTCACCTTCACAATTGTGTCAGCCAGCTCCCTTACCGTGGTAGTCTTCTCGTTACCTATGTTCAATATGAGCGGTGGGTAGGACACCTTCTCCTCCATCTTCAAAAGGGCATCGATACAGTCCTGAATGTAGATCAAGTTCCTCGTTTGAGTACCATTGCCCCACACAACGAATTCTTCCTCTGGATATTTTATCGCCTTTCTTATCAGTGCAGGAACAACCTGAGCCGTACCCTCGTATTCACAGTATTCACCATATGCGTTGAATATCCTCGCTACAGCAGACTTACACTCTTCCATCATTCCGAGCTGAATCTCACCGATCAGTTTGGCCCAGCCGTAACCTCCTTCAGGATTAATAGGATAGATATCCTCCTCTTTGAAAACGGCGCCAAGTTTCTGCTGCCTGTCTATGGGGTAAATGGAAACGCTGGATGCGTAAACTATCTTCTTCACTCCGACTTCCCTGCACGCTCTGAACACATTGACGTCTATAGCAAGATTCGACTGTAGTGCATCAAGCTCCGCCTTGCTACTCCCGTGCAGGAAATCAATGCTCCCGACTCTAGCAGCGAGATGATAGACTAGATCAGCACCATCCACAGCTTTCAGGGCTTGGTCGTATTGCCTGAGATCGGCATAGACAGTATCAACAGGCAACCCCTCGAGGTTCCTGCTCTTCCCCCTTGACACGTTGTCTACACATCTAATGTCCCGTCCCAGCTGAATCAGTCTCCTGACAAGGTTGGATCCTATGAATCCAGCTGCTCCCGTAACTACAGTCTTCATTCAGTTATTCTTCCCGAAGCTGTTCAGCTTCCTCTCTATCCGCCTGAGCATCACCGCGATTGTTGAGACTGTGAAACCCTGTGCACCAAGTACAAAGAGCACCAGGGATGCGAGGAAATACCCACCATGATAAGCATGGAAGAAGAAATAAAGGTAAATCGCATAGAAGAGCAGTATGAACGCCGGAATAAGAATCAGCGAAGCTAACACAGAAAAGAGTAAGACAGGACTGTACTTTAGCGCCAATCCTATTATAGCAAATAACGCTCTAAATCCCTGTCTCCATGTCGGTGCCTTTGCCTTCCCCAGCCTTGCCCTGTAGTTTATCGGAACGTAAGTAACCTTCCCATCTAGAAGCATCTGGGCTGCTATCTCCTGGTCAATCTCAAAGCCCTGTCTATCCAGTATCAGTTGTTTCACCTTTTCGGTCTTCATCAGGTACATTCCGCATGCCACATCCGGCACGTTGCTCCCCATCAGCAGATTGAATGTCTTTGTGAGTATCCAGTTGCCAATCTTGTGGGTCCTCGAAATATGGGGGCTATCTTTTGGTCTGAACCCGATGATGTGGTCATATCCATTTGAGTGTCTTACAAATTTGTCTATATCCTTGGGGTCGTATGAGTAATCTCCGTCCATGAGAAGGAAATACGGTGTATCCACAATGTCCCTTGCCACCAGAACAGCACCCGTTTTACCCCTACCATGCTGACCGACCACTTTGGCTCCTTTGTCGCTGGCAATCTTCACCGTCTTATCCTTGGAATATCCATCGACAACAAGAATCCTTCTGTATCCAGCTTCCTTAATTTCGTCGATAAGAGGACCTATGGCCTCCTCCTCGTTGAGCGTTGGAATTACAATTGTCACCCTGTCTCTTAGTGCATTAATACTATCTTCATGCTGTGGAGTAGACTGTCTTTCCTCGGAGAATTGTTCTTGAGTCAATTTATTATCTTCATGCTCGCAATCAATCTCTTGAATTCCTCCAGAGACTCGGGCGAACCTACATCATAGAATCTCTTTGACACCTCGAAGGCGAGCAGTTCTCTTCTTGAAATCAATTCGTTAAAGAATTCCTCTTCGTCCCCTGAGCGAGCCAGTCCTAAAGCTTCCTTCCTCAGCGCGAAAACGCCATAGTTTATCCACTCGAAGCCTTTGTCTGAATGCTTCGAGTATGCAACCACATACCCATCCCTGACATCCGCATCGCTCTTGCCCCACCTGTTCCTGTTGTACAAAACTGCCATCACGCCGAGCGCTCCTGATTCCCTTAGCTTCTTGGCCATCTCGTGGTAATTGACATCAACATAATTATCCCCATAAGTTACTATGAAGTCCTCGTTCAGAAGATTCTGGGCATTCTTCAGAGCACCGATCGGCCCAAGAAGCTTTTCACCATCATACGAATATCTTATCCTAGCGCCGAATCTGCTCCCATCGCCAAAGTATTCCTCAACTATCTTGCCAAGGTACCCAACGCAGAAGACATAATCCCTTATCCCTCTCCTCAACATATCTCTCAACTTGATTTCGAGGAAAGGTGCGCCATTGATATCGACCATCGGCTTCGGAACCTTGTATGTTAAGGGTCTCAGCCTAGTACCAAGCCCACCGGCAAGTATAACAGCCTGCAACTCAAAAAACCGCATGAGAAGTGATCCTTTCTAATCTACTAGCAATCATCAATCCTGTTACACACGATAACGCTCTAGCGGTATTTCGAGTGCCCAAGAATTCCAAAAATGTATAAATGAAATATCTCATTTTCTCTGACAACTTAATAACCCTAGATGGGTAAAACTAGAGTTGTGGGAAATTACTTTACCTTTTATATTCCGCATTTCGATATTATAATAATTTTTCAACCTATTAACAAGTTTTTCGGCCCCATTGTGATATTCTAAAATGATTTCAGGGAAATGATCGAATAAATCATCTTCACAGTTTAGCAACACTTCATACTCGCACCCTTCACAGTCCAACTTTAATACGGCTTCATCGATGTGAAAATCTTCAACAATGGACCTTAATGTTCTAACTCTTACGGTATTAACACCATCTTCATTCAAGTCCTGCAAAACAAAACTTGGAGAAGGATCTACATCCCCAAGCTTTACAGTGTGATCAAATGGTCCAACACCATAGTTAAATAGATAGATATTTCTAAAACGGTTCAAGCTCAAATTCTTTAGAGCTATCTGGTAAAGAGTCGGATTAGGTTCGAAAGCGTAAACCGTTTTGGCACCTTGCAATGCGAAATAAAGAGCCGAATCCCCGTTGTAGGCACCTATGTCTACTACGTCGCGACCCTTTGAATTTACGCAGTCGTAAGGCCTTTCCAGGAAGTGTTCGATTGAAAAGGCATCTTCGTAATAATAAACGGATAATCCATTCCGAAATCGAATGATAGGGTGTTGTCGCAAGCCCAACTTGGCCAATGCTACGTCGTACCAGTTGATGGTCGCCCTAACCAAGCGAATAGGATCTTGTAGTGATTGCAGCTTTGTTCCCAATTTATTTGTTGCTCAATATAATGGTAAGAAAGAATAACCGTGCGATGAAATCTGTTGTGGCTTCAATTTTAGACATTGTAAATTATCTTGCTCCCCGAAAAATCGAACCTGAACCGGTGTTCCTCCAGCCCCTCATTCACAAGCGCCTTCCTGAGCTGGTGCTTCCCATCTTCACAATAGAATAGCATGAATCCCCCTCCACCTGCGCCGATCAGCTTGGCGCCTATAGCTCCGTTGCTCTTGCCTATCGAGTACCACCTGTCTATCCTATCATTGCTCATCGATGAAGTAATGCCTCTTTTCGCCTTCCAGTGCTCATCAAGCAACTCTCCGAACCTTTTCAAATCCCCTTTTTCAAGCGCCTTTGCACTTTCAGAGTAAGAGGTCTCAGCCTTGTTCCCAAACCACCAGCAAGTATAACCGCCTGGAGAGTATTCATAGCATCACTTGCTTCGGGCAGAATTTCTTTCAGCAGGAATCACCGAAACC
>Ga0080006_1135461_pt1 | contig 14741 bp, 11 predicted proteins | sample RS3BMetagenome_FD_69209 | JGI IMG/M metagenome (GOLD analysis project Ga0080006, IMG submission 69209) | Ferric oxide microbial mat and aquatic microbial communities from Rainbow Spring, Yellowstone National Park, USA - RS3B (SPADES... ...
TCAGGGCGGGTGGCCGCATTCATCGCCTCTTGTGCCGGATCAGGCTTGTTCGACGCGCATCCGGCCAGCAGCGTTAGCGCCAGCGCCGTTCCAGCCACTCCGACAAATGCTGAGGTCCGTTTGATCAACCCGTTTGTCATTCCCTAACCCCTCCTTGAAGTTTCCGCGGACACCCAAAGGTTGCAGAAATTGGTTCGTTGCAATCCTTGCACAAAGGCAACATGCTTGCAAGGGCAAAGACTAGTTGACATAGGGGAAACCTGAAGCGTTCATCAGTCAACAGAGGGCCGCACGCACTCTGTGCGCCTCAGAAGTCCTCGTCGCCAAAGTCGTCGAGCCCATCGCCATGGTGACCCATTCCACCGTGCCCGTGTGAATGCGCCGGTGGTGCTTTTTTCTTCGGGCGCTCAGCGATCGACGCTTCCGTAGTAATCAGCAAGGAAGCGACGCTGGCCGCGTTCTCGAGCGCCGTGCGAACAACCTTAGCCGGGTCGATTACACCCGCCGGCTCCAGGCGCTCGTAGGTTTCCGTGACGGCATTAAAACCGAAGTCACCTTTGCCATCAGCGACCTTGTGATAAACCACCGCCGGGTCATGGCCGGCATTGTAGGCTATCTGCTTTAGCGGCTCGCCGAGCGCGCGCAGAACGATCTGAGCGCCGGACTTTCGGTCACCGCTCAAATCGAGTTCTTCGACCTGCTTTTGGGCGCGTATTAGTGCAACACCGCCGCCTGGCACAACACCCTCTTCCACGGCCGCCTTGAGCGCGTTAACCGCATCATCCACACGCGCCTTTTTCTCCTTTAGCTCGGGCTCGGTGGCGGCGCCCACCCTAATCACCGTCACCCCACTGGACAGCTTGGCAAGCCGTTCCTGGAGCTTTTCGCGGTCATAATCCGAAGTAGTTTCCTTGATTCGAGCGCGGATCTGCTCGATGCGGGCCTCGATATCCCGCTTTTTTCCGGAGCCGCCAACAATAGTGGTATTATCCTTGTCGATGGTTACGCGACGGCAGCGGCCCAGGCTGTCAAGCTTGACGTGCTCTAACTTGAGACCCAGCTCTTCGGCGATCAGCTTACCCCCGGTCAGGATAGCTATATCTTCCAGCATCTCCTTGCGTCGGTCGCCAAAACCCGGCGCCTTAACGGCTGCCACCTTGAGCGTCCCGCGCAACTTGTTGACTACCAAGGTCGCTAGCGCTTCGCCTTCGACGTCTTCAGCGATTACCAACAGCGGGCGCCCTTCGCGCAGCACGCGTTCGAGCAGGGGCAGCAATTCGCGCACATTGGCGATCTTCTTTTCGTGAATCAAGATCAGCGGGTCTTCGAGTTCCACCGTCATCTTTTCAGGATCGGTAACGAAGTAAGGCGACAGATAGCCGCGGTCGAAGCGCATCCCCTCTACAAATTCGAGCGTGGTCTCAAGACCGCGCGCCTCTTCAACCGTGATCACGCCTTCTTTGCCAACCTTCCCCATGGCTTGGGCAACGATTGACCCTATCGACCTGTCTCCGTTAGCCGCGACGGTGGCTACGTGTTCCATCTGGCGCGAGTCATTGACGCTTTTGGCCATACGCCGCAGGTGCTCGCAAACTTTTTGCACTGCAGCATCGATTCCTCGCTTAAGCTCCATCGGTGCCGCGCCTGCAGCCAAAAGGCGTATCCCTTCGCGTAAAATTGCGCGCGTGAGCACCGTGGCCGTAGTCGTACCGTCGCCGGCGACGTCTTGAGTCTTCTGCGCCGCTTCGCGAATCAGCCGGGCGCCCAAGTTTTCAAACTTGTCCTCGAACTCAAGCTCCTTGACCACAGTAACGCCGTCCTTGGTCACCAGGGGCGCTCCAAAGCTGCGTTGAATAAGCACATTGCGGCCCTTGGGGCCTAATGTCACCCGCGCCGCTTCGGTAACCATCGAAGCGCCTGCGACTATCCCCGCGCGTGCTCGCTCGTGAAGTTCAACCACCTTAGCCGGCATCTGTTTCTATTTTCACCTCCTTGCGGGCCATTTGTCAGGCGAGAGGCGCGCATCGGAATTGATTCTCCGAGCTTGGTCTCTTCGCGCTAAGTTAATCACGTATCTCAAGTTTGCAAGCCCTTCGCAGTTGGGAAAGACATGCCCTAGATGCTAAATATTGAGGAAAGCGAGAGTAGGCTGGATGACGATCGCGACTAACAATCGAAGGCCCAACCGAAATCGGTTAGTCGTGTCAGGCCTAGTCGGCGTCTGCGCGACGGTAGCTGGCGCCTTGGCCGGCTATCGGGCCCTAGTCACTCAACCCGCGGCGTCGCCGGCTCCCACCTTGCGGCAAAGCCTTGCGAGGTTATTTGAAGGCGTCCGAGCCGACCCGCCCGTGGCGAAGGAAAGCGTATCTTCAGCAAAGTTCGAGGCTTACGTCCGTGCTTACGCTGCCATGCAACGCGACCGAACACTATCTATCGAGCGCGCCGCCAGGCAACAAGGGCTCTCTGTCAGTGCGTTTAGGCAAATTGAAGAACAAATAGAGCAGAACCCTCAACTTCGCCGGCGCGCCCGAAGACTGCTCCTTGAAGCCGTCGAGCACCCCGAGCGTGCCAGCGAGAGCTCCTGGCCATCGGGCGTGCCCCGCTAGGGCGACTCAAGCCACCACTGGGCGCAAGTCAAAAGGCGGAAAGAGCCTCTCTCCGCCTTTTCCTCGCCTCGTTGTTTTATCTTATCCGGCTGTGGCCGGCTATCCTGCGGCTACTTTAGGACCGAAGTTCTGAACGCAGCCTCCAGACGCGCCACAGCGTCGCGAGCCCTGCGTGCAGCGTCTTCGGCGCTGGCCGCCTGCTGCTCGGCTCGTTGCGCCGCAGCCTGCGCGCTCTGCGCGGCTTGAGCCGCGCGGTTAGCGGCCGCCTCGGCGTTATCCGCTCCCGCCTTGGCCCTTACCGTCGCTTGATTGATCTCCTGCATGTTTGGCCCGCAGGCGGCAAGCAGTGTGGTTATCCCCAAAGCCGCCAGCAGACTGACCGACAAGCTCTTCATCCGAAGCACCTCCTGTTGAGTCATTAACTCGGCATCATCGTGCTAACGCCGGTTAGCTCCCTCATCCAACCGCGCCAATACTGACAAATCTAGCGCAACGACGCAAGCTTACCGGCCTCGCGCCGCCAAGCGCCTGACTTTACCGTCCCGTCGCCGCGTGCGCAACGCTAATTGCGACCTCGCCCTTCACGAAAAGGCGGTAAGATCGCTAAGATGTACAAGTGTCGAGCAAGATTCGACCTCCAACGTACGATTCGTTGCCGCAGGTCGCGGTCGTGGGGACTTCTGCGATGGGCGACGCGCCGATAACAGTTCAGATTCGCGACGCCAAGCACGATGATCTCGCTGACATCGTCCGCATTGAGCACCTGTGTTTTTCCCAGCCTTGGAGCCGCGGTTCTTTCGAACGCGAGCTGACGCTGCCGTTCTCGCGGCTGGCCGTGGCACGGGTCAACTGCGACACCATGGGCTTTCTATGCCGCTGGCTTATCGCTCAGGAGTGTCACATCCTTAACATCGCTGTGCACCCTAATTTACGGCGCAACGGGATCGGCAGCCGCCTTCTAAGCTGGGCTCTTGCCGAGGCGCGAGCCAAAGGCGCTCGCTTCATCACTTTGGAAGTGCGCCGCACGAATTTCGCCGCGCGAAATCTCTACCGCAAATTTCAATTCGAGGAGCGCCGCCTGCGTCGAAATTACTACGGGCCAGGCGAGGACGCGCTGGTAATGGAGCTGCGTCTGACTGCCTAGGCAGCCGTTTCAGCCTGCGCGCGCCGTCTTGGCGAACGAACCGCATCCAGCGTTATCAGACGCTCGAAACATTTTGCAATATCGCTAACCCGCGCGGACCAACCAGAGACTGCGCTGCGCGAAGCAGAAGAGGTGCGCGCCTACGAGCGCTTGGCAGCCGACGTGCTAGCCAGCACAGCCACGCCGCCAACCTCGGGCTGGGCCGCGCATAGCTTGTCCACCGCCCGCGTGGCGACTTCAAGCGGCGCCAGGCCGATGGTGGGGAGATGGCGTAGGCGCTCCAGCAACTCGCGCGTGCGCAGAAAACCGCGCGCGGGCTGGCGCAAAATTTCGCGCAGACGAGCGGCCCAATCCATGCCGGTGGTCCCGGCCAAAACGGTGCGCGCCAACTCGTAGCGCGCCCGTTTAAGGTCTGCCCCTAGTTCGCGTGCCGCGTGCCGCTCCCACAAGTCGTCGGTGTCAAGCGCTTGGAGGGCCCCCTCGAGCATGCCAAAATCCACCTCGTCAACCAGACCAAAATAAACTGCCGCTGCTTGACCCAGGTCGAGCTGGCACTCGAGAGCGAGCGCTGCAACGGCCAATAGATGCTCGACAAAACCCAGCCGCGCAAGGTCAAGCGCGATTCGCTCGCGATGACCCGCGCGTTTGAGTTCGCGGTACGCGCCTTCGAAACGAGCGCGCTCCGAGCCGGTAAGATAACCGTCGAAGAGCTCGACCAACCGCGCCACTGGTTGAGCAAACTGACTAATGAAAGAAGAGGGCGAAGCTCCTTGCGTGGAGCTGAGGAGAATCCAGCGACAGGCGCGAACGCAGGAGTCTGCCAGTGTCAACAGGGCTTTAAGCTCTGCTTCGACCGAGACCTCGCCGGCCCGCGATCGCAGCTCCGTCACGCGTGTATTCAAATTGAGGATCTCCGAAGCAATCACCCACACTCGCACGACTTCGGTCTGAGCCGCGCCGTAGCCGCGGCTTAAGTCAAACGCGAACAGCGCCCCCATGAAACCGACCATCTCGTTGACCGCGCGTGTCGTCGCGAGCTGAAGGCGCAGTTGATGCTTAGGGATCTCTGCGGCAAACCGCGCCGCGATCGCGCGGGGAAAATAGGGCATCAAAAAACGTTGCACCAGATAGGGATCTTCCCAATCGAGCGCACGCGACTCTTCAAGTTGGCGGATCAAGTCAAGTTTAGTGTAGGCAGTCAGCACCGCCAGCTCCGGCCGCGTCAAACCTACTTGGCTGGGGCGCCGCTGCTCGATCTCTTCGCGCGAGGGTAGCCCTTCGATCTCGCGCCGCAGGACGCCCCGACGCTCAAGCTCGGCGATCAGGTCGCCGTAGCGCATCGGATGCACGCGGCTTCGCGCCTCCTCAAGGCTCAGCAGCAAAACCTGCTGACGGTTGTCTTCGAGCACCTGCTCGACAACTTCGGCGGTTGCATCTCTCAACAGCGCATTACGCTCTTCGAGGCTTAATTCGCCCTTTTTCACGAGCGGCGCCATCAGAATTTTGAGATTGACCTCGTGATCGGACATGTCCACACCGGCCGAGTTGTCGATGGCGTCAGTGTTAATCTTGCCGTGATTGAGCGCGTACTCCACCCTGGCCTTGTGTGTGAAGCCGAGGTTGCCGCCTTCGACTACGACCTTAGCCCGCAGCTCGCGCGCGCTAATGCGGCAGCCGTCATTGCCATGGTCGGCAACTTCGGCGTCGCTCTCGTCGCTCGCCCGCACGTAAGTTCCGACGCCACCGTTGTAGAGCAAGTCGACCGGAGCGCGCAGCACGGCGCGCACCAGCGCCTCGCCGTCGATCGCGTCCGCCTCGATCCCCAGCGCGGTCTTAGCTTGCGGGCTCAGGACGATTTCTTTCTGCGAGCGCAAAAACACGCCGCCACCCGGGCTCAGCAGGCGTACGTCGTAGTCCGCCCATTTGGAGTTTGCGAGCGCAAACAGACGTCGGCGCTCACGGTAGCTTTGCGCCGGGTCCGGGTCGGGATCGATAAAGATGTAACGCGCGTCGAACGCTGCGATGAGTTTTACATTAGCCGACTGCAAAAGGCCGTTGCCGAACACATCGCCCGACATGTCGCCGATTCCGACCACCGTGATCGGCGCTCCGCGCTCGGGGTCTCGCCCGAGTTCGCGGAAATGGCGCCTGACCGACTCCCAGGCGCCGCGAGCGGTGATGCCGAGCTGTTTGTGGTCGTAGCCGTGCTCGCCACCCGAGGCAAACGCGTCGTCAAGCCAAAATCCGCGCTCACGCGCCAGACGATTGGCAAGGTCGGAAAATGTCGCGGTGCCCTTATCCGCAGCTACAACCAGGTAAGGACCATCGTCGTCTAGCACCTTGACGCGCTCGGGTGCGACCACGCGCCCTTCAACCACGTTGCTAGTCAGGTCGAGCATCGCGCCGATCAATGTCTGGTACGCTTCAACAGCCTGATGCTGCGCGGGCCGACGCGCGCCGGCCGATTTGACTACGAACCCCCCTTTTGCGCCGATGGGAACTATGATCGCGTTCTTAACCGTCTGCGTTTTCATCAAGCCAAGAATCTCGACGCGGTAGTCGTCCAGACGTTCGCTGAAACGAATACCTCCGCGCGCGATCGGCCCGGCCCGCAGATGGCATCCCGCCATCGTCGGGCTCATCACGTGAAGCTCGTACATCGGAGCCACGTCGGGCAAATTGGCGATCCTTTGGCTCTCGAACTTGAGCGAGATGTGGGTCTCCGCCGGCTCGCGGAAATAGTTGGTGCGCACGGTGGCTTCAACCAAGGCCAGGAGATTGCGCGCCAGCAGATCGTCGGCGAAGTTGTCGATCTGCTCGCGGGCTTTGTGGTAACTCGACCGCAGATGGGCAAGCCTGTCGGGGCTCGCGTCAGTGTCAGGATTTAAGCGCGCTTTAAACAGCTCGATCAAAAGGCGCGCAAGCTCCGAATGGCCGAGAAGCACTCGCCGCAGGCTCTCCAACGTCGGCCCGAGCTTCATCTGCAGCGCCACTGCCAGATAGGCACGCAGCACGGCGACTTCGCGCCAGGATAGGCCGGCTTGCAGCGTCAGCGCATTGAGCGCATCATCTTCGGTCAGCCCTTGTTTGAGCGCTGCGAGCGCCGCAGCTAAGAGCGCGACACCGGCGGTCGCGCTCAACGGCCGGCCGTCGCCGGTTTGCACCGCGAACACCTGCATGAAGATCGGGTCGCAGCCCGCCAGGCGCACTTCATGCACGTTTTCGTAAAGGACGCGAACCCCGAAGTTCTGGAGCCGCGGCAGCAAATCGGCCAGAGCCACCGGTTGCCCCACCTCGCATACGCGCAGCTCGCTCAAGTACTCGCGCCCTTGGCAGGCCGGCACCACTTCGACGTCCAAGTCGCGGCGCGCAAGCAGCGCTTCGATTCGCTCGACATCCTCTGCCGCGCGCGCAACCGTAGTGGCAGCGCAATAGTCGGCGCTAAACGCGCGGCTATAGCGCTCTGCGAGTTCGCGCCCCCGCGCTTGACCATGGCGCGCCGCGAGCTCGTCTCTGAGCCGCTCCTCCCACGTCCGCGCAAGATCAGCCACCTCGGCACGCAGCGCGGCATAGTCAGGCGCCTCCCGCGGCATGGGGAAACAGAAATGAAGGCGGACGGTGTAATCCTCGCTGGCCGCCACTAGATGGTCATAAATCGGAGGCGCCTTGACCCTGAAAGATAGCGTATCGCGGATCTTCTCGTAGAGATCGGCTGAATAGCGCTTGCTCCCCATCACGACCAGCATCACCGTCATCCGCCGCGCGCGATCTGCGTAGGAGACCATCTCGACTGCGTTCTCGTTTGGGAAGTCGGCAATCAAGCTCAGTTGACCACGCAGCTCTTCGACTGAGGCGCGAAACAGCTCCTCTTTTGGAAAGGTGTTGAGCAGCGCGAGCAGCGTCTTAAAGTCATGGGAGCCGGGGACGGCTTTCTCCTCTGCCAGCACTTCGGCCAGTTTCTGTCCGACGATCGGAATCTGCTGCGGCTCCTCGGAATAAGCTTTCGAGGTGAATAAACCGAGGAACCGGTCGAACGCGATCGCCTCGCCCTGTGCGTTCACACGCCTTACCGTAATATCGTCCATCGCTCGCCGCCGATGCACGCTGGATTTGGCCCGGGTCTTGGTCACGAACGGAACCGGCTCTTCGAGCAAAGCCTTAAGCGTATCCGGACCCAGCGTCTCGAGCGCGCGCGGCTGCGCGAAGCGCGAGCGCGCCTCGGCGCGCAGAATACCCAAGCCGGAACCCGGTTCGAGCGCTACCATCCGCTGACCGCCAGCACTGCTGATTCGGTAGCGGCGATAGCCCAAAAAAACTAGCCCCCCGTGCACCAGCCAGCGCATGAAATCGCGCGCTTCGTTGAGGGCGTGTTCGGCGATGATCTCGTCACCGATGCGAAGCGCACGCTGGGCCATCGGTTCGAAATCGTCGGTCACGCGCACCAGGTCTTCGAGCCGCGCCTTGAGTTCGTCGGCGACGTCTTGGGCCACGCGCGCGTCGAGTTCGCAGTCGAGTTCGGCGCGGACGAAAGATTCTGGTCGTTCGTCGGCGCCCCCCTGCTCAAGGCTCTTGAGGTGTCCCTCAAAGTCTCGCCCGACGCGCAATATCGGATGCAGCAGCGAACGCACCGGGAGCTTAAACTCGCGCAGGCACTCCTGGATTGTATCGACCACGAACGAGCGGTCCGCTGTCAGTGTCTGTACAACCGAACAAGCGCGGCCATCCCTCTCCCACCGGCTAAATCCGAGTTTGACCGCCTCGCTGCGGACAAGAATAAAGTCGAAAGCGGCACGCGCTATCTCGGCGCATGCGGGCGCTGAAAAGTGCCCTTCGCTGCGCGCCGGGACGCGAGCAAAAAGCCGGCGGGCCAACTTGCCGACCAGTACGGCCTGATCGGCGGGCAAACCGCCGTCGAGTAACCGCTGCAGTTCCTCGTACATCGCTGCGGATAGCGGGTGGTACTACCCGAACGTGCCCGACCTGGTTGAGGTCGAGAGCGCGATAACTTGGCGCCCCCCGCTAAGCATTCAGTATAGGCACGTCCCAGGACGGCTGCTATCCCCATCGCAACGGCAAACCTTGAGCGGTAAGCTGGTTATGTGCAGACCTGCGCTTGAGTGGCGCACAAAACCGCGCCGCACTGCGGCCTTGGCGTGGCGACGTTTTGCCATATGTTGCTGCCGAAAGCTGATAAGAGAGGCTGTCGGCGCCTTAAACCGGCTAACCTGCGGCGCCGAAAGACGATACATGAGGGGGGCCCGAACGAACTCGCCTGGGCGCCGCCATCGCCAATTTACCTATGACACAGGGCCAGCACCGCAGACGATGGTTTTCCCGCGCGGACGGGTTTGCGCGCGCCAGATTTAGCTTTGCCCGGCGAGCTTCGGATGGGGAAGTCGAGCAACGCCCGAACTTAGGGATTTGCAAATGCGCCGCTTAAGCGCGCGCGATTTGCCAACGCGTTCGTTGTCAATTCGCCGAAGCCCTCGCCCTAGTTTTGCTCATGCCTATGATTGAGATCACCGCGATGAGTTTCGGCCGATTCGGCGTCGGCCGACTCGAAGGTAAAGCAGTTTTGACGCCCGCAACCGCACCCGGCGACTTAATCGAAGTACAAATCGTCAGGCAGCATAAAGACTACTTGGAAGCCACGCCGATAAGGCTGGCGCATCCCTCGATCTTCCGCCGTACGGCGCCGTGCCGCTATCTGCCGCGCTGCGGCGGTTGCGACTGGCAACACATCGAGTACGGCGCGCAAGTCAACTTCAAGGCGCGCCTTGCGGCAGAGGCGCTTTCGCGGGCTATCCAGGTCACGGTCGATCCGGCGTCTTTGGTCGAGCCAGCGCCGCTCGAATTCGGGTACCGCGCGCGACTACGTCTTAGGGTTGGCGCTCGCGGCGAGGTCGGTTTTCGCCAGTCCGGCACGCAAAATATCGTTGCGGTGGATTCTTGCCTCGTCGCAGTCCCACGAATTCAGTTCGAGATCGCGCGCCAGGCGGCGATTGAGTTCGGCGCGCGCTGCCACGAAATCGAACTTGCGGCCGACACGGCGCGCCAGGTCTTAACCTTGTGGCTGCGTTCTCCTGCACGCCCTGTAGAGGCCGAGAAAGCCCGTGGCCTGCTTGACCACTGCGAAGGCTTAAGTGGCGTAATCCTTCGCGCTGGCCAGGCGCGTGAAGTCGCCGGCGATCCTTCGGTTGAGGTCGAACTTGAAAATGGCCTCGTGGTCGAAGTTGACGCGGACTGCTTTAGCCAGGTAAATCACACGCAGAATCGTCGTTTAGTTGCTCTGGTCATGGAGCTTGCGCGCGTCGAATCCGGAATTTCGCTGCTGGACCTCTATTGCGGAGCCGGAAACTTCGCTCTTCCCGCGGCGCGCCGTGGCGCGCAGGTCATCGGCGTAGACATGGATCGCTGGGCCGTGGCGTGCGCCGAGCGCAACCAAAAGCGCCTGAAGCTTGACGGCGCGCGATTTCTCGCGATGCCGGCGGGGGCCGCGATTCGGTTCCTGCGGCGAGCAGCCTACCGGCCGTCGGTAGTGATCCTCGATCCGCCTCGAGCCGGCGCGGCTGACGTAATCGACGAGATCGCCGCGCTGCGTCCCGAGCGCGTTATCTACGTCTCGTGCAACCTGCCGGCGCTGTCGCGCGACTTAAGACGCTTGACAGCGCAGCGCTACCAGGTCGAGAGCGTGCGCGCGCTCGATTTCTTTCCCAACACCCATCACCTGGAAGTGATCGTCCGCGCGGTCTTGACTTGAAGGATGCACCACCCCTATGTTACTGAATGAGTATAGCAATCGCTGTCCCGCCAGAGGTCAGCGCCAGAAAATGACCAAGCAAGAAAAATTGTCCCGCCGTCCGAAAGTTACGATAATACCAGGTCGCGGCGTCGCCCAAACTATCAACTACCTGCTCGAAGATCGCGATAAGCTCGAAGGTCTCATCGCCGTGGGGCGTACGAAAGACGGTGAACTCTTCTTCTACGACGCCGGCGGTGATGTCGTCGAAGACCTGGGTACACTTGAGTACCTTAAGGCGCGCGTCGTGCTCGCGCATTTTGGCGACGAATGGGACTGAGCTTGCGCCGCGGGTGGTCAGCGCTCCTGCTTGCCTTTTTGAGATTTTAAGCTAGCTCGTTGCCCAGCTTTTCGTGCGCGCATTGCGCGGCGCAGTTTGCGCGCCGCGGTACGCTCGCCCGCGTGTTCTGGCCGACAACCAGCGCCGAGCACCCCTGAGTCGTGATGGCCTAAGTAAAGCTTACTCAAGAGGCGGCGCTCACCACGGTGCTGCGCAGGCATCCGATTTTCTCTATCTCCACTTCGACCACGTCGCCCGGCTTCATCGGACCCACGCCTGACGGAGTTCCTGTCGTGATCACGTCGCCGGGCTCGAGCGTCATGATGTGCGAGATGTAGCTCACCAGCTCCTCGCAGCCGAAGATAAGCTGCGAGGTGCGGCTAAGCTGGCGACGCTCGCCATTGAGCCGCGTCTCGATCTGTAGGTCGCTGGGATCAATATCGGTAGCGATCACCGGCCCCATCGGAGCGAAAGTATCAAACCCCTTGGAGCGAGTGAACTGGCCATCTTTTCGCTGCAGGTCGCGAGCAGTCACGTCGTTGAGGCAGGTATAGCCGAGCACGTATCGGCGCGCATCCTTGACTGCTACGTGGTGGGCGCGCTTGCCGATCACGATCGCGAGTTCCCCTTCGTAGTCCAAGCGCGAGGTTTGCGGCGGATATATGATCCGCCCTTCGGGACCAATCACCGAGCTCGGCGGTTTCAAACACAGCAGCGGTTCAGGCGGAAGCTCATGCCCCATCTCCTGAGCGTGATCGCGATAGTTCACGCCCACGGCAACGATCTTGGTGGGCGTAGACGGCGCCAAAAGCTCGACCTCGGAAAGCTTAAGCGCCGGCGCTCCGGCCACAGCCTTTAGTGCGTCGAGCCCGCCCCCAAGCGGACGCACCGAGTGGTCCTCCAAGGCGCCATAGAATTCAGCGTCGTGATGACGGTAGCGAACGATTTTCATGCTTCACCTAGCGTTGTTTAGGGCGGCGTGCGCGAAGCGCGCGACGCGCTTGTCGCACAGCGCGCTGCATCTTAGGATCATTGTGTATAGATCACGGAGATCTTTTTCTACTGTTGAGAGGTGAAAAGGTAAAGTTACGGTGGACTCGAATCTACGGCCCAAACTCAGACCGGTTGAGGCCTTTCCTGTCGAGCATCAGGGCCGCACCTTCCTGTGTCTGCGCGACCCCGCGGGACTTGCCGAGCAACCATTGCTGCTCAGCGCGGGCGCCTCGTTTCTCTTAGCGCTGTTTGACGGCGAGCATTCGCTTCTCGACATTCAGGCCGAGTACGCGCGGCGCTGGGGAGACATTTTGCCGAGCGACAAGTTGCGCGAAATGATCGGCATTCTGGACGGGGCATGCTTTCTTGAGAGCCCGCGCTTTGCCGCGCGGCTGGAGCAGGTGCGCGCTGAATTCCATGCGGCCTCCGCTCGGCCAGCGGCGCACGCCGGGCTCTGTTACGCCAGCGAGGCGCAGCAGTTAAGGGAGGAGCTTGAAAGATATTTCACAACGCCAGCGGGCCCGGGCTATCCGCTCGCCGTCTCGACCCAAAGACCAGCGGCTGGGCTTATCGTTCCCCACATCGACCCGCGCCGCGGCGGCGCGACCTACGCGCACGGCTACGCGCAGCTCGCGGCTCGTCAACGCCCCGAACTTTTCGTTATTTTGGGGACCGCGCACTGCAGCGCTGGCCCGCAACTTTTCGCCGCGACGGCGAAGGACTATGCCACACCGCTCGGCACGGTCAAGACCGACGCCGACTTCGTCGCGCGGCTCAATGCGCGCTACCGCGCCGGCGATCTGTTTGCCGACGAGCTACTGCATCGCAATGAGCATTCGATAGAATTCCAGGCGTTGTTTTTGGCCTGGACGCTCGGCACTGAAGGCTACCAGATCGTCCCGATTCTGGTCGGTTCCTTCCATGCTCTAGTGGCAAGCGCGACACCCCCGATGCGCGAAGAGCGGGTGAGAGCGTTCGTCGAGGCTTTGCGCGCGGAGATAGAGGCTGAGAGGCGGGAAGTCTGTATTCTTGCCGGGGTCGACTTCGCGCACGTCGGCAAAAAGTTCGGCGACCGCCACGGAGCTGACGCCGGGGTGCTCGAATGGGTCAGGCGCGAGGACCGAGAGCTTATCGGCGCGATCGAGCGCTGCGACCCAGACAGCTTCTTCGCGCTGGTCTCCAAGGACCAAGACCGACGGCGAATTTGCGGGTTGTCCCCGATGCACACGCAGCTTGAGATTTTGCGGGGACATAAGGGGCGGCTTTTGCATTACGATATCGTCACCGAACCCGCGACCGACTCGGCGGTCTCCTTCGCCAGTCTGGTAATCGACTGACCCGCGGCGACCCGCCCGTAACACGCCCGCAGTCGAACAAGCCCGTGCCCGCCCCAGCCCAGCATATTTAGCCTATCAGCTGCCAGCGACGTGCGCGGCCAAGTACCTGCCCAAAAGCCCTTGGAGTTGCGACTCTTAGCGCAGCGCTCTTGCAGCATGCGCCTTACGGCGCAATAATTCCGCCAGACGCCGGGCGACTTGTGCCAAGAGCGTCGGCGATCGGTTGCGGATCGGCAAACCGAATCACGGTGGACGCATAGCTCAGCCCGGTTAGAGCGCTTGCCTCACATGCAAGAGGTCCCTGGTTCAAGTCCAGGTGCGTCCACCAAGAAAAATTCCAATTAATTCAAGGCTTTTTCGGGAACTGCGAAGCGCTGCTCGCTGTCTCCGTCCGACGATTGCAATGAATTTTGCAATAGTCCCGCCTCAAAATCGTCCCGTTCCAGCGTCGCGATGGCGGCCTCCTTGGCGACCTGCCTGATGTGGCTGTAGCGCGCCAGCATCGACTTCGAGATGTGACCGGCGAGCGCCATCGCGGTCTGTTCACTGACACTTGGATTTTCGAGCAAGCGCGTAACGAAGGTGTGCCTGAGGTCATGCCAGCGGCAGCGGACCTTGGCCTTGGCGCAGGCGTTCTCCCAAGCCTTACCCCAGTCTCCGATTGGCTTGCCGAGATCGAAACCGTAAGCGTGAGCCTCGCGCTTGTTGCCGTTGACGCCAACTTTGTAGGCCGGGAACACGTAGCTGTCCGGCCCTGCTTCGGGAAAGCGCGCGAGCCAGACCGTCAAAGCTGAGCAGGCGCGCCTGGTTAGTGGTACTGTCCGTCCTCGCCCCGCGTCGGTCTTGCTCTTCGAGACAGTCAGCCATCCCGACTCAATGGCGCCGTTGCTCCATGTCAGGCCCAAATCGCGATGGCGCAAATTCCGGAGCTCATCGGCCCTCAGGCCCGAATCGACGGCCAGAACGAACATCGTGAGCAGGCCCGGTGTCCGGCTTTGGCCGATAGCCTCGATGAGCCTCTCTTCATCCTCATAACTTAGCGCCTTGCCAACGTCAGTGCGCTCCTTGAGCAGCTTCACGTCATCTTGGAGATCGCGCCAGAGCTTCTGGGATTTCAGGACCTGCCGCAGAGTTCCGATTTCGTGGTTCACCGTGGAAGCGCTCACCTTGCGCTCACTGCCACGACACTTCTGCGCAAGCCGCTTTTGCTGATAGGCCGCGATGGACTCGGCATCGATGTCGCAAACCAGTCGGCCTCCGAATTCCGCCAGCAGCGGCTTGAGCAGGTTCTCATGCAGGCGCAACGTGTTGCGCGACCACAGGTGCTTCTTGCTCGCCAGCCACTGCTCGGTAGCGACGCGGAATAGCGGAGTGCGCCTGCGCTTCGCAACCTTGCCCGCCCCCATCGCCAGCTCGTTCTTGCGTGCCCCCATCGCCAGCTCGTTCTTGCGTGCCCCCATCACCTGCTTGGCAACGGTGCTGCTAGTCGATTTGCGGGCACCGGAGGGGTGTGCGGATAAAGCTCACCGGCACGAACCGTGATTTCGTCCTTCGTTCGTGCAAGGCGATACTCTCCCTTCGG
>Ga0080006_1226072_pt1 | contig 14724 bp, 11 predicted proteins | sample RS3BMetagenome_FD_69209 | JGI IMG/M metagenome (GOLD analysis project Ga0080006, IMG submission 69209) | Ferric oxide microbial mat and aquatic microbial communities from Rainbow Spring, Yellowstone National Park, USA - RS3B (SPADES... ...
TTGTGGACCGGATCGAACGAACCGGGAATCAGTGCAATCCTCACGGGGGACCTTTCTGTGAGCCGTGGTCCCGGGGGTGCCGGGCTTCCGACGTGCCGACGGTACCGACCCCGACGACGGTGTCTGGCCTGGTGCCGGTACCGGTGTGCACATCCGACCCGGCGCCGGTACCGGAGCCGGCGTCGACCTCGCGGCCGGACCCGTCCGGGGCGACCACGGTGACGAGCGTACCGCCATAGCGTCTCGTCCTGAGGGCGGACCACCCCGGCACCGCGGGGAGCGCCGCGTCCGACTCGAGCACACCGAGATCCCCGGGGAGGAGGGCGATCAGGCGATCCCACCCCCGGTAGTCGTAGGGGGGGTCGCAGAACACCAGGTCGAAACGGGCGAGCGTCGCCGTCACCCACGCGTCGACGTCGGCTCGGACCACGGTGGCGTCTCCATCCCGCGCCGTTGCGGCCAGCCCGACCGCCTCGAGGTTCTGTCGCACCGCACCGAGGGCCACCGGGTCCCGGTCGACGAAGGTGACCGAAGCTGCCCCCCGCGACAGCGCTTCGATCCCCATGGCTCCGGTGCCGGCGAACAGGTCGGCCACCTGCATCCCCTCCACGCCGCCCAGGCTGAACAGGATATCGAACACCGCTTCGCGGACCCGGTCGGTGGTCGGGCGCACGGTGCCGGCCACCGGCGCCGGCAGCCGCCTCCCCCGGAATTCGCCTCCGATCACGCGCACGCGGCGATCCTACCGGGCGGCCGTTCCCCACCCTGATGTCGCCGCCGGGGTGCGGCGACGCCGATGGTGCCACCCGGATGCGGCCACCCTGACGGCGTCCGGCCGGGGGATCCCCCGGGTCCCCGACCGGGGACCGGCCCTCAGCTCTTGAACAGAAAGGCCGCCTCGTCGTCGTCGACGAACAAGCGCAGCTCGTCGATCAGCAGGGGGTGCCTGGCCAGGGACGGATCCTCACCGACCAGCTCCTCGGCGAGCACCCGGGCGTCGTCGACCAGGTCCCGGTCCGACAGCAGGCGTGCCAGGAGCAGATCGCTCCGGCCCTTCTGCTGCGCCCCGAGGATGGTCCCCTCACCCCGCAGGGCCAGGTCGACGTCGGCCAGCTCGAACCCGTCGCCGGTGCGTTCGAGCGCTTCGAGGCGCGCTGTGGCCTCGGGGCTGTCGGACGTCGACAGCAGGAAGCACCAGGACGGATCGCCGCCCCGCCCCACCCGGCCCCGCAACTGGTGCAGCTGGGCGATGCCGAAGCGGTCGGCGTCCTCGACCACCATCACCGTCGCCTCCGCCACGTCCACGCCCACCTCGACGACGGTGGTCGCCACCAGGACGTCGATCGTCCCCTCCCGGAACGACGCCATCACCGACTCCTTCTCGGCCGAGGACATCTGACCGTGCAGCAACCCGAGCCGGAGCCTGGACAGCTCCTCGGCCGCCAGACGCTCCGACTCCCGCACCGCCGAGGCGGCCTCCACCCGCTCGGACCCGTCCACCAGCGGGCAGACCACGTAGGCCCGCTTCCCCGCCGACACCTCCTGGCGCACCCTGGTCCAGGCCTCGGCCGCCTCCAGATCGGTCCGGGCCCAGGTGGTCTGCACCGGGGTCCTCCCCGGAGGCAGCTCGTCGACCACGGTCATGTCGAGGTCGCCGAACACCACCATCGCCGCGGTCCGCGGGATCGGGGTGGCGGTCATCACCAGCAGATCGGGGTCGTGGCCGGTCCCGTCCGGGCCACGCCCCTTCTCCCGGAGCGCGGCCCGCTGCTCGACCCCGAACCGGTGCTGCTCGTCGATCACCACCACGCCGAGGGAGGCGAAGGCCACGTCCTCCCCGAGCAGGGCGTGGGTTCCGATCACCAGGTCCACGGTGCCGTCGGCGAGTCCCCGGTGCAGCTCGGCGCGCTCGCGGGCGCCGGTCCGGGAGGTCAACAGGCGCACCGCCACCGGTCGGGTGCCGGACAACGTCGCCGGGTCCGGGACCGACAGCCCCTCGACCAGCCGGCGCACCCCGGCGGCGTGCTGTTCGGCGAGCACCTCGGTGGGGGCCATCAGGGCGCCCTGGTGCCCGCCGTCCACCCCGGCCAGCAGCGTCGCCACCGCCACCACCGTCTTGCCGGAGCCGACGTCCCCCTGGAGGAGCCGGTGCATGGGCAGCGGGCCCGCCAGGTCGGCGAGGATGACGTCGATGGCGCGCCGCTGTGCCCCGGTCGCCTCGAAGGGGAGGGCCGCGAGGAACCGCTGCGGCAAGCTCGACCCGTTCGGACGGACCACCGCGTGCCGGATGCCCCGGGCGTCCTCCTCCAGCCGCCGACGACGCAGTACCAGGGCGAGCTGAAGCCGAAGGAGCTCGTCGAAGGCCAGTCGGCGCCGGGACGGCTCCCGCTGCTCCATCCTCGTCGGACGGTGGATCCCGTTCCACGCCGCGGTCCGCCCGACCAGCCCGAACCGCCGGCGCCAGGCTTCGGGGACCGGATCGGCGAGCTCGCCCGCCCGGTCCAGCGCCTCCCCGACGAACCGGGACAGCCGAGCGGAAGTGAGCTCCGTCTTCTCGCTCAACGGGTAGACCGGGAACACACGACCCGCGCCGATGTCCTCGCTCGCGCCGGTCTCCGCCCCGCCCGGCGCCTCCTCCCCCGGATGGCCTGGACGGAGCACCTCCGCGGTCGGGTTCACCATCTGGAGCTCGCCGCGGTAGGCACCGACCTTGCCGTAGAAGAGGGCGAGCGTCCCCACCGGGAGCTGGCCCGCACGCCAGACCTGGTTGAAGAACACCAGCTGGAGACGGCCCGTCGGGTCGACCACCTCCACGTCGACCCGAGCCGGGCCCCGCCCCCGACCCCGGCCGCCACCGGGTCGCCCCGGGTTCCGCCGGACCCGGCGGACCTCCGCCAAGACAGAGACCGACTCCCCCGGGACGACGTCACCGAGCGCCACCATGCGGGTGCCGTCGATGTACCGGCGCGGGTAGTGGGTGAGCAGGTCGAGAACCGACCGGATGCCGAGCGCCTCCAGGTCGCGGCGGGCGCCCTCGCCGACCCCCCGGAGCACGGTGACCTCCAGCCCGTCGAGCTGGGCCAGGCGCCGGCCCGGGGCCGAGGTCGGCCTCCCGGTGCCCTCCGCGTCGGGTGCCGCCGGCGGCCCGGCCCCGCCGGCGGTCATTCGATGGAGAACAGGTACGGGTACAGCGGTTGGCCCCCGTGGTGCACCTCGGCCACCACCCCCGGACGGTGCTCCCGGAGCCACTCGGTGATCCGCCGGGTGTCCGCCGCCCCGGACCCCTCGCCTTCGATGATGGTCACCAGGTCGTGCTCCTCGTCGACCAGACGGTCGAGCAGGGCGCAGGCCGCTCCCGCGAGCGAGCCGGACACCACCTCGATCCCCTGGCGCGACAGGCCGAGCCAGTCACCGGCCGCGATGGGACCGGCATCGCACGACGAGTCGCGGACGGCACGGGTGACCTCGCCCGGCACCACCCGGCACGCGGACCGCTCCATCGCTGCCGCGTTCGCATCGACGTGGGCCTCCGGGTCGTACGCAAGGAGGGCGGCGAAGCCCTCGGCGATCGTGTTGGAAGAGACAACCCGCACGGACTTGCGGGTGAGGCCGTCGATCCCCTCGGCCACCGGCCGGATGTTCTTGTTGTTGGGGAGGATGATCACCTCGTCGGAGCGGACCGACTCCACCGCATCGAGCAGTTCGGCGGTCGACGGGTTCATCGACTGGCCCCCGGCGATCACCCGTTGGACCCCGAGGGAACGGAAGATCCGTCCCACCCCGTCGCCGGTGGCCACCGCCACCACCCCGGTCACCGGGGGAGGCCCGGGCGGGGTCTCCTCCGGACCGCTTCCCGGGGATCCGGCGCCCACCCGCACCCACCGTTCCTCCTCGACCTGTTCGAGCAGGTCGGTGACCCGGATGTTGCGGGGACGACCCGCGTCGAGCGATGCCTCCACCGAGGCGCCGATATCGTCGGTGTGGATGTGGCAGTTCCAAAGCCCGTCGCCTCCCACCACCACGATCGAGTCGCCCAGGCCCGCCCACACCTCCTTGAACGACGGAATGGTCTCGTCGGGAGCCTCGAGCAGGTACATCACCTCGTAGCGGAGCGCGGCCAGCGCGCCTTCGGCTTCCTCGTGGGAGACGGCGACCGCGGTGTCCATGGCCGAGGCGATCGGAAGACCGTCTGCCCCCGGCACGACCGGTGGCGACCCGGGCTCGGGGGGCTCGGGGAGAGGCCGGCCGTCGAGGACGGTCAACAGGGCATCGAACAGCAAGAGGAACCCGGACCCGCCCGCGTCGACCACCCCGGCCCTGGCCAGGGCGGGCAGCAGGTCGGGGGTCCGGGCCAGCGTCGCCGCCGCCCCCTCCCGGGCGGCCACCACCACGTCGATCAGCGCGCTGCCCGCCTCGGCAGCGGCGCGCGCCGCTTCGGCCGCGCCGCGGGCCACGGTCAAGATGGTCCCCTCGACCGGGCGCATGACCGCCTGCCGGGCGAGCTCGTCGGCGACGGTGAGCGCCAGGGCCAGCTCCTTGCCGCCGGGGGCCTCCGGGGCCGCCGACAGGCCGTCGGTCAGGCCGCGCAGCAGTTGGGAGAGGATCACGCCGGAGTTGCCCCGCGCCCCCATCAGCGAACCGTGGGCGATCGCCTTGCAGGTCGCGTGCATGTCCGGGAGGCCCGGATCCCCGCCGGCAGGGCCGGCGTCGAGCGCGGCCAGCTCGGCCACGACCGTCTCGAGGGTCAGCGCCATGTTGGTCCCCGTATCGCCATCGGGGACCGGATAGACGTTCAGGCGGTTGATGACCTCCTGATGGGAGCGGAGCACGTCACGGAACGTGGTCACGACCTGGCGCAACGTCGACGGCTCCAGTGTGTCGAGGACCCCCATGGGCAGCGATGCTAACCTTTGCGGCGTCCAGCGAAGGAATGCGGAAGGAAGTCGACGCGTCATGGCAGCGGTGTGCGAGGTCTGCGGCAAGAAGCCGTCGTTCGGAATGAACATCAGCCACTCCCACCGGCGGACCAAGCGTCGCTGGGACCCCAACATCCAGAAGGTGCGTGCCCTGGTCGACGGCTCGCCGCGCCGGCTCCACGTGTGCACTTCGTGCATCCGTTCCGGCAAGGTGACCAAGCGTCCCGTCCGCAACATCCCCGCCTGAACCGCCCGGCTGCCCCGAGCCGCTGACCGGACGGGGCGGCGTCGTGCGCTTCGAGGCAGAGCACCACTTTCACGGCTCGGCGCGTGACGTCGGCTCGCTGCTCGTCGACCCCACCTTCGTCGCGGGGCTCGCCCTGGAGGACCTCAGCCTCCCCGAGGTGCTGGAGCGCAGGGCCGACGGGGACGAGGCGGGGTTGCGGCTCCGCTACGAGTTCGTCGGGACCATCGACCCGATCGCCCGCCGGCTCATCGGTCCCGGGCGACTCGCCTGGATCCAAGAGGTGCACATCGACCTCGCCGACGGGCGCGGCGGCCTGCGCTTCGCGGCGGAGAGGGACCCCGGGCGACTCCACGGGAGCGCCTCGTTCACCATCACCGCATCCGAGGAGGGCACCGTCCGACACCTCGACGGCGACCTGGTGGTGGCCGTGCCCGGGGTCGGGCGGATGGCGGAACGCCGGATCGTCCCGGGGATCCTCCGTCGCCTCGACATCGAGGCCCGGGCGGTGGACGACGAGCTCGGCCGGGTCGGGTAAGCGGGTCTGCGCACCGGTCCGGTGCGGTCCGAGGGAGCCCGGTCAGTGCCCGGAAGGACGATCGATCGACAGCGTCGCCGGAGCTCCTTAGGATCCCAGCGCTCGGCCGAGGCGGCTGCGTGGAGCAAGGGACGAGAGGATCGTCATGGCGGGGCATTGCATGCGGTCCTCAGGGGTAGGTGGCACCTCAGTCTGGGGTCGAAGTGGTCTGGCGCGGCGTTACTTCCGAGTCTGGTGTTCCAGCTGCAGGGAGAGGCCGCTATCCGTGCCCTCGACGACTGGTGCGCCTGGGCCAGACGATGTCGGATCCCCGCCTTCGTCGACCTCTACGACCGGGTCGTCAAGGACCGGGACTCCATCGTCGCCACCCCGACCAACGACGGACTATCCAACGCGCTGGTGGAGAGCACGAACACCAAGCTTCGCCTCCTCACCCGGGTGGCCTACGGGTTCAAGTCCACCGACAACCTGATCTCGCTCTGCCTGCTCGACCGTGGCGGCTACTGCCCGCCACGACCGGGACGCCGGAAGGCTGCGTGATCGACCCACGGATCTGTCAGTTGAGCCCTTCGTTTCGGCTCGTCTTGCAGAATGGATCCTGGTACATCATCAAGTGATCTCCCCGTGTCGGCCTTCTGTGATGTTGACCGGTCCTGCATCCGTAGGGACTCCGTCACCTGGCACGACCTGGCGGTGGCGGTGCCTGGGATCGCACGGATGGCCGAGCGTCGGATCGTCCCGGGGATCCTCCGTCGTCTCGACATCGAGGCCCGGGCGCATCGGCCGGTCGCTCCTGCCGGGTGACTCGGTCGCCCTGTTCCCCGGAGGGCCAAGGACGCCGCCACAACGAGGCCAGTCCTACCACCCGAGCTCTCTCCCACGACGAGAGAGCGGGAGGAGGAGCCGCCCGTATCGCCGGACGTCTTCGACCGGACACCCGTACCGCTCGGCCAGGGCCGGGACCGTCACCCGCATCCGGAGCCGCTTGGCGACGAGCGACTCGACCGCGGCGGCAGCGGCGGGACCGCTGTCGTCGGCGCCACCCTCGCCGGCCGCCCCCTGCCCTTCGGCCATCAGCCACCACACCGCGAGGCAGCGTACTGCATAGCCGAGCCCGGCGAACCGGGTCGCCCGGTCGAGCAGGAGGGACGCCGTGGGACCCAGAGCGACGATCGGGTCGGGAGGCGCTCCCAGCAGCGAACGGTACCGGTGACGGAAGCGCCTGCCGTACTCGTCGCCGCGGACGAGGAGCGGACCGAGTTCCTCCAAGGGGAATCCCTCCACTTCGAGGTAGCTCGCCCGGGATCCGGTCCGCCAGGTGAGACCGAAAGGGTTCGCTGCGTCGCCCGGAGCTTCCAGTTCACCGACCACCCAGGAAGACCCGTCCTCCCCAACCATGACAGGCGACGCGGTCACCGCCGCGATCCGCCTCGGATCCTCCAGCCCGACCACGAAGGCGGGTCCGAGCGCGCCGTAGAGCCGGAGGAGCGCCCCCATGGGTGAGCCGGCCACCGCGTCCCGTGCCCGCAACTCGCCTGACCGCACCGACGACCAGAAGGCGGTCGCCACCCGCATCCCCGACCTCGGCGTGGACGGCGTGGCCACCGACCCCTTCGGGGTGGTCCGCCCGGTGGAGCGCTTGCCGGAAGCGGTCGACGCCCGGGTCGGGACCGAACGGGCTCCGGGGGCGCGGTCCGACGGAGCGTCCGGTCTCCGGCCTGCAGGCGGAGCAGCCTGACGGCCGGCCCGCGGTCTCCCTCCGGAGCTGAGCGGCGGCGGCGCCCCTCCGACCGCCCCTCCGACCGCCCCCTCGACGGCTGCCTCGACGGCTGCCTCGACGGCTGCCTCGACCGGTGCCCGACCACTCGTCCGACGGTCGGGAGGGATCGTGCCGGACGGTCCGGGGGCCATGCACGAACGGCATCCGAGCCGGTCCTTGCCGGCCACCAGGTGCTCTTGGGCCCCGCAGGACGGACACCGGGGTGGGAGGTACGAGGACACGACCGGGAGGTAGGTCAGCGGCAACGGGTATGGGCGGGCTCCCCGGCGCACCTCGCCGGGGACCACGTACGCCGGGACCGCCACCAGGTGCAGGCGGAACGGCTGCACCTCGAAGGACGGCGTCAGGTCGTCAGCCACCTCGGAGCGTCGGCGGGCCCACTCGCGTCGGGTCGCCTCTGCCTGCTCCGCCAGCATGGCCGCCCGATCGATACCCGCACGGTTCGACCGTTCCTCGATACCGGCCAGCACCCGCTCGTAGTAGTCGTCCACGATGCCGAGCTGGGCGCGCAGCCGGGTCGAAGTCTGGCGGGCGAGCTCGGCGACCCGCTGGGCGGCATGGGCACAGAGCACCTGATGGGCGCCGGTCACGCCGGGACCGGTCGGGACGACCGTCCCCGGCGTCGCTCCCGCCTCAAGCGCGGTGCGCCGGAGCCTCTCCGACAGCTCGGCGGGAACCTCCCGGCCCGAGCTGGCCTCCACCCACACCTCGTCGAGCTCCTGCACCTGCTCGTCGATGGAGATGCTGTACGTCACCAGCGCGCCCACCCGCAGCACCAGGAGGTCGTCGGCAACCGGAGGAAGCCTCACCTCGATGCGACCGTGGTCGACTGAGACCTGCTGGCGGGCTTTGTCCTCGAGCATGCCGGGTGTCGGGGGAAGCCCCACCTGGCGCGGGAGGGTCGCACAGCCGACGTCACCGCGGGCGAGGACCGTGCGCGCCCCTGCCAGCAGGAGCGGATGACCCGCGGTGACGAGCAGGAACCCGTCCTCCCGTGCGGTCTCGGGGTCAGCGGTCAGCCTGACCTCCTCGGGCAGGTTCAACGCACCGCGCAGCTCCTCCGGGAGCACCAGGAGCGCCCCTTCCGGCACCGCCTCCGCAAGCGCGCCCTCCGCCTCCGCATAGGCGACGAAGAAGTCGATGCCCGACTTCGCCGTGCTCACCGGACCCCTGCCGTGTCACGTCGCACCGCCGGTCCGTCGTCGACCTCGGCGACCAGGTCGTCGGTGCGTGCCCGGCTCCCCGCATACTCGGCACCCGCCTCGACCAGGGTGGAGCCGAGCGCGTCCAGGCGGTCGGCCAGCTCGGCGTCGTCGACACTGGCGACGTGGGCGTCGAACACCGCCTCTTCGAACTGGAAGTCCTCGCCGACGCGGCCGAGCACCATGTCGAGCTCGCCCACCACCAGCTCGAACAAGTTGAGCTTGGTGTGGAGCACGTCGAGGATGCGCTCCTCGATGGTTCCCCGGCTCACCAGGTTCGTCAGCACCACGTCGTGGGTCTGGCCGATCCGGTGGATGCGTCCGAGCCGCTGCTCGATCTGCATCGGGTTCCACGGAAGGTCGAAGTTGATCATCGCGTGGCAGAACTGGAGGTTGCGCCCCTCGCCGGCCGACTCGGTGCTCACCAGCACGTCCACCTCGCCCTCGAAGGCGGCGATGGCCGCGTCCTTCGCCCGCCGGTCGAGCGAGCCGTGATACTCGGCCACCGGCAGGCCGCGCGCGTCCAGGGCGGCGACCAGCTGGGCCAAGGTCTCCCGGAACGACGTGAAGACGATCACCTTCTCCCCCGCCGCGACGTGCCGGCGGACGAGTGCGCCGAGCGCGTCCGTCTTCGCACACGTCCGGGCCGAGCGTGCGAGCTCGGCCAGGTCTGACCAGCCCATGCGGTCGAGCGTCGGGGCGACCGCCCGTGGCGACGAGCCCGCCAGCCGCAGGACGGTCCGCAGGGCCATCGACCGACCCGCCCCCGCCTGGCGCCCCTCGGAGCGCACGCGCTCGGCGATCAGCCGGTAGAGCGCAGCCTCGTCGTCCGCCGGCGCCACGGAACGGGTCTCGGCGAGCCTCCTGGGCAGCATCAGGGCCACCTCACTTCGGCGATGGCGGACCATCACGTCACGAAGGCTCCGGCGGAGGTCCCCGAGGGCCGCGACCCCGAGCACTGCCTCCGGCGGCGGTGGGCCGGGGGCGGTGGGTCTCCCGGGGGGCGTGTGGCGGCGGCGGAAGTCGGCGATCGTCCCGAGATGGCCCGGCCGCACCAGCGACACCAGATGGTAGAGGTCGTCGATGCGGTTCTCGACGGGCGTGGCCGTCAACAGGAGCAAGAACCGCGACCGCAGAGAGCGGACCAGCTTGGACGACGCGGTACGGGGGTTGCGGACCCGGTGCGCCTCGTCGACCACCACCAGGTCCCACTCCACCCCGGTGAGCAGGTCGCGCAGGGACGAGCGCCTGGCGGTGGCCAGGGAGGCCAGCACCACGGGATCCTCGATGGTGCCCGTGGACTCCTCGGACCAGCCCCCGGCCCCCGCCACCACGGTCGGGACCGCGAACTTGCGTTCGAGCTCCTCTCCCCACTGACCGACAAGACCGGTCGGGGCGAGCACCAGTACCCGACGGGCGAGGCCCCGCACCCGCAGCTCCGAGAGGACGATGCCCGCCTCGATGGTCTTGCCCAGCCCGACCTCGTCGGCCAGGATCGCCCGGCCGGACATCCGTTGGAGCACCACCGACGCCGCGCTCAGCTGATGGTCGAACGGTTCGAACCGAAGGTTGGCCACTGCAGCGAACGTGTCGAACCCGGGACGGCGCCAGACGTCGATCGCAGCCTCCGTCAGCGCCCGGCGCTGCTCGGACACGGGCGCAAGCGCGCCAAGCTGCTCGAGGAGCACCTCATAGGGCGGCGGGAGCTGCGGCGCAGCCACGGCGTCTCCGAGTCCTCTGGCGGCTGCCCGGCTCACTCCGCGCCATGCTACGCGCTGAGGGAAGCACAGGCCACTCGGCAACGCTCCGTGCGGGTGGGCGGACTCCGCCGCTACCCGCAGCGCTCGCCGGGTGGAAACAGTCCGATCACGGACGACGGGATGCACCCCTGCTCATAGAGGGCCCTGATGACGGTCTGGTCGGGTACCAACGCCAACGACCGCCCGAACCAGACGTGCGCCTGGAAGGAGTCCTTCCGGCTGCGTGCGATCAATCCCAGCGTGTTGAGGATCGCGGTGTCCGAGGGACGAAGACGCACCCCGCGTCGTGCCGACTGCTGCGCGGCAGCCAGGTTCCCGGCGTCGAGCTGTGCGCCGGCCAACTGTCCCCAGAGGTCGGCGTCGGTCGGATCCCGTCGGACCGCCTCTGCCGCATACGTCGCTGCCTGTGCCCCGGCGGCGGGCGTCACCCCGAAGTTCCTGATCAACTCGGCCCGCGCCATCAGCGAGGGGACGTCCGGCCAGGCAAACAGCTCGCGGTCGGCAGCCGTCGCCGTGTTGATCGCAGCAGTCTGGCTGCCGACCGCTGACAACTTGGCCGCCCGCCCGTACTGCACGTCACCGACGACCAGCGCCAGCCCGACCAGCGCCGCCAGCGCCGCGCACACCAGCGCGGCTACCCGGCCTCCCCGCCCACCCGGCACTCCATCCCGCTCTCGCGCCCGCTCCCGCTCAGTCGGCGCTCCCCCCGAGACCGTCCGGACAGACGGTCGCGAGGCGGACGATCCGAGGCGAGGGCCCACCCGGGCCGCCCCGAGACCCAGGAACAGGAGCGGGGTCGTCACGACGTTCAGCGGCTCTGCCATGCTGATCACCAGGAGGACCGCGGACATCAACACGAGTCGCCCCCGGCGCCGGCGCGCCGCCAGCGCCAACCAGCCGACCAGCGCGACCAGGCCGAGCAGCCCGGTGGTGGTCGCATACTCGACGAAGAGGTTGTGGGCATCGGCGAAGATGCTCTGACCCAGGGAGCGGGCGAGGGAGGGCGACACGAGACCGGAGGTGGCGTCACGGAACTGGCCCGGACCGTACCCGAGGAGGGGCCGGTGGCCGATGGCCGTCAGGGCCACCCGCCAGATGCCGAGCCGGTCACCGAACGTCGACTGGGCGGTGGACTGCGCCGTGTAGCCGATCGCCCCTGGCCCGCCGCCACTGAAGGAAGCGGACAGACCCCGACCGTGTGCGAGCGGGTACAGGGACGAGCCCGCGAGCCACCCGGCCAGCGTCAGACCGGAGAACCAGGCAAGGCGGCCCAACAGTGGCGGCCGCCCGGCTCGGTGGCGCCGCCAGACGGCCACGCTCCCTTCGGCTACGAGCACCCCGAGCATCAAGAGGGCGGGCAGGCGTTGTGCCGACGCACCGACCCCGAGCCCGACCACGACCACGGCGACGGTCCACTGGCGCGGATCCTCGGCGAACCTCCCGCCCAGGAGCGCAAGCGCCGCTACACAGACCGCACCGAGGAAGACCGGATTGCCGAGGAGCCCGGAGGCGTGCGTGCCGAACGCCGGCACCGACGATGACAGGCCGACCGTCTGCTGCGCCGCCGCCACCACCGCGTTCACCACCGCTCCAGCCACGATGGCCTGCTCGACGAGTGGGCGTCCGCCGTCATCGACCAGCGTACCCAGTGCCCAGACTCCGGCGAGAGCCGCCACGAACACCAGTCCGGTTCCCTGGTTATAGAGGCCGACGATCGCTGAGACCACCGCGTCCGAGTTGGCGGCGGACGCCGCAGCGATCGCCACGAACACGATGGCGGCGAGCGCGGGCGGAACCGTGATCGGCTTCCGACCGCTCGTGGATCGCAGGGCGAGGATCGGGAGGCCAGCGGCTCCCAGCACCATGAGCACCGCCATCTTCGGAGCCCAGACGGTGGAGGAGAGGCCGGGCAGGTCGGCGACGATGAGGACGAAGATGCCGAGGGCAACAGCCATCGCCACCCGACGGTCGGCACGGATCGGTCTAGCGGAGGCCGTCGGTTCCACGGGTGCCGCTGCCGCACCGTCTTGCCCAACTCGCGTGAGGTTGAGGCCCAGTGGGGCCCCGACAGCGACGCCCTCCCACCCTTCCACGGTTGTTCCGTCTGGCGCGGTGGGGGCGACCCTCGACCCGAAGAAGCCGGTTCTCGCTCCTTCCATCACGATCCGGCCGCGGGAAGATACGTCACGCGAGAGCGGATCCTGTCCACGGCGGAACCCTATCCGTTGGCCGCCCTCCGCAGGAGGACCGCGTGGACAACGACCGCCGGCCGCACAGCCACAGTCCGTCCATTCCAGCCGTGACACCGGACAGATCGGCCCCTTCCGGAGGAGTCGGAGCGCACCGGCGGCTGCGTGCCGTCGGACCTAGCGGTCGACCCCGAGAATGAGCCCACTGGTGGGAACGCCGGTGCCGGCGGTCACCAGCACGTGCTCGACTCCGGAGACCTGGTTCACCGAGGTCCCCCGCACCTGGCGGACCCCCTCGGCGATGCCGTTCATCCCGTGGAGGTAGGCCTCGCCCAGCTGGCCCCCGTGGGGATTGACCGGCAACCCCCCACCGAGCTCGATGTTGCCGTCGCGGACGAAGTCCTTGGCCTCCCCCCGGGCACAGAAGCCGAGCTCTTCCAACTGAGAGAGCACATACGGGGTGAAGTGGTCGTAGAGCACCGCCGTCTGGATGTCGGCGGGGTCGAGACCCGACCCCTCCCACAGCTGGCGGGCCACCACGCCCATCTCCGGGAGCCCGCACAGGTCGTCGGTGTAGTAGGACGTCATCATCTCCTGGCCCTTCCCCGAGCCCTGGGCCGCCGCCTCGATCACCGCCGGCGGGTTGGCGAGGTCGCGGGCCCGCTCCAGCGAGGTAACCACCAGCGCCTGGCCGCCGTCGGTCTCTTGGCAGCAGTCGAGCAGGTGCAGGGGCTCGACGATCCAACGGGACGCCTGATGGTCCTCGAGCGTGATGGGCTGCCCGTAGAACCACGCCTTCGGGTTGGTGGCCGCGTGCCTCCGGTCGGCCACCGCCACCCGTCCGAGATCCTCGGACGTCGCCCCGGTCACGTGGAGGTACCGCTGCGCGGCCATCGCCACCCACTGGGCCGGGGTGAGCAGCCCCACCGGCGCGTACCAGCTGAAGTGGGCGGTCTCCGCGTTGGCCGCCGGGGCGCGACCCTGCACCCCGGCGCCGAACCGGTTGCCCGAGCGCTCGTTGAAGGCCCGGTAGCAGACCACCACGTCGGCGACCCCCGACTCCACCGCCAGGGCGGCTTGCTGGATGGTGCCGCAGCCTGCTCCGCCCCCATAGTGGATGCGGCTGAAGAAGGTGAGCTCGCCCATCCCCAGGCTGCGGGCCACATCGATCTCCGGGTTGGTGTCCGAGCTGAAGGTGACCAGGCCGTCCACCTCGGCAGGCTCGATGCCCGCGTCGCGCAGGGCGAGGTCCACCGCCTCGACGGCCAGCCTCAGCTCGCTGCGGCCGGACTCCTTCGAGAACTCGGTGGCGCCGATGCCGGCGATGGCGGTACGCCCCGCAAAGGTCTGGCGCCGCCGGACGGTCACCGTGGCACCGCCGACTTCGAGGGCAACCGGAGGACCACCGTGCCGGTCACATGGTCTCCCAGGCTGTTGGTGCCCCGCACCGTCACCTCCACCTCTCCCCTGCCGTCCTCGCCCGCTGACCCGTCCCTGGCCGACACCGACCCGGTCAGGACCATGGTGTCGTCCGCGTAGTTGGGCACCCCCAGCCGGATCCTCACCTCGGTGAGCACCCCGCCCGGCCCCGACCAGTCAGTCACGAACCGTCCGACGAGACCGTTGGTGGACAGGATATTCATGAAGATGTCCTTCGATCCGCGCTCCCGGGCCAGGACCGGGTCGTGGTGGACGTCCTGGTAGTCGCGTGAGGCGATCGCGGTGGCGATGATCGTCGTCCGGGTCAGCGGGACAACCAGCTCGGGAAGCTGATCGCCGACCCGGACGTCCTCGAAGGCGAGCGTGGTGGGGCGGATGCTCACGCGGACACCGCCTGGCCGCTCCGCAGGTCGTCGACCACCTGGCGCCCGAGACGGGCCAGCTGGGCGCTCGGACCACCCAGCAGGAGCTCGATCTGCTTCCCCCAGAGGAAGTACCGGTGGATCGGGTAGTCGATGTCGGCGCCCATCCCGCCGTGGAGGTGCTGGGTGGCGTGGACCACCCGCTGGCCGGCCTCCTTGGCGAACCACGAGGCGATCGCCACCGCCCGGTCGGCCGGCAGCCCGTGATCGAGCCGCCCCGCCGCCTGCCACAC
>Ga0080006_1136868_pt1 | contig 14717 bp, 18 predicted proteins | sample RS3BMetagenome_FD_69209 | JGI IMG/M metagenome (GOLD analysis project Ga0080006, IMG submission 69209) | Ferric oxide microbial mat and aquatic microbial communities from Rainbow Spring, Yellowstone National Park, USA - RS3B (SPADES... ...
TCCTTGGCTGGGGCCGATTGGCGTGGTTACAGCACCAATTATCCCAGCATTGAGCGCCTTTTCTTCGTTTACTCCCGGCCGCTTACCCCTATCCGCTCAGTGGATCCAGGTTCAGTAGTCAACAAGTCGCAACTTGGCTAGTCAACAAGTCGCAACTAAGCCGTCGTCTGGCTTGGGAACATGCCCTCCGGTTGCCCTTCCCCGCCTGCAGCAGCCTGAGAGAAACCAGCTCCGTCAAGTCTCCCCCGCGGGAGGCTTCAGCGTGCCCGAATTCAGGCCGAACTCGATCCGAGGGCTCCGTCGGGCCCGCTTCCGAGCGGGCAAGCTGCCCCGGGACGAGCGCGGGTCCGAATTCACGCCCGGTTTTGGCTCCCAGAACTGAGTTCAGGAGCAACTTTGCAACTCTAGCTGCAACTGTCGTGGTGCCCGCACCAGAACTCGAACCTGGAACCTTGGGATTAAGAGACCGGCCAGCCCACGTCCGCCGGGGTTCATCACCGTCCGTATCCGACTTCAAGACGTGGCTCTCGACCGGCCCCAGTGTCCGCCCGCAGCCGGGCACGTCCGCGCCCGTTGCTGTCAACATTGCTGTCAGTCCGCCACGCCGCGACCCGGCCGGTAGGTCGGCGGCCGCGTGGAGTGTGAGGGCCGCGGGTTAGGCCCTGGGCGCGGCGCGCGGTACACGTGGACGGCCGCGGGTGGGGACGCCGGCGGACGAGCTGGGAGGGCTGGTTGCCGGAATCCAGCCGCAGCGAGGAGCCGCAATGGTCCCACGACCGCGCTTCATCGGCACTGCCCCGGCAGTGCTTTCTCGAAGGGAAGGTGTAGCCTTGGTGTTGGCCAGGGATTGGTCGGGGCCAGCCCGACCAGGAAGAGCTACACATGGAGGGTCTGCCGTGAACGTGGCGGGAGCGCGCCCCGACCTGGCGGCACATGAGAAGGCGGTCCGGTCGTCGCTTGAGCAGGTGGTAGCCCAGCTGAGCGCGGTCCTGGGGGAGCGGCTGGTGGCGTACATCGGCGGAGTGACCGAGGCTCGGGCTGTGCGAGAGTGGGGGTCCGGGGAGAGGGCTATCCGCGATCCCCGGGTTCCGCCCCGGCTCCGGCTGGGTCTGCAGCTGGCGGCGATGCTCAGCGATTGGGGAGACCCACCCGACGTGGTGCAGGCTTGGTTCCAGGGGGTGAACCCGCAGTTGGATGACCGGGTCCCGGCCCAACTGCTTCGCGAGGGTGAGCTGAGTGAGGTTGGGCCGGCGCTGCTCGAGGCAGCGCGTGCCTTTCTGATCGGGGGCTGAGGAGGTTGACACTGGTAGGGGCCAGACCGGAGCAGCCGGTGTTCCGTATTGGCCGCCGGCCAGATCCCTGGGAGTGGCCGGATTGGCGCCTTGCGGGCCCGGAAGGCACCTTTGGCAACCGATGGGACGACCCTTTGGGTCAGTACCGCGTCCTGTACGCGTCCTCCCAGAAGCTTGGCGCGTTCCTGGAGACCCTCGCCCGGTTCCGGGCGTCACCTCAGGTGGCCCGCGAGCTGGCCGCTATCGACGGTGAGGTGGACGCGATCCCGCCGGGGAAGGTGCCGGCGAGCTGGTGCCTAGGCCGGATGGTTTCACGGGCCTTCCTGGCCGGCGAGTACGCGGACGTGGGGCAGCACGCATCGTTGGCGCACCTCAACCTGGAGTTGGCCTACGAGGTCACTCCAGCGCTGGCCGCGGCAGGGGTGAAGGAGCTTGATGCTGCCGCGATCCGCCTGGCCGTGCCCAGACAGATCACCCAGCGAATCTCACGCCACGTGTACGAAATGTCGATGGCAGGCGGGCGGCCGCGGTTCGCCGGCATCACTTACCTCTCCAGGCTCGGCGACGACTTGACCAACTGGGCGATCTTCGAGCCGACGCCACCCGCCGTCGAAAGTCCGATCGCGGTAGTGGCCACCGAGCCGCTTGAGATCGACGACCCTGACTTCCAAGAAGCGTGCGAGCTACTGGGCCTCGAGGTGGCGGTTGCCCGCTGAACGATGGGGCGTGGGCGGTTCGGGTAAACCATCGAGCACTCGGCGGCGTCTTAAGGGCATGGACGACTCACTTCCAACAGTTGCATCCAGATCCGACGTGGGGGACGGCACCTTCGATGGCGTCGCGGCGGTCATCTGGCCCCGTCTTGTCGCCACAGCATTTGCAATTGTCGAGGACTGGGGGCTCGCTGAGGATATTGCTCAGGAGAGCCTGGAGACGGCGTGGCGGAAGTGGCTTACGCTCCACGATCCCAGCAAGCGCGAACCGTGGCTCCTGCGAATCTGCGTGCGGCGGGCCCTGAGCTGGCGGAGGCTCCAGCTTCGGCGTAGGTTACTCAGTCCGCGCTCCCCCGGCGACCCAGTCGGGGTGGCGGATGACCCGGGGGATCACGACCTGGCCATTGGATTCGCCCGCTGCTCTCGGCGCCAGCGAGCGGTCGTGGTGCTCCACTTCTTCCACGGCTACACGTTGGATGAATGCGCGCAGATCTTGGGGTGCCGACCGGGGACGGCCCGCAGTCATTTGGCCCGCGCTCTGGCCACTATGAGGAGGAGTATGTCGTGAACAGCAGCGACGATGACCTCGAGATCAGGCTGAGTTGCTTCCTTACAAATCGGATGGATGCGGCGCTCCTGCGGGCGTGCGCCGCGTCGACCCGACCCATGGTGCTGGCGCGTCGCAAGGGTAGGTGGCACACTCGACTAGCTGTATCCATGGCTTTGGTGATGGCCGCGATCATCGCCCTTGGCGTCGTGGCCCGGCTCCAACCGGTGCGGCTGACCAGCAGCTCGGTGGTGGCGCCGGGTGGTGTGCGGATCCAAGCCACGTCCGCGACCGACGGAGTTCTGACGAGCGAGACCTTGCCGAACTGGGTGGCCAAAGTGGCCCTGCAGGCACATTGGCCATCCGGCGATGGCGGCCCGCCGGTCCATGGCCTTCAGGTAACGGGTGGGTTCTACGTGGCGGGCGCAAGAACGGTGAAGATCGATAGCACCTCGGCATATTCGTCGACGGGCCCACAGAATCTGTGGGTCGTCCTCGTTTCGGGCCCACCCCAGGATGGGTGGGAATCTGTCGTGGGGTCCGCCATCATCAATGCTGCGAGCAGACGGGTAATGGCGCTCCAGCTGCTGGAGTCCAACCCCTCGCCCGGTCACACCTCGCCTGCTGCTTGACGGAGCCGCTGAATCACGGTACGCCAGCATGGGAGTGAACGGAGGGCTGGCGTCGGCTTCGGCTCCTCAGCAGCTGGAGCAGCCGCCCAACGCTGTGGGGTTGTCGACTTCGATCTCCACAAGGTTCAAGCCTGGAGTTCACTTGCCGGCGGCCACTGGCAGTTGGTGGCCAGGAGGCTAGGGTGGACGAGCCTGGCGCCAGCCCGAGGGTGAGAGATCAACCCCCGTTGCCGTGGGTTGGCGACGGCGAGTCCTTGTCGACGAGGTGCGGTCCATACCTGGCCCAACCCGGGCGGTGGTCGGGCCGCCCGCGGCGCCCACCAGGCGGTCGGCGGGTGGCCCGCTGGCATGGCCACCCGGTCCCGGCGGCCGGGCCGCACCTCGTCGGCAGCTTGAGGCGGCCTGAGACGAAGGCAGCGCCAACGAAGCGGGCACGGATGCTACCCACCCGCGGGGCTGCGCTCTGGTGGGGATGGTTGGGTAGACTGCCGGTCCTGGTCCGCCGCAGGAGGACCGAGCCGGACTCGGCGGCGCCCAGTTCACGAATCCCGATGGATGGGTCCCCCGGTAGCTGCGGGGCCGGACGGCTCCGATGCCACTGGCTGCCACTCGGTCTCGACAGCCCCTCAAGAAGGTATCGGCGAGACCACAAGGGCCTGTCACACTGTGGTCTCAAAATACATAGCGCCGAGATCGCAACGAGATCAGGTAGAAGTCAGCCAACTTCAACCCATGTCCTGGGCCATCAACTCGCATGACCGCTCTGGTGCCGTCCCCAGGGTGGACCGCCTTCATTCGTGCGGGGCTGTTCCCGGACGAGCGGGTTGCACTCCACCGAATTGCTGGCGGATCTGGGGCTGCCCAAGATAGGAGGCCGTCTCCCCACCGCTCGCCTCCGGTCCAGACTGAGCTGGCTGGGCCGCCTCTGGCGCCAAACCCGGGACAAGGTCATCGTCCCGCAGCAGGTCGTCCATCTGCGCCGCCGCGTCCGACAGGAGGCTTGGCAGGACGTGGCTGTAGGTGTCCAGCGTCAGGCTGATCTGGGAGTGGCCTAGCATCTCCATGACCACCCTGGGACTGACCCCGCGTGACAGCAACAGGGACGCGCAGGCGTGCCTGAGGTCGTGGAAGCGCTGCCGCCGCAGGCCCGCCCGCGCCAGGTGCCGCTGCAAAGCCGCAGTCACGCCGGTCGAGTCGAGCGGCGCGCCGATGACGGTCGTGAAGACCAGGCCGTGGTCCTGCCAGAGCTCCGCGGCCTGGCTTTGCTCCTCCTCTTGACGGCGGCGGTGCCTCTCCAGGGCGGACCTCGCCGCCAGAGGGAGCAAGAGGGTCCGCCGGCTGCGGGCCGACTTCGGCTCGACCAGGTGATACGCGTGGTCAAACCGCTGCAGCGCGTGCCTGACCTGCAGCCACCCGGCGCCGAGGTCGACGTCGGCCCAGCTCAGCCCCAGGATCTCTCCCTGGCGCAGGCCCAAAGTGACAGCCACGACGTACAAAGCCTCCAGGCGGTCGTCCCGGACGGCTCTCAGGAGATGCCGGACCTCATCGGGGTCGAGCGGTCGGACCTCGTAGCGGGGGCCCCTCGGAGGGCGGACCAAGGCCGCCACGTTGTGCCCGATGAGGCCGAAACGCATGGCGTCATTCAGTGCCCGACGAAGTACGGAGCGCAGGTAATCGACCCGCCGCGCCGACAGGCCCTGAGCCAGCTTGCGGTTCATCATCGCCTGGACTTCGCCAGGGGTGAGCCGGGAGAGCCGGATCTGCCCCAGCTCCGGGACCAGGTGGCGCCTGACGATGGCCTCGTAGCTGATGTAGGTCATCGGGCGGACGCTCAGCCGGGCGCTACCCTCTAGCCAGCGGGTGAGGTAGCTGGCGACGGTCTCCCTCTCCGGCGGCAAGGGATTGTTCTCCTGGACTGCCTTTAGCGCCGCCGCCAGCTTGGCCGCGGCGGCGGCCCGAGTGCGGGCGTATCGGTAGACGCGACGCCCCGAGGGCTCGGTTACGCAAGCCACCCACCGGCCATCGCTGCGTTGGTAGATGCTTCCCTCACGGTTGCCCCTGCGGTGGGCTCGTGTCCGTGGAAGTGCGGCTGAGGCCTTACCAGTCCCCGCCGGGTTGCTGTCAAAACTGCTGTCAACCGAAGCCACACGTCGCTCGGGCACTGGGCTAGCCTAGCACTTGGAGTTCAGATCGTGGTGCCCGCACCAGGACTCGAACCTGGAACCTTGGGATTAAGAGTCCCCTGTAGGTGAGATCAGAAGATGTACCACTTGAACTCACTTGACCACTTAGTTGACCACTTACGCTCACCTATCCCCAGGCCCGCTGAATTGACCGCATCCGCGGCCTCACCGGGCACGTCGGCCCCAGCACCACCTCGGCCGACGCTAGACGGACGGCACCTGCACGGCCACGGTGATCGCCTGGGCGGGCTCCCGCTCCTCAGGCAACGGCAACCCGTCGGCGGCCAGCGCTTCGAGATACCCGATGATCGCCTCTTCGGCATGGGCCAGCGCCTCCGGCACGGTATCGCCCTGAGTATGGCAGCCGGGGAGCGCCGGGACGTGCACGGCGTAGCCGCCATCGTCGGGGTCAGGGTCGAGGATGACCGTGTATCGGCGGGTTGCAGGCGAGGCAACAGCCATGAGGTGAACCTATCAGGAGGCCGCCGGCCCCGCGATGGCGACACCAGCCGATGGCTCTGGGATTGGCTCGCCATCCTCACACATCCCGGCCAAGTGGGCGGCAATGGCCCCAGCCATGCGCTCCAAGGTCACGGCCACCGTCGGCCCCGTGGCAACGCATCCCGGAAGGTCCGGCGCATAAGCCCCGAATCTGGTTCGGGAGCGCTCCAGCACCACCGGGTACCCGTGCAGGGACTCGGCCGCCAAGTAGGCGCTCAGCTCAGCGGCCACCGCGCAGCCTCAGCCCAGATTGGCGACGAATGCTGGAGACTGTGCCTGGCGTCCGGGGCAGCTCCCGCCATCCTTCCCGCTCCAGCTCACGGATCACATCGCGAACCGTCAACCGTTCGCCGAGGGCTCAGCGATCATGTCACCCTCCACGGTAGCACCTGCCATCACGCCAAGTATTGTCCAGGGCCGTCACAACCGACCCATCTCAAAGAAGCCTACCGGATAGCCCGCTTCCCCGCGCCGACGGGAGTTTCCCCACCCTGCGGCGTCACCTAGCATGAACTCATGCCCTCTCCCCTCCCCGGCGATCCGACCCGTCTCATGGTCGCCGGGGACACCCACGGCAACTACCTGCACTGGAAGAACGTCCTGCTCCCAGCCGCGCGCAAGCACCAGGTGGACAGGATCGTCCAGCTCGGGGACTTCGGCTACTGGTCCCTGACCGGCGAGGGCCGGGACTACCTGGCCTGGCTCAGTGCCGAACTCGACGACGACGACTTGCGGGTTATCTTCGTGGATGGGAACCACGAGGACCACAAGGCGCTGCGCCAGCTCCCGGCCCGCCGGGACGGGTTCGTGGAGGTGACGGACCGCATCCTCTGGGCTCCGCGAGGCCAGAGGTGGACCTGGCAAGGGGTCCGCTTCCTCGCCCTCGGCGGGGCCTACTCCATCGACCGGCACGAAAGGAAGCTCGACTCAGGGCGCTGGGGATGGTTCAAGGAGGAAGTGATCACCCCCGAGCAGGCGAAGCGGGCCATCGCAGGCGGGCCGGCCGATGTGCTTCTCACTCATGACGCGCCAGTCGGGGCGCTGCCCCAAGTGACGGAGTATGGTCCGGTGAAGTTCCTGCCGGGTGTGCAACAGAGCGCCGGACGGGTTCGGGAGGTGGCTGAGGGGACGAAGCCGAAGCTCCTACTCCACGGCCACTGGCACCAGTTCCAGCAGGTCCGGCTTCCAGGGCAGGAGACAGAGGTGATCGGTCTGTCCACGGACGGAACACGAAAGAGTTGGATGGTCCTCGACCTGCCGGGGCTGACGATCACGCATGAGCCCGACTGAATTGGGGGTATGCTCTCCCCATGGCTGTTGATCTGGACGCCCTGCTCGCGGCGCTGAAGTCGGACCCGGTGGCGCGGGACGCCATCCGACGGGAGGTGCTAACGGAGGACCTGCTGGCGCTGCCAGGCCAGGTAGAGAGGCTCGCGGCCCACACCGACGCCCGCTTCGCGGAGCTGGGAGCCGCACTGGCGCAGCTCACCGAGCGGGTGGACAAGCTCACGGAGGCGCAGGCGCGGACCGAGGACACTCTGGCGCGGCTGATCGCCCGCGTGGATGTGATGGGAGGCGATGTCAGCAGTCTCCTAGGGGCGGACTATGAACGCGAGGTTCTCGCGTCTCCCGATGGAGTCGAGGAAGCGGTCGGCGCAGCTTTCGGAACGGTCCGTCGGCTGACCGGGGACGAGCTGACCGCGCACCTGAGCAAGGCGATCTCGGAGGGGCGCATCGCGCCCCAAGCAGCCCGCGATGTCCGCCGGGCCAATGGGGTGTTCGTCTGGGATCAGGGACCGAGCGCTTCGCCCGTCTACTGCGTGGTTGAAGCGTCCATCACCGCTCAGGCTCGGGACGTTGAACGGGCGAAGCGGCGAGCAGCAGAACTAGCCCTGACTGGCGTGCAGACGGTGCCCATCATCCTCGGCAATCGGCCGGACCCAGAGATCGCGCCAGCCATCGAGGCCAAGCAGATAGCCTGGCAGCAGGTATCTCCGAAGCGAGGCGTGCATACCCTGACGCGCTGAACTCTGGACTCCCTTGCGGCGAGCGTCAGCGACGAGGCTGTCGCGCCAGCTCTTGTGGTCGGCCCGAAGCTGGACCTAGGCACATTCCCCGAGCCACTCGGCATGAGACTCTGACCTAGATCCGCGAACAGCGGCTTCGGGAAGGGGCGGGGCCGGGCCCCAGAGATGACGAATGCCTCGCCTTTCAGCGAGAATCGGAGGTGTTGAAGCCAAACCGATTGAGCTGAGAGGGAGGCACCCGTTAGGTGAAGATGATAACGCGCCGGAGGGCCGGGATCGAGTTCCGCTGGGACGACCCCTCGCTGACGCCGTATGCGGGATTGGCCCTGGTGGCAGAGACCGTCCGAGTGCTGGATGCGACTGCCGTGCTGGACCGGTTTCTGGGTCCACTGAAACTACGACGCCGCAGGGTGTCGGGTGGAGAGTTGCTGGTGGCGCTGGGGAATCGATGCTGGTGGGCGGTGACTTCTTCTCCGACCTGGACACTTTGCGCGCCGACGCCGCCGGAGCGGTGCTGCGCACCGTCGCGGCGACCCCCGCTTCTACAACTGCTCTGGGCCTAGCCCGCCGGTTCAGCCCCGAGCAGCTGGCCGTTCTGCCCACGGCCCAGGCGGAACTCGTGGGCCGGCACGTGGCGGCATTGCCGCGCCGGCGGCGGCGAGCACTGCTGGGCAAGCGGCCCACCATTGATGTGGATCCCACGGATGTGGAGGTGTACGGCACCCAGAAATAGCGAATTGGCTGGACCTACGCTGGGGTCCGGGCCGGGCGGCCAGTGCTGGTCACCTGGGCTGAGGCGGGGGTGGTGCTCACGGGTGAACTGCTGGCCGGGGACCAGGACCCCCGTCCCACCGCCCCGAATTGGATCCGACAGGCAGTGGCCGCGCTGCCAAGGGCACCAAGCGCCCCCGGGTGCGCTGTGATTCTGGGCTGTTCTCTGGCGATGTGGCCTGGGCGGCAGTGGACGCGGACGCGGACTTCGCCATCGCGGCGGCGCGCAATGTGGCGGTGCGCCGCGCCATCCAGTTGATCCCCAAGGACGCCTGGCGGCCTGCCACGGGGATGCGGGGAGCAGAGGTGGCCGTGGCCGATTATGTCCCCGAGGATTGGCCCAAGGACACCCGGATGATCGTGCGCCTAGTGCGGATCGAGGCCGATGAGATCTCCCAGGACCCGCGTTCCCGGCGGCGGCGCACCTTCGATCCCGCTCAGCTCCAGCTTGCCCTTGAGGGCGGGGTGAGCCATATCTACGCCTACTCCCCGATCGTGACCAACCTGAAAGGACCGGCCCAGGCCATCGAGGCCTGGTTTCGGGAGCGGGCCCAGATCGAGGAACGCATCAAGGACACCAAGCTGGGGATGGCACTGCGGCACTTGCCCAGCGGCTTCGCGGTGGCCAACCAAGTCTGGATGTGGGCTGCCTTTCTGGCGCTCACCCTCTCCGTCACCTTGCAGGCATTGAGCGGCAACGACCATCCCCACCGGGCTCACGGCAAGCGGCTGCGCCGGGAGCTCATCGTAGTGCCGGCTCGGGTGGTTCGACACGCCCGCCGCTTGGTGGTGCGACTTGCCCCGGCGCAGCAGGACGGGCCGTTCCTAGCCGCCTACCAGCTCCTGCGCGCCCTCCCCACTCCGGCTGGCTAAACCGCAGGCCACCGGCCGTCCCGCGGCTTCCTCGCTACCGCGAAGGCGGCGGACCAACGCGCCTCGGAGAGGCGATTCCACGCCAAGAAACCCGCCCCCCGTGCGCCAGAGTGCGGCTCCAGTCCGACCACACCCATTCCACCGGCCCCACCGGGCCCAATCTTCTTTCAGCAGGCGCGTTTGCCCGGCTCCAGTGGCAATCCGACCCCTGCCTGAACCCTTACTCGCGGATCTAGGTCTGACGGGTCACCGGACCGCGAGCTGCTCCCCGCCTCGACGAGGCCTATGGCCTGGGTCAGATGGGTGCATCTACGCCATCGTTCGTAGCGCCTCACTTGGGGGTAGCGATGCTGCGCGGAGCGCAGGATAGACCGAGGCCAGGCACGCTATCCCCAAGGCGACCGCAACTCCGAGCAGGGCCACCTGCACCGGCAACACCGGAGACACCCCCTGAAGCACGGCGCCAATGATCGTGACCCACAACCCGAACAGGATGCCGGCTGCACTTCCGATGAGCGAGATGATGATAGCCTCCGTTATCAGCATGAAGGCGATCCCGGCGCGCGTGGATCCCATGGCGCGCCGCACCCCAATCTCCGCGCGACGCTCTACCACGGCCACCAGCAGGGTGTTCATCACACCCAGAGCCGCCACCAGCACCGCCACCCCTGCCAGCCCCAGGAACAGCCCCTGGAAGGCGGTCGCAGTGTCCGCCTCGGCGAGGAGCACAGAGCTGTCCTCCTGAACCTGCAGCCCCAGCGTGCCAGAAGGATCGATGGTCGCCGGCAGCAGGCTACCCACCGTCTGCGAGTAGGCGAGGGGAACTCGGACGTCGATTGTGTCCAGCTGACCGTTGAACCCCATGTCCATGCGCGCGTAAGCCTGTGGGACAAAGACCGAAAGGTCCGTCTGGGTCTCCACCGGAGTCGGACTCAGGATCCCGACCACCGTGAGCGACTGAGTGCCCGTCCAGATCTGCATCGGCAGCAGCCTGCTGGAGACCCCGAGTGCGGTCGCGGCCTCTGAGCCGATGAGAGCATCCGGCAACTTCAGGGAGCTGGCCACGTTGCGACCGGCGACAACATGGGTACCGGTCGCGCCGGCAATATCACCGTCAAAGGCAAGGATTGAGATCCCACTTTGACCGGAGACCAGCTCCGAGCGCTGGGCGGATCCGGACAGCGTCCGAGTCCCCGCCACCCCCTCGACGGTGGGGATGCGCTGGACCATCGCGAGAGCTCGCGGAGCCATCAGGCTCGTTCCACCAGAGGAGTTGTTGCCGGTCACCGTGAGCACATCCCCCAGGCTGTTGAGTTGGCCCAGAAGACCTCCTTGAATGGTCGACGAAACGCCCAAAACACCCACTATCGCCCCTACCCCCACGGCCACCCCCAGCGCTGAGAGAGCGGCCCGACCAGGCCGGGCTCGCAGCGCCCATAGCGCTCGAGCCAGCAGGTCCCTGAAGGTCATCCGGAGATGGGAACTAGCCGACCACCGTCGAGCCGGACCCGCCGGTCGAGCTGGCTAGCCACCTCGGGGCTGTGGGTCGCTACCAGTACAGCTGTCGATTCGCCGGCGGCCAGCAGGGCGTCGACGACCGTGGCGCCGCTCTCCGGATCGAGATCGCCAGTCGGCTCATCGGCGATCAGGAGGGCTGGCTGGTTCGCGAGGGCCCGAGCTATCGCCACTCTTTGCTGCTCCCCGCCGGACAGCTGGTGCGGAAAGTGGCTGGTCCTGCCCCCGAGCCCAAAGCCCTCCAAGAGCTCCCTCGCTCGGTCGGACCGCTCAGCGCCGCGGACGCCACCGTACATGAGTGCCTCGGCGACGTTCTCCAGTGCGGTCAGCCGCTGCAACAGGTTGAAGCTCTGGAACACGAAGCCGATACGCCGTCCGCGCAGCCGGGAGATCGCCCGGTCGGATAGCTCCCGCAGAACCCGGCCGTCGATGATCACCTCCCCCTGGGACGGGCGCTCCAGGCTACCCGCGATCGCCAGGAGGGTTGACTTACCTGAACCGGACTTCCCCACCACGGCAACCCGCTCCCCCTCGGCGACGGTCAGGCTCACGTCAGAAAGCGCGGTCACGACAGCCCCCGCTCTGAAGGTCTTGCCGACCGCTCGAAGTTCCACCACCGGGGGGTTCATTGCGCCGCCTCTACCGGCAACCCGGCGCGCACCTGCGGCCCGCTCACCTGCGCCAAGCCGTCAATGTTGTCCAGGGCACCCACCGACACGGCTATGAGAGCGCTTCTACCTCCTCCTAGCGCCTCCTGGAGGGCATACTGACCTCCGACGGTGGCCACCAATGCGCTCACCGGCACGATGTAGACGTTGGGCAGCGTTTGCACATCGAAGTCCACGAAGACCGACCGCTGTGCCAGCGAAAGACTCGCCGGCGGGTTGTCCAGGCTGACCGTGACGTTCACGTTCGATCCGCTGGTTGGGACCACCGAGCTCACCTTGCCGTTCAAGATCTCAGATGGTGAAGAGAGTGTGACCAATGCCGGCGTCCCAGCGGTGATGCCCGAGGCCTGTGCCGACGATAGTTGCACCGTAGCCTGAGGGGTGTCCATCTCCAGGGATACCACCGCGCCGCCAGCAGCGACGCTGGCGCCGAGCCCGACTGAGTCGGCAGCCACCACGACGGGGCCCGGCTCGAAAAGGACAGCCCCCAAGGCCAGCTGGTCTCCCGACGGCAGTCCCTCCGCCTTGTTGAAGGCGCGAACTGCCTGTTCGTCGGAGAAGTTGTAGTTCCCGTCCGCGACCAGCCCATAGGCCTGGCCATATCCAAGTTGAATGAGGTCCTGTTCCAACTGGACGACATCCGGCCCTGCGGTCATGCCGGGGCCAAAGGCTCGGAAAACCGGCGTGTGCCCATAGAGGAGGATCACCGGCTGATTGTCGATGCGGTATAGGACCTGCCCCTGGACCACGACAGTACCGACCGTTGGCAGTTCGGTGACAGTACCCGCCATCTGGGTTCCGGCGGCCAAAGGGGCTGGGGTTCCCGCCAGAGTCCCGCCCCCGGTCACCTTCACCGTGAGCGTTCCCCGCCTGACGTGGACCACGGTGAGCCCAGTCGATTGCGACCGCGTCGCCGTTCCCGTCTTAGTGGCGGTGTTGAAAGCGACCGCAGTGGCCACGAGGAGAAGGCCTACCACAAGTGCCGTTGCCAACAAGGTGCGACGCCCTGCCATTTCCCGCTCCGTGACCTCCTGGGGCACGCCCGGCGTAGCTGGACTGCGTCACGCAGTATAGGACCCTAGTCACTCCGGTCGGAGCTCCCATGCCGTGGCACGTACTTGCGCAACCCTCGAGCCGCGGGGATCTACAGTGGCGGTCACGTCGACCCAGAGGGGGCAGCCTGGCCGACGCGTCTTGATTCGTGGAGACTCCCCACCTATGTTCGTTCCCCTCGTGTCCTCGGCGGGCCGCGCCAGATCCACGACTGATCGTTACCGCTCCGTTACACAGCCAGCCTGCGCCCGAACGCGGAGGGTTCTAAACTCACGCGGGAGCACGGCCTGCGGCCGCTCCCAAGGAGGTGCGGATGTGGGCCATTGGAGACGGTTAGCAGTCTCTTTCGCTTTGGCTGGGGCGCTTCTCGTGAGCGCGGGTGCGATGGGGGTCGCGGCAGGAACAAACGGCCAGCAGCTCTCGCCCTATGACTATTACGGCCATATCGCCAGCGGTTACGTATACGGCACCAATCAGAACTGCCAGTTTGCGTACGACGCTTTCAGTTGGCCCAATCACTGGTATGACACGAGCGGATGGTATTGGCAGGACTGGAGCGGGTGCGGCAGTTATGCGGTTGAAGTCTATGGTCGAAACTCCAGTGGAACGCAGGTGGGTAGCTGGTACATAGGTCCTCCGCATAACCAAGGGTCAGACAACTGGTATTCGTGCCAAGTCGATGGACCGGCGGTGAACTGTTTAGCCGGATATCAAAATACCGGCGTAATATCCTAGTTCAGCCGACGCCAAACAGTTCTGGAGTATGACAGTGGAGCGCTGGCGCGGCCAATACATCGTGGTGCCCGCGTTAGCGCTCTTAGTCTTTGGGCTTGTGGGTTGTGGCGCCAAGGCTCAATTCCCGACATTACCAGGAAATTCCTCGCATGCGGCGGTGAGATCCTTCATCAACTGGGACCAATGCTTGCGACAACATGACGTGAAGGTGCCGACGGGCTTCGATTTGTACACCAACACTGGGCCAAAGCTCAATATTCCCAACGCTGCTGGATCCGCGTGTCAGCGCTACTTGCCCCCGGCGCCTCCGCCGTCCCAAGCCGCACGGCAAAAACTGATCACCGAGAGCAACTGCATGCGCGCGCGCGGCTTCGCTAACACCGTGACATATTCAGGGGGCGGGGTAGGAATCGTGTTCGGTGCGGGGCTCAACCCAGGGACCCCAGGCTTCACGGCGGCAATGAAAGCTTGCGGTTTGCCGGCATACAATCCTCCAGGTAGTTAGCCTCCCGTTTCACCTCGACTTTCGCACTTTTTGGGGTGTGGGAGCCAGTTGAGCCCACTTTCCGCATCCGCGACCGGTCGTGACGTGACTTTGGCTGCACCGAGGTGCTCAGCCGCGCTTCTAGCTGGCCACCGTCGGCTGGCCTGTAGATGCTCCGCTCAGGCTACAGGTCAGAATCACGGGAGCAGAGTCCAGAACTCCTGAGTGTGCCATCAACGTGGAGGGAGGACCCCACGAGTAGATGAGACCACACTTACATCGCCGCGGTCTCCGCCAGTCCGTGTGTCAGGGTCACGCCCCTTGCCCCACTGACTCTAGATACGCTTGCACAGCAGCGTCCCGCCTGCGTTTGCCCTCAGCGTCCGTCAGTGCCCAACGGGCTCCCCAGCGGAAAGCCACCCATCGCACTCCCTCGTATAGCACTATTGCGCTAGAGCCAACCATTAATCCGATAACCGGAAGCGGGGCCACGCTGAGGCTGTAGAGTTGAGCGCCCACGAGACACGCAATCAGTACGAGACCCCACTGGAGGTGCGTAGAAGGGCCTGAACCAACTTGACCGACTTGGCCGACAGTGCGCATCACCACTCAGACCTAGATCCGCGAATAGCGGCTTCGGGCAGGGGCGGGGCCGGGCCCCAGAGATGACGAATGCCTCGCCTTTCAGCGAGAATCGGAGGGGTTGAAGCCAAACCGATTGAG
>Ga0080006_1112303_pt1 | contig 14710 bp, 12 predicted proteins | sample RS3BMetagenome_FD_69209 | JGI IMG/M metagenome (GOLD analysis project Ga0080006, IMG submission 69209) | Ferric oxide microbial mat and aquatic microbial communities from Rainbow Spring, Yellowstone National Park, USA - RS3B (SPADES... ...
AAAGATGGGAAAAACCGATTTAACCTCGGAGCCCAAGTCCGTAGACCAAAATGGATGTAGCCGAACCCATCCGTAAACGAGTGGCTTCACATTACTCCGCGCCAAGACCCGTTCCTGACTCACTCGTCCTGAAGGTTCTCCGAGCCGGTGGGATGGCCCCTTCGCCGGAGAACTATCAACCATGGGAGTTCGTGTTGATTCGTGGAGCCGAGACGAGGAGAAAGCTTACCGACCTGAAGCTCGAATCGCGCAGAGAGGTTCTGAGGCAGTGGATGCCGAATATCACGGATACAGACCTCGAAGCCAGGCTGGAGCGGAACAGAAGGGCGATGGAGACCGCGGCACTGTTTGTAGCAGTCTGCTACAAGGACTTGGATACGCCGGCCGAAGTAGGCGACCTGAAGATTTCGCCATCGCTCATCGCCGCATGGACTTGCGTCTCTTACGTCTGGCTCGCCGCCACTGCCGAGGGGCTAGCCCTCAGTCCTACGTTTTACTCCCATGATGTCTACCCCCGTGTCAAGGCTGTCCTGGGCCTCCCCGCAGGGTACGAGTTCGCGACAGTGCTCAGGATAGGCTACCCCTTGAAGAGACCTCTCGGAAGAAAGAAGACCATAGTCCCGCTCGAGTCCAAGATCCACTACGAGCATTTCTGATGGAGGGCTCCGGAGTCGGCGCCTATTTTGTCGGTGCCGTTGCCGCGGGTTCCATCTGCTTCTTTCCTGTGCCGAATGTCCCGATTGCCCCTCCGACGACCAGGAGGAGAGCTCCAAGACCGACGACAGGCCAGTTTGTGGAGTATTTGGTCACCGACCTCGTAGTGCTCACCGAGAAGAGGCCGGTTGCTTCCACGCCGTTGCATATCCCTGCAGGTCCGTTGCACTGGTAATACTCACTGTAGTTCGCGCCCACCGTGTTGTCGAAAACGAAGTAGTACGTGTCCGATGCCGGCGCTGTGAAGGTGCTGTTGTAGGGCTTGCTCGGGCTGACTGTCGCGTTCACCAAGGATGCTAGGGGGCCAGCAGGAGCACCGGGCAGGCTATGGCACGCGGGCGCGCAGCCGTAATAGTTCCGATATTCAGTCGTGTTCATGACCAGGAAGTTGAATACTGTGCTGTTCTGCTCGGTGACCCCTATCCTCACCGTCTCTCCTGCACTCAGAGCGATTCCTTGCGAATGGTAGTCGTTCCCGTCGACCTTGTAAGTTTGACTCGTTACTATCGGATAGACCACGGACGATGATGCTGACATCGGATAGAGCACTCCAGCAATGCCGAGGATGAGCCCGACGGCAAGCACAACACCGCCCACCACCATCATCCTCGCGGCCAACCCGGGAGGAATGTCCGCAAAATTCTATTTAAGTCTTCAACGTCTGACCATGGAAGAAGATTCCTTCCAGAATACGACGCGTCGGTTGAGGTACTTCATGCCCTCGTTCATCGCTATGCTGATCAGAGCTAGGATTATTATGAGCGCAGCGGTCAGTCCCAATTCGAGTTTATCGGTTGCGTCGAAGATCATCCCACCTATACCTACAGCGGTGAAGAGCAGCTCCGCCACAACGACCCCTTCCAGGGATCTTGTCACGGCCAATCTCAGTCCGAGCATTATGTTGGGGAGGGACTCCGGGAGGATTATCTTTGCCAGCAACTGTCGCTGGTTCGAACCGAACGACAGAGCCGTTTCGACGACAGTCTTGCTGATGTTCTTCACCCCGGTGTAGACGTTTATCACGACTGAGAAGAGCGCGATCATGAAGGCGATGAAGAGAGTTGTTTCTGCCGTCGCACCCACCGCGAAGACCGTACTGACGAGCGGGATGAACGCAACCGCCGGAATAGAGTACCAGATATTCACCTGCGGGTCGAGGATGAAGTCGAGGACTAGGTAGCGTCCCATCAGGATTCCTATAGGAACTCCCACCAAGGCCGCCAGTGCGAAACCGGCGAAGACTGAGAACATCGTCGTGCCTAGGCTAGAGAGAAAGAGAGACCTGATCTGTTCATTCGTCGCTATCAAACCAAACCCGGCTACTGCGTCCGCGGGGGATGGGAAGATGTTGGGCTCGTTTAGGAGAAACCAGACCAGCCACCAAACCCCGACGAAGCCGATGAGGGATAACCCAAGAAAGAGGTACCTTAGCCTGTAAATTGAAGGCATTGTCAGATGTTCCTCGAGAGCCTTTCGCCCTGTTTCCACTTGAACAGGCTCCTCTCAACCAGCCTCGGAGTGTTCAGAAAGAAGATTCCGAGCAGGGCGATAATCGATATCGAGGCTTCCATGTCGGCCACCCTGGTGAGAGACTGGAAGGAAATCATCATGTAGCCGAGCCCGTTGTGGCTCAGGAGAACCTCGGCGACGATTGATCCTAGGACGGCCCTCCCGAGACCAAGGCGCATCCCCGAAACGATATCGGGGAGGCTCGCGGGGAGGAGTATGTGTCGAAGGAACTGCGCCTCAGATGCGCAGAAGGAGCGTCCGATCTCCGCGTAGGAGTTGCTAACGTATTTCACGCCGTGGAATGTGTTGATGGTTATCGTGAAGAACGTCATCAGGAAGACGATCGCCAAGTCTCCGTTGAAGCTGCCGCCGCCAGGGATCGACAGATAGATCAAAGGTGCCAAGGCCACCATCGGGATCGCGTAAAGGGCGTTTATCCAGGGGTCGATTATTGCCTCTGCCGCCCTCCATCTGCCCATCAGGAACCCGACCGGGATGCCGACGAGGCTGACCGCGAAACCAATCGCGATCAGTTCAAGGGTTGAGATTATCGCGTCATATATGTTGGAGACCCCCGCTACCGACGGTGGGATCTGATTCTGTAGGAGGCTGGAAAGCGAGTTCAGTGCGGAGGCCGGACCCGCAACCCTGAAGGGGTCCCCCACCCAGACTGCGTAGAGATACCATATCATGACGAATATCGCCAGCCCGGCTACAGCAAGCGAAACCCGCCAAGCTATGTTGTCGGAGACATGGAAAGCTGTGCGCGTGGTCCCCCCCGATCCTCTCCGAGGAGGAAGAACTTGAGCGCTCTTCTGTAGACGGACGGAACTGGCTTGATTCTCGGCGTCGACCCTGTTTTCATTGTTCAAAGGTCAACAGCCCTTTCTCAAGTATCTCCTTCTCCAGGAAATCCCAGACGTAGTTCCTAATCCGCGTGTACTCGGGGGTCGACCTGGGATCATACCTCCAACGCTCTGGCGGCAGGTTAACCTTGATTACCTCCTTGACGACCGATGGCTTGGCTGTCAACAGGACGATTTCATCCGAGAGATATATCGCTTCGTCTATGTTATGGGTAACGAAGAGCGTCGTCTTCGGAACCTCCCCCTTTACAATCTTGAGCAACTGCTTCTGCAGTATCTCCCGGGTCTGCATATCCACAGAAGCGAAGGGCTCGTCCATCAGCAGCACATCAGGGTCGATTGACAGCGCCCTGGCCAGGCCGGCGCGCTGCTGCATCCCACCCGAGATTTCGTGTGGGTAATATTCTTCGAAACCCGACAAGCCGACAATGTCGATGTAGCGCTTGGCAACTTCCCCCCTCTTCTGTTCGGGGACGCCCCTCAGCTCCAGGCCGAACTCGACGTTCTTGCGAAGCGTCCTCCACGGCAGCAGTCCGAATTGCTGGAATACGAATCCCATCTTCTTGGGTGGGTACAGAACGGGTTCGCCGTTGAAGATGACATCCCCAGAATCAGGTTTGATCAGGCCGTCCACTATCCTGAGGACGGTCGTCTTGCCGCATCCCGAGGGGCCTACGATGCTCACCAGGGAACCTTCGTTGAGCTCGAAGCTCACGTCCTCGAGGACCCTGTTGGGCTTGCCATCTTTGTAAAAGGTCTTCGTTATGTTCTTAGCCTGAAGAATGGTCTTCAGCTGCGCAACTACCTCACGGTGTTTGTTCGTTTCACTCTATTAAAGCGTTAGAGCTGCGAAGACGATGTGCGACAGAATCCGCGCGAAACGATGTGGGTTCGTCCCGCCTGAGGGGAACCACCGTCAGCGTGGAGAAGAGACCTGCGAAGGAAATACTTGCGGCTCCCGACGCCGAGGATCGTGCCGAGGCGGTGCAACTTGTGGGGACACCTCCCAGGCTGCTCGGGACCAATGCGTTGACCATTGACGCGAAACTCGCTGTCACCCAGCTCTCGCATGGATATGGATACGGCGTCTGCAGTGACTGAAGCGCTTTGTACTCAAACCACTTGTTGAAGAGGCCGAATGGTTTCACCGAAGAGTTCGCAATAGGACTACTGATGGCGCCGGATACCATGTAGAATGCGTTGGACGCACTCAGGATGTTCTGCTCGCTCAGGTTCCCCTGCAGGTTGAGGAACCCGTAAGGCCAGTAGGTGAGGTGTGCTGGATAGAACGTCGACGTGAACTGAATCTCGCTCGCGGCTGTCAGGGGGAGTTGGGACTCCGTGTAACTGATGGCCATCGAGGGGTTTGAAATGAAGTCTCTCTGTGCCTGCGTAATGGCTGCAATCCAAGCAATCAGCGCTGTCTGATGAGCGCTGCTCTGCAGCCAGCTGTCCTGTACGGCGTAACACACACCGGCTACGTTCGTGGGAGAATAGAATAACACGTGAAATGGGCCGTTATTCGCTGTGTTGTTGACGGACGGGCTCGATACGTCGGGGAGAATGAAATCGTCGACGACGATTGCGCCTACATTCCCTATCCCCTTCTCAAGGTCGGCAAGACGACTCGGGTTGGGCCCGGAAGGCCTCAGGTATACGGAGGACGCATTCAGCCCAACGGTGTTCGTCGGTACCCCCGCCTTCGAGAACCAGTATAGGTCCAGCGCCCTCGTCTCCGAACCCGTCCCGAAGTCGTCCACAGCGTAGCCTTTGAGCTGGGCGGGGCTCGTAATACCGTGCCCCGCAATCATGAGGAATGTACCTCCGAGCGAATAGCAGGTGACGATCGTGCTCTGCTCACCCGCGGCGACCCCAGAGAAGAGCGAGCTTCCGCTCACAAGCGCGATGTCCTGCTGTCCACCCGTCAGCCCTTGGTAGGACAGGTACGGAGCATCATAGAAGGTGGGCAAGACCGTGTAGCCCTGGGAGGGCAAGATCACGTTATAGGCGTAGAGGTCCGACACGTCGCTTTCATCCAGAGAGTCAGGATACCCCACTCTGATGAGCGTGTTTGTCTTACCACCAGTAGTGCTGGCGGGAAAGTATGAGACTGCTGTGGCCACAACTGCTATCGCGAGGACCACGCCTATCAGCAACGGTAGGTACCGGGTGGACGACAACGCAATGTTTAACTTCGAATTCTTTTATAAGGTTTCGCACATGGAAAGGTGATACCGTTACGATAAGCCCACCTCCACAGGAACCCTGCCGGGTCCCTGATGCCTCCTCAGGTGGTTGTACCACACCATGAACAGGTTCAGGAAGGATTCGAGGTTATCCAGTCTGTCAGAAACCATCTTGTCGTAACAGTATCGGATGATCAGCCGAAACGTTTTTTGGAGCCGATGCCACAGTTGGCCGCGGTTGCAGGACTACCAAGGAATAGAGGCTAAGACAAGGAGCAGGCTTGAGAGGGAATACAAGGTGCATCTGAGAAGAGGAGAGGCGGAGTTGCTTGATGGCACGATTGCCGAGTTTGATATCATTTCTGACGACAAGAACGTCATTGGAGAGACCAAAGCTTCGGAACCACGAAAGCAGGGGAAGCTTAGGGGGGGTGAGGACGAAAACGCAATTCAGTGATTTTAGTAGAGATTGCATGAAACTGGCCGCAGCTAAGGAAGGTAGGGAGCGGTGGTTTGTGCTGACTGACAAGACCGTTTATGAAGAGTTCCGGAATTCGCTGTATGGGAAGGAGTCGCCGGCGAGCGTGGTCCATTGAAGTATACTCTGCCCCAGCAGAAAGCGGTAGAGACCATTGGCCAGAACCTTCAGATCATCGCCTGTGCGGGCTCAGGCAAGACCGAGGTAGTTTCTGCGCGAATCGTCACCATCCTCGAGGAGATGATGCCGAAGGGGATAATGCCTCGAAATATCGTCGCCTTCACATTCACTGATAAGGCGGCGGCCGAGCTGAAGAGCAGGATCGCACTGCTATGTCGGAACAAGCTTGGTGAAGTCAACGGCCTTGCCGAAATGTACGTCGGGACGATCCACGGGTTCTGTCTCGAACTTCTACAGACTTACATGTACAGGTTCCTGAAGTACACCGTCCTAGACGAGGTGCAGGCGCGTCTGCTCGTCGACAGGCTGAGCACCCAGAGTGGGATGAAGGACTTGGGACTTCAGAGATACAGAGACTCGTCGCTCTACCTAGACGTGCTTGAGGTGATTAGGGAGGCCAAGGTAGACTTGGAGAAGCTAAAGGACCATCCTGTCCTGCAAGCCCTCGAAAAGTACGAGGACCTCCTCGACAAGAGGGCGTATCTCGATTACACGAAGATAATGACTGAAGCTGTGGAAGCGCTCTTGGCGGATGACGATCTGAAGGCTAAAATCAGAGACCGAGTGAAATACCTGGTCGTCGACGAGTACCAGGACGTTAACCCCCTCCAGGAGGCCCTGATCCGATTACTGAGCAAACTGGGAGCGAATGTCTGCGTCGTCGGGGACGATGACCAAGCCATATACGAATGGCGAGGGACTGACGTCGAAAACATACTATCCTTCGAAAAGCGCTATCCGAACGTGAAGGTCGTAAGGCTCGAGGAGAACTTTCGAAGCAGCAAAGGGGTGGTTGAGGCAGCGGTGAAGGTCATTCAAAGGAACGACCCGAACAGGCTCCCAAAGAACATGCGGAGTTCCTTTTCGCAAGCATTCGATCGAGGTGATATCCTCGCTCTCTCGTTCCAGAACCCGGATGACGAGGCAGCGTGGATAGCTTCGAAGATACGTTCCTTGGCAGGGGTCCCGTTTCGGGATAATCCTGACGGAAATGATAGAGGGTTGAGCTGGTCCGACTTCGCTATCCTGCTCAGAAGCGTCCGCAACAATGGTGGGCCAATACTCCAGGCCCTATCCAACGCCGGTATCCCCTACATCGTCATCGGGATGAACGACCTCTTTGACACGCCTGAAGTGCAGGCGGCCCGCGCAGTATTCCTCTTCATGGCGGACCAAATGAAAGAGGAGGATCTTCGCCAGTCCTGGATACGCGCAGACGTGGGGATCTCTGGAGAGAAGCTGGACTTTGGGGTCGAGTATCTCAAGACGATGAAGACGTTCGAAGAAGGGAAGAGGTTCGGCCTCTACAACCTCCAGCGGATCTTCCTTGACTTCCTGAAGCTTGTCGAGTTCCAGGAGGGGAAGGTCCCCGGCAACAGGGGGGAGGTCGTGTACTACAACCTGGGGAAGTTCAGTCAGGTGATCTCCGACTTCGAACAGATTAACTTCAAGAGCGACCCGAAGAGGAAGTACGAGACATTCGCAGGCTTCCTAATCTATCAGGCACCTGATTACTACCCTGAGGGGTGGGAGGATGCCTCCCTCGCTGTCCCCGATGCCGTCCAAATCATGACGGTTCATCAAGCGAAGGGGATGGAGTGGCCGGTGGTCTTCGTCCCGGCGCTACTGAGTAATCGGTTTCCATCCAAGCGACAGGGTGGCAGGAGCGTCTGGTACGTCATACCCCGTGACGCAGTCGAAGGGGCAAACAGGTACGACGGCACCGTCGAGAGCGAACGGCGGCTCTTCTACGTCGCCTTGACACGATCGAAAAAGTACCTCTTCTGTTCCTGGGCGCCGATTCCAGGTAACCAACTCTACTCCCGGCCTTCTGACTTCTTCCAGGAAGTGACCAGGATACCTATCGTTCTCACCCGCGACCCGAGGCACGAGGACGAGGTCAAGACCCGACTCCCGATGCAGGCTAGAGCCGGTGTTGCCAACCTGCTTCTCAGTTTCAGCGAACTGAAGTACTTCTTCATCTGCCCATACCAATTCAAGCTTCGCTTCATGTACGGGTTCAACCCACCCATCCATGAGGCCCTTGGTTTTGGCCGATCCCTCCATAATGCACTTGCCGAGATACACAAGAGGTCGCTGGAACATCAGACGGTGACGGACCAAGACGTCACGGCACTCCTTGACACCCATCTGCACCTCCCCTTCGCGTACCCAAAACTTGAGGAACAGCTCCGGCAGACAGCTGAGAAGATCCTGAAAGGTTACCTTGCCGAGAATGGCAAGAACCTTGACAAGGTCCAGCACGTGGAACAGGTCATCGAGGTCCAAGTCTCGGACAACGTCGTAGTGAACGGGAGAATCGACCTGATCAAGAAGCTCGACACGGGGGAGACATCCATCGTCGATTTCAAGTCGACCAAGCGTGCCCAGCCGGAAGAGGTCAGCCGGGATCAGCTCCACGTCTACGCCGTCGGGTACGAGCAGCTGACCGGGAGAGATGCGGACTTAGTTGAGATCTACAACTTGGACAGCGGGGGGACCGTAAGAGAGGAGGTCGACCGAGCGTTGGTCGCTTCCACAAAGGACATGATCATGAGTGCAGCGGACAAGCTCCGAAGGAACGACTTCCCGTTACAACCGAAGACCGATAAGGAATGCTTATCATGCGACATGAGAGGCATCTGTCCGCTGGGGCAGGAGCGGGCCTTAAGAGCTGAGAAATAGCATGCCATCTGAGAGGAAGGTGACAAGTTATTCGTACCCGGACACTGAAGCCGCCGAACCTGAGACTGGGCACACTAACCTCCTTCCCGAAGAGAAAGTGCATACTATAGACATGGACCCCAGGCTCGACCCGGAGCTCCATTGGGCGGGAAAAGTGCGAGAGAAAAAAGTCCCTGTCCTCCCGCTCCAGCGCAATGAGATAATTACTGAATCCATAATCACCCAAATCATCGAACGTGTGCGGGAGGCAGCGACGAAGAAATCTGGCCAAGTTCCCCTAACGAATTTCGTCGACCTCGAGAAGGCCCTGAGAGAGAAGGATCGCAGTCGGAGAGTCGAGTTCTACAAACACGAAGAGAGATGGAGAAACAAGCTGATCACTGGGGACTCCCTGCTTGTTATGGAGTCCCTGCTCCATTACGAGGGGTTGCGCGGACGGGTGCAGATGATCTACATTGACCCCCCATATGGAGTCAAGTACAATGGCAATTTCCAGCAAAGGGTCGACTCGACCAAGAACGATGAGGAAGACAAGGCAGACGATATACTCACCATAAAGGCGTACAACGACACCTGGGTACTCGGCATTCACTCATACCTGTCATACCTCCAGGAGCGTCTGTATCTCTGCAGGGAGTTGCTCTCTGAAACAGGGTCAGTCTTCGTGCAAATAAGCGATCAGAATCTTCATCATGTCCGAGAGCTACTCGACGAAGTCTTCGGGAGCAAGAACTTCTGCGCTGTGATTCCGTTTTCAAAGACAGTCGGACAGAGTACTGAGCTTTTGCCGTCCGTCATGGACTTCCTGATCTGGTATGCAAAAGACAAGGACAAGGTGAAATACCACAAGCTCTACACAAAGAAGGAAGTCGGAGGAGAAGGGGCCACCGGGTACACTTTTATCGAGAGCCCCGACGGTAAGAGTTTCAGAAGCCTGACCAAAGCCGAAATATCCAACCCGAGTCTGATACCTCAAGGATGGAGGGTTTTTGACGCCACACCATTGGTTTCTCAGGGGTATTCCGCGTCCGGAGATTTCCCTATCAAGTTCGGCGGCCAGACTTTCAAACCACCAGCTAATCGTCACTGGACCACAACAGAAGAAGGGATTAATCGACTAATTGAGCAAAATAGGCTCGTAATAGCGGGGAAGACTTTGCAATACAAGCGCTATCTCGATGACTTTCCCGTCGTGGAGGTCGGTAACGTGTGGATGGGGATGGGTGAAAGAGGATTTGTCGGTGAGAAGTTGTATGTTGTCCAAACAGCGGCGAAAGTGATTGCGCGATGCATATTAATGTCCACAGATCCCGGTGACTTGGTCTTTGACCCCACGTGTGGCTCGGGGACTACTGCATATGTGGCCGAAATGTGGGGGAGAAGGTGGATAACCTGCGACACTTCTCGAGTCGCCACGAATGTAGCTCGAAAGCGATTGTTGACCGCCACGTTCAAGCATTATCGCACCAGGAACGGAGGAGTTTCGAGCGGGTTCGTGTACAAGAAGGTGCCACACATCACCCTGAAATCAATTGCACATGCTCAGGAACACGAAAGCGTGGATTTAGTTGACGACCCAGAGACCGACGACGCGGTGGTAAGGGTCTCGGGACCCTTCGACGTAATGTCGATAGGTAGGTATTCGATTGACGACTGGAAAGGATACGTTCGCCAAGGCGAAAAGCTCGAGAATTACGTTGATGTTATCTGCAGACTCTACAGGAAGGATGCATCCAAGGAAGGAGCCCATGATTACGTTAACGCCATAGCTGAATCTGAAGGGCACAAGATTGCGCTCTCGGTTGGTCCGCTGTCCGGAAGGGTCACAGCCAAACAGATCTCGGACGCGGTGGAGGACGCAGTTGCTTCGGGCATCAACGAAATCCATGTCTTGGGTTGGGCATTCGAAGCTAACGTTGGTGAGATCAAGTCTAAACTCGAATCTAGAGGTAAGATCAAAGTCAACCTCGTCGCGATACGACCAGACACCCTCGCGGAGGGGCTGAAAGTCACCACCCCAGAGAAGCTGTTCTCCCCATATGCACTCCCCGATGTGGGCATCGAACACAAAGGAAACTCTGTCACTGTCGTCCTGAAGGGCGTCGGGACATTCGACCGCAGGACCAAGGCGACAGATTACAAACCTGCAGACTCTGGGTATGTCTCCGCCTGGTACTTGGATGAAGACTACGACGGTGACTGCTTCGTGGACTGCCAGTCGTTCTTCGACTCCCCGGATGTTAACTTGAAGGGGTTGGTAGAGACAGCGGTTCAAGATGAGGACCTGAAACTCCAGACCACGTCCAAGCCTTTCCCGATTGGGCGTTACAAGCGCATCGCAGTCAAGGTCATAGACGTCTACGGTAACGAGTCGACGGTGATCAAGGACCTGGCATAGCATCAAAGGGTGAATCGTTGAGCTACATAGTAGATCGAGTAATCATCTGCGACGCATACTCAGAGCCTGACAAGCACTACCGACTTCTGCCGGGAGGGAGGGCGATGCTTGTGGACGGACGTAGACCGTCGATACGGATGCTGGCTACGGCGAAGGAAGTGAAAGGGGGCATCGAAGGGGTCCTGGGGAAGCAGACGGCCCTCCTCGTCGAAGACATGGGAGTCACGCAGGAGCACCGGAACGACTTTGTGAATGATCTCCGTGAGGAGTTGAGGAACTGGAGGAATGGTTCTCCAGCATACACGGGAACTTCGAATGTGACCCGGCGGCTGCTCGAGTGGTGGTTCGAGAGAGACGAGGAGCGGAGGGCCGAGCGCAAACGCTTCTTCTTCTGCCAGAGGGAAGCAGTTGAGGCTGTCATCTACCTCTATGAGGTCAAGAACAAGCAGAAGATGCCTGAGACCGGCGAACTCCTCCGGTACGCCTTGAAGATGGCCACTGGCACTGGCAAGACGATCGTCATGGCCATGCTGATCACATGGGCTTCGCTTCACAAAGCGAAGGTGAGCAACTCCTCGCTCTCGTCGAACTTCCTAGTTATAACCCCAAACATTACCGTCAAAGACAGGGTGAGCGGGTACCCGCGTGGGGACGGCCTCGACCCGGGCGGAGTTCATAACCTCTATGAGGCGTTCGACATGGTCCCTCCAGAATATCAGGAGATCTTTCATCCGAACGTAATCGTGGGCAACTGGCAGGGGATGGTCAATGAGCCAGAGAGGGACGACTGGGTACCAGGCGAGTTTGAGGAGGACGGGAGCTTCATCCCTGCCTCAGTGCTCTTGGCGCTCCGTCGGCGGCAAAGAAGGTCCAACCAGAACAGTGTCAGACACATAATCGGGTCCTGGAAGGACGTGGTCATAATCAACGACGAAGCTCACCACGTCTACGGGGAGAAGAAGGTCGCAAAGGGAGAAGAGCCTGACTACATCAGGTGGACCCAAATCGTCGAGCGAATCTCGAAGTCAGCCAAAGTTCCTCTCGTAGTCGACCTGTCTGCGACCCCTTGGTACGGCTCAGGATCCAAGAAGCCGGTGGGCACGCTGTTCGAGTGGTTGATATCGGACTTCTCTGTCTACGACGCATTCGAGTCCGGTCTCATCAAAATAGTCCGCCTCCCCGAGCAGGAAGGGAAGGGGAGGATCTACCTCGACCTCTGGGAGATGGTAAAGGGAGCGAAGACTAGGGATGATTACCTATCACAATGCCGAGGCGCTGTGGAGCACATCTACTCGAGCTGGAAGGAAGAATTCAAAGAATGGGAAAGGCAATCTGCTTCTACACGTGGTTCTCCCCCGACCATGCTGATAGTAGCCGACAACGCGACCAAGGCCAAGTGGGTCTTCGAGTATGTCACGCGGGACCTCGAGCTCCTCCGGAATCCTCCTGACACCGACCCGAAATCTTGGGTCACGATTCAAGTGGACTCGAAGGTCTTCGAGGCTGAGAAGGGGAACGAAGCCGTCCTGAGAGAGATGGTAAGCACAGTCGGTATCCCTGGCCGTCCCGGAGAGAATGTCCGGTGTATAGTCAGCGTGAACATGCTTTCAGAAGGCTGGGACGTGAAGACCGTCACCCACATTCTGGGAATCAGGAGGTTCGGTTCCCCTCTCCTCACAGAGCAAGTGATTGGAAGAGGTCTTCGAAGGACGAACTACGACGTTCTCAACCAGCCGCTAGAGGAGAGGCCCGACGGATATCAAGAGACGGTGGACGCCTTCGGGATACCTTTCGTCGGCTTCCCAGTCGAGAGAAGGAAACGCCCCATCGCTGGGGAGTGGGGTCACAAGCCTGTCTGGATCCAGTCGGAGAAGGAGAAGAGCCAATACAAAATCGTAGTACCGAACGTCAGGTCCTGGGCTCTGGGTGCGACGCAGCCGCTCGCCGAGGCGATCAACGTATCCTTGCTTCCTCGCACCATAATCGACCTCGCCGGTACCCCTCCAGAAGTTCAAGTCAGACCAGTGTTGGGCTCAGAGACCAAGTCGATTGAAACCTACGACGAGTTTCGCTCAGAGTTCCCTCTGATGAAGTCGGCCTTTCGGATTGCGACCGAACTGCATGACAGAACCAACCTTGCCCAGGGAAACGAGTTGCCGATGGGACCTGTGTTCGACGAACTGATTGATGTAGTGCTACGATATCTCGACAAGGGGGTTGAGGCCATTCCTCCGTCGGACGTGCGGGATGTTGGGATCCCCTACTGGAGGAACAAGGTCATCAACATCCTCGAAAATGCAGTTAGGAATGCTGCTCAGAACGGGATTCACGGAATACCGGTCCTGGGAGACCCCGAGTGGCTCGATACGTCGACGCTCCAACGTTTCCAATGGACTGGGATAGCCTATCCTGGCAGGAAGACCCACACCAACTTCGTTGCGTGCCACAATGATTTCGAGCAGAGCTTCGCGCGCTTCCTCGATGAGGCGGAAGATGTGGTGTCCTACATCAAGAACGAGAGACTGGGTTTCTCGTTGACTTACTATGAAGCTAACCGTCCCAGGCAGTACTATCCGGACTTCATCGTGGTTCTGGAGGAGAATAGTCAGACAGTTAATTGGCTGGTGGAGACCAAAGGTGAGATAAGACCCAACACCTTAATCAAGAGCGAAGCGGCAGAGTTGTGGTGCAAGAAGATGAGCGGAAGGAGCTATGGAGAGTGGCGTTACCTCATGGTGCAGCAACGTGACTTTGAGCACGCGATTAGCCAAGGATTCAAGTCCTTCGCTGCGCTCTGGAAGCTAATCAGGGCTCGAACTGCCTCGGGTACACTAGGGCACTAATCCTCTTTGTTTCTGCGACTTGGCTAGGCACTCAGGTTGGGACAAGGAAGGGAATTACTCGGGCAATCCTTCTATGGTCTGGAGGACGTGGTCATTCAAGGAAAGGCATAATAGTTCTGTTCGTCTCTGCGCGACTCATTGGCGGAGAAACTAGGGCCAGTTTACCCGGTGTCCCAGCAATTCACTGTCTTGGAAGGTTACGACATCTACAGGAGCGATTACCTGATCGTGGCCCTAGTGGTCGTGGAAGAGGCGAGGAGAAGAGACCTGAGGCTCTACCGCTGGCAGAACAGGAAGGGGGTGTGGAAGGTTGATCTTTGCAGGATGAGCGCAGCCAACTGGAAGTGGAGAGAGATCGCTCAGAAAGCAGAAGATCTGATGACCAAGTATCAGATTGGAAGAGAAAAGGCAACGTCCAAGTTGTAGACCCGGTTTGAGCCAGCTGGGACCCTATCTGTTCTAGTGAGTTTCGGCTCTGTAGAAACCCTCTCTTCAAGAATCCGGTTTGATTGAGATTCTCTTCTCGATAGGCTCAAGATTCTTCCAGATGGCTGGTTTTGCCGCCGCCCCTCCGATTCACCCCAGTTGGTATGACGAGGAAGAACCGGAAGGACGACGACGGGGAGAGGAGGAGGGTCAGTCGCTACATAAGGATGGTCAGGGCGATCTTCAAGGTCTGCAGGCGGCAGTGCGTCCCTCTCTACTCCAGCAAGTTCTCCAGGAGGGACTTCACCCAGTGGCATGAGGAGGCAGCTGAAGGCATGAGGACCAGGACGAGGCGCTTCCTCAAGCTCACCATAGGGGCGGAGCTCAGGCACCAGCTGGTCCCTTCCGTCAGCGTGCGGCGGGGG
>Ga0080006_1136406_pt1 | contig 14710 bp, 13 predicted proteins | sample RS3BMetagenome_FD_69209 | JGI IMG/M metagenome (GOLD analysis project Ga0080006, IMG submission 69209) | Ferric oxide microbial mat and aquatic microbial communities from Rainbow Spring, Yellowstone National Park, USA - RS3B (SPADES... ...
GGCTTGCCGGTAAACGGTTTCGGACACAAGCGCAACCTCCCTTGCCGATCTGGCTACATGTCGGGTCGGCGGGCCGCAGTCAGGCGGCCTATCGCGGCGCGATCCTGCAGCCGCAAGCCCCCGGCTTTAGCCGTGGGGTCCTGACTCAGGCGCTCTTCCATCTCGGCAAGTCCGTGCTTGTCGTTTCCAATACCAACGCGGCCGTGGATCAGGTGGCCATACGCCTGACCCAGGGATTTGCATTCGCGGATGGCGAGGTTCTCCGTGTGGGCCCTGTTGAAGAAATCGCTGTCCAAGACAGAATCGGCATCGATGCAGTGACGGCGCGCCGCTCTCGGGAGCTGGAAGGGCGCCGTGCGGAGTTGCAGCCTCTCTTCGACCGCCTGGCGGCCGAGGTGTCGACATTGGCAACGGCCATTGCCGAGCATGCAGAAATGGAGTCGGTTGCCCGCCAGGCGCAGGTGGAGGCCCGGAATCTTGAGGGCACGCGGAGGCGTTGTGCTGAATTACAGGCGGCGTCAGCAGCGGCGTCCGGAAAGGTCCAGGAGGCCAAGAGCCGACTTCGCAAGGTCAGCCAAATGAACGGCCTGACCCGCCTGTTCTCCGGCCAGACGCTGGGGTCTGCGGAGAGAGACCTCGGCGCTGCCGAGAGCCGCGCCACCGCGCTGGCGTCGAACTTGGAGCAGGCGTTGGTCGGCGAACGCAGTGCCCAGGCCGAAGTGCGGCGACTGAACACCCGTGTGGCCCACCTTGAAGCGCGAGAGCGGCCGACGCTCGAATCCTGTCGGAGGAACCTCCCACGCGTCCAGGAGAATTGCGACGCCGTACGTGACGAGCTCTCGAAGGTCGCCGCAGCGCTCAACGGGTTGCGGGATCGCCTCCTGCGGGAATGCCGCGTCTGCCTGACGACGGTGTACCGGCTCGCCCTGCCCAAGCAGGTCCCGGCCAGAGACTTCGATGCCGTGGTCATCGACGAGGCGTCCATGCTCACTCTGCCGATGACCTACTACGCAGCTGGACTGGCCGTCGGCCATGTCGTGATCGCGGGCGATTTTCGCCAACTGCCTCCCATCGTGGCGGCGGAGTCCCCTCTGGCCAAGGCGTGGCTGGCGCCCAGCGCATTCGAAGCGGCGGGGATCACCCGTCAGGTGGAGGCCGGAACTGATCCGCCGTACCTGGTCACCCTACGCACCCAATACCGTATGTCCCCGCCCATCTGTGGATTGGTGGCCCGACTGTTTTACAGTGACCGCCTGCGGTCTGCGCCCGAAGTCTTCGCGCGCAGCACGCCCCCGGTTTTGGAAGGCGCGCTTCACCGTGACCTGTTCTACATCGACACGACACCCTATCGACCATGGGCCGCGTTCCGCACCGGCAGTTCGTCACGGTTCAACTTGATGCACGCAATGGTCGTCCGGGGTGTCGCCGCCCAGGTCGCCGGCACGAACAAGGGCGAGCGCGTGGGCGTGGTCGCGCCCTATGCCGCTCAGAGTCGCATGTTGCGCGCCGTGCTGGCATCTGTCGATCCCGGCATCACCGCGGCCACGGCGCATCGCTTCCAGGGTGGCGAGCGCGACATCATGATTGTGGATCTGACAGACTCGCCAGGTACGCCGGTGAGCAGGTTTCTTAAGGCTCAGGCACCAGGGGACGAAGGCGCCCGGCTGCTGAACGTTGCGCTCAGCCGTGCCAAGTACTGCGTCATCGTGGTTGCAAACTTCGGGTACCTGAGGGAGAAGGCGTGCAAGTCGATCACCGACCGATTGCTCGGCCACCTCGAGGAGGTGGGCGCCCCGCTTCGGACCGCGGATCCCATCATCTCGTCCGAGCAGGCCGCAGAGATCCTGATGACAACCGGCGTGGATCAAGCTCTGCCGGATACGCCGCTCTGCTTTCACGAGGGAACCTTCCTCCAGGCGTTTTTGCGCGACCTCGCTCAGGCCCGTCAGGACGTCACCATCCTGGCTCCGTTCATCACCGTCAACGGGGTTGGCCGGCTCGTCGAACACTTTCGGGCTTGCATGACACGTGGCGTGCAGGTGCGCGTGATCACTCGGCCTCCAGAAGACGCGGAGTGGGCGGGCAGGGCGTGGCTGAACTGCTCGATGGCCTGCGTAGCCTCGGCGTCACTGTGGTCCCACGTCCTCGGATGCATGAAAAGGTGGCATTCATCGATCAGACGATCACCTGGCAGGGCCCTCTCAACATCCTGTCGCACGGTCCGTCGACTGAACTCATGTTCCGGTACGTCTCCGCGGACTTCAGAGAGAACGTCGCCACCATGCTCCTGGGTCGGGACAAATCAGGCCGTGATACCACGGAGTCTCGCCATTCCGACCACAGGCGGAACCAGCCTGAAGGCAGCCCTGACGCAACCCTGGTGGCCGGTTCGAGTTGTCCCAAGTGCGGCGGTACTCTGAGGCGGCGGAACGGCCCGTACGGGCCCTTTTTGGGATGCTCGGGATATCCATCGTGCCGATTCAAGTCAGACGTGCCGGAGTGAGTCAACGTGGCCGAAGGCCCCACGGGGCGTGGAGGGTGCTGTCCGGGGGTGGGCCGGAAGCGCGGGAGGGAGGGTGCCTCGGCGCGGGAGAGGGCGTGGTAGGGCGTCTTACCCGCCGGCCAGCCATGTCCACGCTTTGCCCCAGTCGCACTGGGCAAACTGAGCCGCGGCGAAGGCCTGGGGCAGGAACGCCGGAGCCGCTTTGAGAGGCCTTGAAAAGGGGGTCCCCTGGGACCACGCCCACAGGGGCCCCGGCGACGGGATCTCCTTCGGGGGGTGGCAGCCAATCACCCCTGACCAGCGAGCCCGGTCACAGTGACTGGCACCCCGCGGGCGAGGTGATCCTGGCAAACAGCAAGTTGCGTTTATTGCGGTTACTCAGTATGCTGCACCGGCCAGAAGCCTCGCATTGCGGAAGGGAGGCTGGATCCGGCATGTTGGAGACACCGGTCGTCGCCGATCCCAACGAGGTGCCACGGCTTAAGGCTCTGACAGACCGGTTGGACGCTCGGGGACGGAACGCGCGGTACTTCCTCGTGGACGCAGAGGGCACGCGCACTGAGTTACCGCATGCCCTGTTCCAGGTGCTGCTCACCGCAACGCGCGAGCTTGCGAGTGGCCGCTCCATCACCATACTGCACTATGACCAAGAGTTGACCACCCAGCAGGCCGCGGACATCCTGCAGGTCTCCCGGCCATACCTCATTCGCCTACTCGATGAAGGCAAGATCCGCCATCACCGGGTGGGCTCGCATCGCCGCATCCGTATCGGCGATCTATTGCGGTACAAAGAAACCCGCGATGAGCGCCGCCGGGCCGACCTCAAGGAACTCGTCCGGGCTTCAGAGACCCTTGGGCTCTATGACACAGAAGGGCCCAACGGCGAGACGCGACCGTAGATGGCGTTTGTAGCGTTTCTCGTGCCTGCGTCCTCTACCCCGCAGTGCTGCGCGACGTGCTGCTGACCATCGCCGAGGCGGGCATCTGTCAGATCCGTTGGAGCCACGATGTCCTCGACGAAATGGAACGGAATCTTTCCGAGAGGGCCAACGCGCCGTCGGCGAAACAGGCAGTTGACGGGGCCCAGTATGTCCGTCAACTCATGGAGGACGCCTTTCCGGACGCAATGGTGCCGCCGCGCGCCTACCGAACACTGGTGTCCGCCATGACCAACGACGAGAAGGACCGGCACGTTTTGGCCGCCGCCATCGCCTGCCGCGCCGACGTTTTGGTGACCGCCAACACGCGCGACTTCCCTGCCAGCGCCTGCGATCCGTTCGGCATCGACGTCCAGGATCCCGACACGTTCCTCGTGCACCAGTTCGAGTTGGCGCCGGAGCGTTTCCTTGAAACACTGGAGGTCCTGGCCTCCGAACGCCACGACCCGATGGCTTCGGTGGACGGGATCCTCCAGACCCTGGCCGGAGTCACCCCGCGCTTTCGGGAGCAGGCCCTCCGCGCCTGGAACCGAAAGCGGCTCTGACGGTCGGGAAGGACCCGATCACCTGTTGGCCGGGATCTGATGCCCGGCCTCGGACCTCTGGGGCAAGCCGCCACCGCTCCCCGGGTGGCCGGAGGCGCCGCGCTCCGCCCGGCTCGGGACAGGATGATCAACACCCTAAACCTCCATGCGCAGCGGGCTCCCTCTTTGTGCGGCGGTCAGGCGCCAACATTGCACCTTTAAGTCAAAACGGGTCATGGCGACCGAATCTGCCCCTGCGAACGGCCTGGAACGTCCCCATCTGCCGACAAAGACCTTGGAGCGTTTCGGCGGCGACCCGACGGCCGCTTGGGACGGGAGGCGGAAAGGCGCCGCACGCCGGGCGCAGGGTCAGGTTCTGGCGGTGGTCCACGACACGAAGGTGGACCGCGCCGGGCTGCCCATCACGGCCCGATGCTCGACATCGGGTGGAACAGCCCCCAAGGACGCAGCCAGCGCCGGCGTGCTGCCGGACACCGGGTCGGACCTGGTGCTCGGCTACGGGGTGGGCCTGAGCAGCAAGGTGGCGCCGGACGGGCTGTGTGAGAACACTGGTGGGTGGTTGTTCGTGTAGCACACCCCGGTGGAGGCGCGACCATCCACCGGTTCGCAACGGTGCACCCCGCGGGCAACTGAAGGCCGGCGGCGGCACATGGCGCCCCGCTTCGGACCGCGGATCCCATCATCTCGTCCGAGCAGGCCGCAGAGATCCTGATGACAACCGGCGTGGATCAAGCTCTGCCGGATACGCCGCTCTGCTTTCACGAGGGAACCTTCCTCCAGGCGTTTTTGCGCGACCTCGCTCAGGCCCGTCAGGACGTCACCATCCTGGCTCCGTTCATCACCGTCAACGGGGTTGGCCGGCTCGTCGAACACTTTCGGGCTTGCATGACACGTGGCGTGCAGGTGCGCGTGATCACTCGGCCTCCAGAAGACGCGGAGTGGGCGGGCAGGGCGTGGCTGAACTGCTCGATGGCCTGCGTAGCCTCGGCGTCACTGTGGTCCCACGTCCTCGGATGCATGAAAAGGTGGCATTCATCGATCAGACGATCACCTGGCAGGGCCCTCTCAACATCCTGTCGCACGGTCCGTCGACTGAACTCATGTTCCGGTACGTCTCCGCGGACTTCAGAGAGAACGTCGCCACCATGCTCCTGGGTCGGGACAAATCAGGCCGTGATACCACGGAGTCTCGCCATTCCGACCACAGGCGGAACCAGCCTGAAGGCAGCCCTGACGCAACCCTGGTGGCCGGTTCGAGTTGTCCCAAGTGCGGCGGTACTCTGAGGCGGCGGAACGGCCCGTACGGGCCCTTTTTGGGATGCTCGGGATATCCATCGTGCCGATTCAAGTCAGACGTGCCGGAGTGAGGACGGGTGAGTCGACGAACAGAACCCTTACCGCGCCGACGTACCCCTGCAGTACCACTTGGCGCGCCATAGCGGACGGCATTGGGGCGCCGGCGCAGCCATGGAGCGGTAGCCGGTGTACGCAGACGGCGGGCCGGCCCAGCCGATGTCCAGGAATCCCCACCCACTTGGCGAACGCCTACTCGCTGTGGGGTGGGGGTGTCGCCGTGCCGGGCATGCGGCTTCAGGAGGTTCGTGTCGAACACTTCCGGGCTCTGCGAGACGCATGGGTTCCCCTGCGACCCAACACCGTGCTCATCGGGGAGAACAACTCTGGGAAGACCAGCCTGCTCCACGCGTTAGCTGCCCTGTTCGGCGCGCGGCGACCCGCATCACAGGACATCTACCTGGCCCCTGAAGAAGCCGAACTGCCACGGGACCGCGTCCTCCGAGTCGACGGTCTGGTGGTGCCGGAAGCGGGCTCGGAGTTCGATCAAGAAGTCGCCGACCTTCTCGGAGAAGCTGTGCAGGCTGGCGACGGTGCAACCGATCCGGATTTTGTCGCCCTTCGGGCTGAGCTGGCTTGGGACGAATCGCACGATGACTATCGCTTCAGCCGCCGGTTCCTACGCGGTTGGGCGCGAACAACTGCGGAGGCGGCAAGGGTCGTGGCCCCGCTGTCTCGGCCCGGGATGGCCGGGGAGATCGCGGAGCTGTTCTCGTTCCAACTGCTGGATGCTCGTCGCGACGTGACGGAACAGTTGCGCATGCGGGTTGGGAGTCGTACATGGTTGGAGAGTATCCTGAAGAGGTTGAGGCGTACATCGACGCGGAGCGGGAAGCAGGCTTTGTTGCCCGCAACTCCGCCGGCCGGTCCCGGGGTACGTTCATGGCCAACTACCTGAAGAACGCCAAGCCCGGCTATGCCGTGCCGTTGACGGAGCGTATCCTGGCCCTGGAGGATCCTCGTCACAGGGTTCCAGAGCGAGTCGCTGCGCTGTTTACCGGCATCACGGCCAGTCTGGCAGGTGAGCGGTGATGGCCACACAGGAACTCACGACCGAACAAGCAGATGTGGTGGCCTTCAACGAGGGCGCTCTGCTGGTTCTGGCCGGACCGGGCTCCGGGAAGACCCGGGTTCTCACCCAACGCATCATTCGGCTCTTGCGTCAAAGCCAGGCTGAAACGTTTCGTGTCCTCGCCCTGACATTTACAAACCGTGCGGCCGACCACATGCGCGATAAGGTGCGCGAGGAAGTCGGCGACGCATGGCGGCGTACGCTGATCACCACCTTCCATGCCTTCGCGCTCGACGCCCTGCAACGACACGGCGGGCACATCGGCCTGGCCCCGAACCTCACCGTGTACGAGAGCCTCGCCGACCGAGTGACGATCTTGACCCAGGCGCTACGCGACGAAGGCTTTCAGCAGTCGGTGCCGCGCAAGGCCCTGGAGGGTGGTCTGTTCCGAATCGGGCGGTCCAAGCATGAGTTAATCGGTCCTCCAGCCGTCCGGGGTGAGCTTGTGTCGGGGGTCCCCTTGTCCACTGCCTTTGCGGCGTATGACGCCGCACTTCGCCGCCTCGGGGCTGTGGATTTGGATGACCTCTTGGTCCTCTGCCATCGCCTCTTCACGGAGACCCCTCGCGTGGCCGCCCTCTATCGGCGGCTCTACCGCTACATTCTGGTCGACGAGGCCCAGGACACGAACCGGGCGCAGTACCAGTTGCTGAGAGCCCTATGCGGCGACCAACACCGAAATATCATGCTGGTCGCCGACGGGGATCAGCACATCTACCGCTTTGCCGGCGCCGACCACAGATACCTGAAGCTGTTTCTAAGGGACTTCGAAGCCGAGCAACGAGAGTTGGCGATGAATTTCCGGTCCGACCCGGAGATCGTCGCGATAGCGAACCGGCTCATTGGCCATAACACCGACCGCCTCCCTCGCCCACCCGCGATCGCGTACCGCATCGCGGCCGGGGGTGCCGTGACGATTCGGGAGTTGGAGGATGAGACGGCGGAGGCGCGGAGCGTGGCGGATGGCGTGCAGCAGGCGTTGGCCGGCAACTGGGATGGGGAGCCCCGCAGCCCGGACCGGCTGGCAATCCTCGGAAGGAATCGCTATCTCCTGGACGCCGCAAAGGCTGAACTCGAAGTGCGCGACATCCCAGTCCTGTTCCGCACGACTGAAGAGGAGATCCTCGCGTCTCGCCAAGGCCGGGTGCTCCACCTGGCGCTCCACGTCCTGCACAACGCGTCGGATCTGGTGCGCCTGGAGGCGCTGGCCTCGGCGCTGAGACTCAACGGTCTGGCGGTACTGGACAGGGCCGAAGGCCGGGGCACGATCGGCAACGCCCACGCCGTCCTGACGGAACTCTCCAAGCGGGCGCACCCCACCTGGGCGCACCTCTTCCGCCCACTCGCCGACTGCGCGGCGCAGGGCACTCAAGCGGATGTCGGCGGATACCTGCCGGCGCTGTTGTCCGTACTGGAGAACAACGTCCGGCCGGAGGACCGAGAATTGGCGGCTCGGGACGCGGCGCTTCTCCGCTCCCGGTTCGCCGCGTACCGTGCGGGTCTAACCGCGGCCGAACCGGACCTCGGCGGGTTCCTTGGCCACGTCGCCCTTTCGCCGGAGCCCGAGGGAGACGGCGTCCGCGTCCTGACCGTGCACGCTGCCAAGGGTTTGGAGTTTCAGGCCGTGTGGGTCGTCGGCATGAATCAGGGCGCATTCCCCGACTACCGCAGCCTGCAGGAGGGCTCGGAGGCGTTAGAGGAGGAGAGGCGGGCCGCCTATGTGGCCGTGACCCGCGCGGAGCGGCGATTGACACTGACACGGCCACGCAAGCGTCGGATGCCGTGGGGCGAAGAGCAGGTCCAGGAGCCGTCGCAATTCCTGGGCGAGATGGGATGGGCCGCGGCCGACAGCCCATCGGGCGCGGCCGAGGATCGAGCGTCGTGGTCGGCACCGTAACGCGGCGGTGCCTTTGCCAGTCCTCGGCCGGCCGGGTCCCCCCCGCCGCCGTACGCAGGCCCCCTTCCCCCTTTCGCCGAACCTCCTTTCGACAAGGAGGCCTGCCTTTTGCCGACCTCGTCCGCCCTCTCCGCCCTCGCCGACCTCGTCCGCCGTGGCCTCCCCGACACCCCGGCGGAAAACCCCCCGGCCCGTGCGGCCCTACAGGCCCTCTTCGGCGACCGTTACCACTCCCGCCACGGAGCGCAGGCAGAAATTCGGGACGCCTACGGCCGAGCCGCCGACCCCACCCACATCCCCTTCGCCGGCCTCCTCCCCGAGGGCAGCAATACGTCCGGCCCCTACGGCGGCATGAGCCTGGTCTGGTTCCCCCGCAAGGGCGGCGGGAGCCTGCTCACCTTCGTGGTCGGCACCCTGGGTCTCAGCCCCGATGAGAGCATCCTCGGCCGGCCCGGCCACCGCCGCCACGTCGCCGCGATGCGCGCCTATCTGCGGCGCAACGGCGTGACGGCTTGGACCAAGCCCGACCCGGCGGCGATCGGCACCCCCCTCCCTCCGGCGGTGCACGAGGCCTTTGCCGGGTATGCGGACGCCCTACGCCGTTACGGTCCGTTCATCTACGCCTGCGCCGAGGTCGGGGTGGAGGCGCCCGACGACCGGGCCGCCCAAACCCTCGCGGCCTTCCTCGACCTCTACGCCTACGAGCGGCGCTGGCAGGTCCTCGCCGCGCACCGAGCCGGCTCCGACGACTACCTCGCCGCGCTCAACGCCGAACTGTTCGCCAATCCCAGCGAGGACGAAGTCACCGCCCTTCTCCTGGAGCGCCGCTTCGTGGTACTGCAGGGCGCGCCCGGAACGGGCAAGACACGCCTGTCCGACGCCATCCGCGAGGGCCCGGCGTTCCAGGCCCGAGGCCTCCCCGTCCAGTTCCACCCGGCGATCACCTATGAGGACTTCGTGGTCGGCCTTGCCCCCCAGCCCGCGCACGACACGCTCCACTTCGCCGTCCGGCCGGGATGGCTGCTCCAGGCCGTCGAGGCCGCAGAGCGTGCCCCCGACGTGGCCTACCTCCTGCAGATCGACGAGATCAACCGGGGCGATCTCGCAAAGGTCCTCGGCGAAGCCATTTACCTGTTCGAGCCCGGCGAGGTACGGGAAATCACACTCCCCCACGCCTGGAACGGCGGTGCCCGCCTCCGCCTGCCCCCGAACCTCTACGTGCTGGGCACCATGAACACCGCCGACCGCAGCATCGCGGGTATGGACCTCGCCGTCCGGCGCCGCTTCGCCTTCGTGACCCTGTACCCGGACCGCGATCCCGTGGCCGCGCAACCCCTCCCGCTGGCCGCGGACGCTTTCGACCGCCTCGCGCACGCATTCGTGGAGCACGCCCCCGACGACGCGCTGGCCCTCCTGCCCGGCCAGGCGTACTACCTGGCCAAGACGGAGGACCAACTGCGCCGCCGCCTGCGCTACGAACTGCTGCCCCTGCTGGACGAATACCTCACCGCCGGCTTGCTGGGCGGCGCCGCCGCCGAGGTCCAAACGTGCCGCGATTGGATCAGTGACCGCGTTGCCCGGTAGGGGTGGACGCCAAAGATCTCCCAATGTGCCGCGATCATTATCGCGGCCAATCCTCGCGGCCCCCTCTGCCTCTCGTCTCCACATCGCTACCGACTGCGGCACCCCCATTGCGCTCCATCCCCCGGCACGCCGCGATTGGGGAGAGGTGGCCGAGAGTTTCTTGCGCCAAAACGGTGACGCCCTCGCGGGCTTGGACCTGCGGGTGGGTATCGAGCCCGGCCGGCGGGGGACACGACTCCTGCTCCACCCGGGCGGCCGGGTGGGCGCGATTCCCCTGCGCTCGCCGGAGACCGGCCACGTGGAGTCGGGCCTTGTCATCCGCCCTCGGTTCGGGTGGGCCGGTATGGGCCGCGTTCTGGAGCAGACCGGGTGGCAGGCGATGCCGCAGATGCTGCCCCTCCCGCTGGTGCCGGGCAGTGGACGCGAAGTGCCACCATGGGTCATCGCCGGGCCGGTGATTCGCCGCCTGCGGGAACTCCTTGGGCACCTGCGGCGCGGATACCGCATGGCCTCCGCAACGCTCCCGGGCGTGCGCGGGCGGGTGGACTGGACCCGGTACGCATTGGGGTCCTTGCCGTCGGGGGCGTGGAACCGCTTCCCCTGCCGCTATCCCGACCTCGGCCAGGACCCCAGGCTGCGGGCGGAGGTCAGATGGGCGCTGGAGCGGCTCCGCGGGGCCCTGCTCGGGGCGACGGGGGGTGACACCCTCGCGTGGCGGCTGGCCGAGGAAGCCTTTGCCCTGTTGGCGGCCGTCACCGACGTGGCCCCGATGCGCCCGTCGGGAAGGGGGTTCCCCGGGGCCCTCACCGACCCCATCGTCACGGCGGGCGTGGAAGCGCTCGGTTGGGTGACCGAGGACCGGGGTCTCGGCGGTGCTGCGGAACTCCACGGCATCGCCTGGGCGGAGGCGCTGGACGTCTTATGGGAGCGATTCGTGGAAGGTGCGGTGCGGCGCTGGGCCGCGGGGCTCGGCGGGATCGTCACCACCGCGCGTGACCGGACCGCGACGGTGCCGTTCCGGTGGCGCGAGCCCGGGGCGCCGTCGCTGGGCCACCTGGCGCCCGACGTGGTGGTCCGGTTCGGGCGGCGCGTGGTCGTCTTCGACGCCAAGTACAAGGCGCACCTTGCCAACGTGGATGCGGACGGGTGGCGCACATTCACGGAGGAGGAGCGCGCCGCGCACCGGGCGGATGTGCACCAGGTGCTGGCGTATGCGGCACTGTTCGACGCGGAAGCGGTGACGTCGGTGCTCGTTTATCCATTGCGGGGGGCGGCGTGGGAGGGGGGTTCGGGGTGGCCGCCAAGCCGATCAGGACCATCCTCTTCGTCCCCGGGAGCGAGGAGGACCAGCTCCGTAAGGCCTCCGGCCACGGTGCGGACGCCGTGGTGGTCGACCTGGAGGAGCCCCGCACACCGTTCCCCGAGGAGGCCCGTGCGCAGACCCGTGAGGCGGTCCGCGCCTTCTTCGATGGGCTGGCGGGCAATGGACGCTCCCCGCGGTGGTTCGTCCGGGTCCAGCCGCCGGACACCGGGCAGACCTTAAAGGACCTGCGCGCCGCACTGGGGCCCAACCTGACGGGCATCCTGCTCCCGAAGATCCGGGACGCCGCAGACGTGCACCGGGCTGACGCCCTGCTCACCTGCCTCGAGGCCGAGTCCGGGCTCCCCATGGGCTCGACGGCCATCTATCCGATCCTGGAGACCGCCCAGTCCCTCCGCCTGGCGTACGAGATCGCCACGGCGTCGACCCGAGTCCAGTACATGGGAGGCGCCATCTCCCGGTTCGGTGACATCCACCAGGCGCTGGGCTACCGGTGGAGCCCAGGGGGAGAGGAGACCCTGTTCCTACGCTCGAAGGTACTGATCGAAGCCCGGGCCGCCGGCATCCGGTATCCCATCAGCGGGATGTGGGGCGGGGATACCGACGACACCGATGGCCTGCGGCGGTGGGCCACGCACCTCCGGGACCTGGGGTACTACGGGATGATGCTCGGGAACCCGGCCCACGTGCCGATCGTGAACGAGATCTTCAGCCCGACCGGTGAGGAGCTTGCCTACTGGCAAGATCTGGACCGACTGGCGGCCGAGGCCGAAGCGCTGGGGCACGGTCAGCCGGTGGTCTACGGGGACCCGAACAAGGGCGAGGGCCACATCGTCCACCTCGCCCACGTCGGGTCGGCCCGCCAGAACCTGACCTGGGCCAGGGACCTCGGGTTGGTGGAGTGACCCAGGGCGCCGCCGACCACCCCGATGAGGATGGCGCGGCCACCTCCCTCACCCGTCGAAGACCAGCACGCCCCGGATGTTCTTGCCGTCACGCATGTCCTGGTAGCCCTGGTTGACGTCGCCGAGCTTGTAGGTGGCGGTCACCATGGCGCCGAGGTCGAACTGGCCCTCGCGGTGCAGCTCCAAGATCTTCGGGATGGCGTACTGGGCACTGCCCGAGCCGAAGATGGAGCCCACGATCTGCTTCTCCATCAAGGTGAGGTCGCAGAGGTTGACCGTCACGTCCATCTCGAAGATGGGGTGGATGTTGGTCACCACCACCCGGCCCCGCTTGGCCGTGATGGCCATGATGTCGGCCATCATCGAGCCCCGGCCCACCCCCATGGCGCAGATGACCTTGTCGCACATCCGCCCCCAGGTGACCTCCTCGATGAGCCCCTTGGCCTCCTCCACGCTGGCAGCGGTGTGGGTGGCCCCGAAGCCCACGGCGGACTCCCGCTTGAAGGGGACCGGGTCGACGGCGAAGATGCGCTCGGCCCCGGCGATGCGGGCCCCTTGGATGGCCGCCGACCCGATCCCCCCGGCGCCGATCACCGCCACGTTGTCGCCCATCCCCACCTCGGCCGCCCACACCGAGGAGCCGAAGCCGGTGGTGACCCCGCAGCCCACCAGGCAGGCAAGGTCCAAGGGGATGTCCTCTACGATCTTCACGCAGGACTTCTCGTTCACCACGGTGTGCTCGGCAAAGGTCCCCAGGCACGCCATGGCGCTCAGGTCCTGGCCCCGGGCGTGGTGGCGGGAGGCGCCGTCCATCTGGCGGCCCCTCATGAGCACGGCGCCCACGTCGCAGAGGTTGGCGTGGCCCTGGGCGCACATCGGGCAGATCCCACAGGAGGGGATGAAGGAGAACACCACATGGTCCCCCGGGGCCACCCGGGTGACCCCGGGGCCCACCTCTTCGACGATGCCAGCGCCCTCGTGGCCACCGATCATCGGTAGCGCACCGGGGAGATCGCCGGTGAGGAAGTGCTCGTCGGAGTGGCAGAGACCGCTCGCCGCCATGCGCACCAGCACCTCCCCGGCCTTCGGCGGATCGAGCTCGATGGGCTCCACGCTCCAGGCGGTGCGCGACTCTTCCCACAAGATGGCGGCGTGCGTCTCCATTGGGCCCCCTTCATCCATGCGTCACGATGCACCCGCGACGGTACCGGACCACCACGCCTGGTGGCGTCAGGCCACATGGCCTGCCGGCGAGCCGGCACACACCACCTCCACCCCGGCGCTGCCACTCCCTCGCCACCAATAACACCCCGGCCAGCTTCCGGGAGCAGCCGCGGTGCATGCAGGGGCAAACCAACGACCGTTCAATCTCTCTTACCCAACGGCCTGCTTCTCGATATCACGATCGATACAGGGCTTCTGTCCACCAGGGCTGCGCGCCGGCACGCAACCGGTGAGATCCCAGGCAAAGAGCCCAACCGCACCTGCCGGCATGGACGACCCCACACTCCGCTATATTGGGGATGCGGGAGATAGTGAACCAGGTATTGCAGCGCACTTGGGTTGCGCGCAGGTGCGCTGTGCGAAAGGAGGCTGAGATGCACTTCTTTGCACTCGTCTTGTTCTTCGCCTTCGGGGTCATGGGCATCACCATGCTCGGTGAGCGCATGTACCGCCGTCTGCGGGAGGGGCGGGCCGTCATGGCGTTGGCCTGGGGGGTCGCCCTGGCCTGGCTGGCCAACCTCAACATGTGGACGGGGTGGGCCACCGGCACCCTGCGTTACGACTGGGTCGGGGTGACCCTGACCGGATTGGCGGTGGGCGGGAGCGCGCTGCTGCTCCACGCAGTGCTGGGCTTCTTCGCCGGCCTCCACCGCAAGTTCGACGACCAGGCCGAGCAGATCGAGCGCAGCGGCGACGGGGAGCTGCGCCGGGTGGCCTGAGCCCCGGGTGGCTTGCCCCGCTGGCCTCGGCGGCCACCCACCGTCCACACCACCAGACACCCCGGAGGGGCCGGCGCCTGGAGTGCTCGGCCCCTCCGGCGCGTCGGTGGCCCCGCCACCGGATCAGGCCGCGACCTGCCGTGCGCCCGGGGGAAGGACCTCCTGGCCGGTCACGGCCTCAGGTGGAGGTAGCCGGCGGCCGGGTGGCTGGATGGCCGATGACCAGGGCGACCTCGCCGTCGAAGGCCAGCGCGCACCGCCGGAGGGACGCATCACCAGGCTGCTCAACGGTGCCACCGCGGTCGCCGGGGCCAAGAGGTACCACGGGCAGGAGGGGATCCCGCCGCGCTGGCGGACCGGCTTCGGTCGCTGGAGTGGACCGCGACAGCGCCACCGTGCCGAGGTTCTCTACAGGTGTTGACTCCGGAGGCCACTGCTCGCAACCTGCGCCACCACCCGCGCCATCGCCCGCGTCAGGGGTACGGTCGTCGCTGTGCGCACGCCGAAACTGGTCGAGGAAGCTGGGGGTTTCGCCCGTTTCATTTGGGGAAATCCAGCTAGCTCGACTTTCGCAGTTTTGATGCCGCTCGGACCTACTCCTGAGGCCCGGCCGCCTTGGATCGCCGCCCTCGGCTGACGGCGGGGGTGG
>Ga0080006_1136356_pt1 | contig 14709 bp, 14 predicted proteins | sample RS3BMetagenome_FD_69209 | JGI IMG/M metagenome (GOLD analysis project Ga0080006, IMG submission 69209) | Ferric oxide microbial mat and aquatic microbial communities from Rainbow Spring, Yellowstone National Park, USA - RS3B (SPADES... ...
GGTTGTACTTACGAATGCGAGTAGCCCTCGCACTTTTGTCCTCCTCTCCATTTGCACCTCCGGCAGCGGTCCGTACTTTGCTATGTCTTCAGGACTCCCCTGGCACTTTTCCATCTCGACCCTTTGAAGTGTACGTCCCAGTTCATGGTGTGTATACGATATTCGGAACTCATCTACAGGTACTGTGACAAAACGCCGTGCAAACTCTTTGTACGTTCTTGTCGTTGGAGCTGGTGTAGTACCTTTTTGGGTCATCCAGCGCCCTGCTCCGTACGCTATTACAAGCCTCTGACTTTCATCCTCTTTCAGGGCGCTCAACTCATTGAAAAAGTTCGCGAATGCGCGCTGCTTCCGGCAATACAAGTTCATTCGCAGAAGAGCCCACCCGGCTTTGTATACTCCTCACACAGTGCATCTCAATGAGCAACGCGAACTTTCATAAATTTCCGAAAAGCTTTAAAGTCCGCTCCTCGGCTCGTCACCTCGCTCAAAACTTCCAGGTACTCCTTCAGTCTAGCATTCCACGTCTCGATTTTCTTCCTTGCTTTCATTATACTGGATTCTCGAGAGTATCTCGCTCTCGAGAAGCTCGAAAGTCGCATGTCTTTCTGACATAAGTTGCCATCAGTACCATATTCCGCACGCTTGGGAGCAGGGATGGTGATGATATTCGTGTTTCCGGGGTCCGCGCCAACGACAAAGTCGTTCGCATGCACTCTCTGCGTCGCAGGACCCGCCTCCTTCTCATCTTCATCCTTCGCCGTGCCAACGACAAAGTCGTTATCCCGCACTTTCTGTGTCGTAGGATCCTCCTTTTTGTTTTCTTCATGCTTCGTTGCGCCAACGACAGAGTCGTTATCCTCCACCTCCTGCGTCGCACGACCCGCTTCCATCTCATCTTCATGCTTCGTCACGTCAACAACAAAGTCGTTATCCTCCGCTTCCTGCTTCGCAGGATCCGCCTCCTTCTCATCTTCATGGTTCGCCGAGGCGGGGATTGGACGATCTTTCTTCAACCGCCGATAGTGTATACACATGACTACTCCATCGGTTTCGATCATCCCAGTGAGTACCTTTTGTTTGCTCACCCTCAGACGTTTGAAATCGAAGATGTTCTTCCAGAACGTCTCCCGGTTTTCACCGGAGAATCCCTCCCTGCTAACATCGAACTCCGGACTGATCTCCTTCATGATGCCATGAATGACTGCGGAGTCGATAGTCACAAAATGTGACTTGATGGTGCACATTAGAACGACGTAGAAGCGCTTCCCCATTAGGAAAGCCTTCCGTCTCTCCCACTCTTCATTTTCCCCCACTCAGCTTCACCTGTGCCTTGCGTTCGAGTTCTCGGTCCGAAACCACGAAATACAGCAGGACGAGGCGATAGTATCTTCCCTTATCTTTTCTCAACTCTGATATCTTGTCTGTTGGATTCGGCAGCTCCATGACTGCACGGTGCTCTCGTAAATCCGCACGGATGACGGACACCTTATTCGTGCTCTGGTTTGACGCCTTCTTGTCGACAAATTCGATGTCATCTTCAAGCTTGCGATCGTGCGTGATGCCATTGATAATCGCTGATATTCCTTTGGGACAGATGCCCGGGTAGAGTGCAAACAAGGCGCGTATCATGTAACGTTCGAGGTTCACTGTCAAATGGTTCTTCAGGTTCGTGATGTACTTCATCGCCCCATATGTGTAAATATCCCGGTCACCCCTGCATCGGGTACCCTCGAAGCGGAATTCCACGAAGTTTTCGTGGAGGGCATGCAGTAGCTCAGTTTCCCTCCGCGTTTCCTCTATACCAAGCATCAGGTGACGAATAAACGTCTTGTCGAAAACCTCTTCCGGAACCTCGACCTTTTCCATGTGCGCCACGTCTTCGTACATCTCCCTCGCCAAATGCATCAGTCCTGACGACGCCTTGACGGTACTCTTGGAGTACGAGTCGACACGTTTTGCTGATACCGTCTCGCAACTTTTCCCTCTAGGGATCCTTGATATGCTTAAGAAGACAGGCTTTCACCACTATCTCGTCGCACAGTCGTCTTTCTTGCAGCATCTGGCGTTGGGCCTCCGGCCTTTCCTTCTTTGTCTTCGCCTGTTCCTGTTTGCTTGGCTCTGCTTTGCGGGTTTTTCGTGCAACCGGCGACACCGGTCCTCCAGGATCCTCCAGTTCCATGTACACAGCTCTCCCTTGGATTTTTTACTTTTTGAAAATGAAAACGTCCCTTCAAGCCCTTATATGAAGACGTTTCCAAGGGTGAAGCTTTTGTGGAAGAAAAACGAGATGTGTTCCGGTGTCATCGTGATCAAAGGTTCAAGGAATCACCCAGCGAAGCAATCATTACTTTTTGCCACAGAAAACGCTCCTTCGATGGGGATAAACCATGGAGCGTATGGAAGAATGAAAAGCAGCCCTACCTCAATACAATCTGCAAAAAGCTCGAACGCAAGGGGAATGATGGGGTGCCATGATGTCCAATAGAAGCACATCGCCAAACGTCAGGGAAAAGTCTTCAATGATTCGAGCGAGTACTGGGCGTTGTTTTATGAGCCGTCTCTATCAGCGAAACTGAGGCCGCCGAATGAATCCACTGCAGCTCGAACGGATAATGTTGTTCTTCTCTTAGAGTTCGATCGTACATACAATGGGTGCCTGTCTCCTCGAATATCCAAGGGCGCTCTGATTGTTTCGTTCGAAGCAAGTTCAATCGACTGAAAACCAAACCGACGTCCCTCTACTTCAAACCGATCGCTGAATACCAGGAAAGCTGTGGTTGCGATGTCTATGCAAAATTGCCGAGCGCGATCTTCGACTTTTTATTGCGACTGTATCCCAGTGTTTCAGGATCACATGAACTGGCAGTTGAGAAACAAAGACGCTTATTAGTGCATCTACCGCCACTTTTGCTTTTCGTGGGGTGATTATCGGGCAATTTTTTACCATTGTCTACGAGCACGCTCGGACAGTAGCAGTTTTTTAGAGCGCAGCGCACATAATTCTTTCTTTCGGAGTCCCTGGGCCATCGGAGTACTGTGGTATGACTGAGCTGAAAAAGGAATGCAGTCCTCCTTGCATTGTTCGTAAAGGAACATATATATCCTAAATGCGATCCGTCTGCTGTCTAAACGGTATATTGCGTAAAGATTTCGATCTCCTGCTATACAATATATCAATGGTGAAACAAAGTTGAGTCGAAGGACTAAAAGAATCTACAGGTGCTCGGGAGCTTGCGGCTACTGCCCATAGCCACCTCAGCCATTCCACTTTTTGGGTCTCGGATTGTGTACGCCAGCCGTGGAAAACCGTGGCCTTGAGTGCCCTCCTTGTATAATTCGCGTTTCCCTCGACAGAGTCTCCGATCGTGGGCAAGTGCGTCATTTCATGGAACAGCCATAGAATGGAATCACTGAGGTCTCTTTCGTTTTCCGTTGTGGCGTGAGCGCCTCCAGAGGAAATCTGGTTAGGATCGTGGATTTAGACCATGGAAAAAAGTCAGAGGAGCGTGTTAGAAAGTGAAGCATGAGTTTATGCGGTGAAGGCATGCGCCCAGGATCTCGTGCGCAAACTGGTCGAGTTGCCGCCCTTGTTTGCATGTGGCCGTAGCTACCCGTGGATATCTCTTCTCAAGGTGAGCATATCGCTGTACCAAGAAGGCGGAAACGCGCGATCGTTTCAAATGCGCTTCTCATCCTTTAAAGTTCTTCCAGAAAGCTATCGATTTTCGTCCTCTCCGAACGTTCGTTCGGCCAAATCCTAACCCAACATGTTCCTGAAGCACCACCAGCAGCTGCAGAGTTACTAGGACATGCACGGGAACTTTCTCACAAATGGATCACGTACAGCAGCATCTTACGCTCGATTCCAAGTGAACGGCCGAGCAGTGGATAAAAAGTTCCCCATGATGGGCTATCATCGTGAACAGTCACATATATTTGGGATGAGCGACGCGATATACGCCGGAGCTCCCCTGGCCAATTGCGAGAAGGAGCGTTACACGACCGGTCATAGCGTACCTTTCTAGAGCGCGCTCGATGTCGACAATCAGGTATCCCGCACAATCCAACAGCATATCCCGCGCTTCTTCTGATGAGCAACGCTTACACGATGTCCAGGGTATACCCACGAGCGCAAAACTAGATCATACTGCTCTGGGGGGGAGCGGTCATCGAAAAGTCCCACATGTGCTCGACTGGCGCCCCAAATTCATGTCATACCGTTTTCGTCACCGAATTCCAGTCACCCACCAGATCCAAACGCCTTTGTCTAGCAGAGCTCGATATCGGAGACGCCGCCATGATACCTCACGCAAACGAGACGCTCCATCCGCCCGTGAGGCGATTGACGAAGCAACCTGCATACGACGCAAATCACCCAGTGTGCAGTGCACCCGTCGATGCCAGCGGCTGCCGGGGCGCTTGACGTCGGAGCTTTGTGACCAAATGTTCAAGTTTCCTCAAGCGCATCGCGCACGCATAGCCTGCATGCATGGCAGATGTCGACAGGTGCAGGTGACCCAGCACTCGTGTCGCATCCTCAGCAAAAGAGCGATCATGTGAAAAGTCAACTATATTCGCGTATACCTGCGATATTGGAGTGAAGCCCCCGAATACGCGCTCTTCGGGCAGTGCAGCTCGCAAATACCTTGTTTTCGAACTCGTGGAAATATCTGGGGAGATAGGTGCAGGCAAAAACCGGTCGTTGCAGAGCTCGAGCGTGTCGCAAAAGTCATCCACCGCAGCAACCACTGCCGGGCTGAGGAGCGTGAGCGCTCCATTTTGTGCTACGGCATCGTTCGCGGAACCGTGCGCAAGGTAACGATCCCTACAAGCCTGCAGAAAAACGAGAGCGCCCGGCGGGGCCTGCTCAACAATATCTCGATGCGCTGTGACGTAATCAGCAAGAATCCCTGCACCGGCCTGTAACTGGCTCAAACAACACGTGCGGAGCAGTCGCCATATTGGTCCCACAGCTCCGGCATCAGCGTGGCTAAACACCACCGCCGTGATAAGGTGCACCGCCGGACAATCGTGGTTATCAGCTGTCAGTTCGTTTGCTGTTTCCTCGAACCAGGCGCAAATCTGATCAAAAGCGTTCGTCAAGAGACTGCAGTGTGCATCTAGGAGGTGCGCTGCCGGGCGCGCGAGCAATGCGCCACGCGCAGCCGCTCCTGTAGCACTGCCTAGACATGTGGAAGCGTCAGCAGAATCTCTGTACGAATTGAGCTCGCCCATACCGCTACGATTCTCGGAGCATCTACTCTGTGGGAGCAAAATAGATGCCAGGGTCGAAGATCTGCGAACAAGGCCAACTAAGCGCTTTCGAGCGTCTGAATGCTGGCGAGTGCTCGCGAGGCATGCGCGTATATACCAGTATCCTCGAGCGAGCCAGACCAGTTCCTCGGTGCCCGGCAGCTTTCCGGTAGTCAGTGAAGACGATGCAGCTGCGTGAGCGCCTGGAGCACTCGGCAAAGCGTGCCTCACCAAACGCAACGCGCATCCAATAGCGAAATAGGCTCTTCCGTCGCCTGGAACCAGCGAAACCGCCTTCTTGTATGAGCATATAGCGTCGATTGGCCCTTCTTGATGGCGCAGCAGCGAAGTGCAAAATTCGCGCCATGCACCGACGCGTAGAAGCCATTCGTAGCACACCGCTCGACATGGTGCAAGTGATACAATGCTTTCTACGTTCGCAGTCGTCTCCAGAATTTCTTCTTCCATCTGCACTACAAATAACTTGATCCAAAACTGACGAGTACGGGCGTCTACATGGGAAAGCAACTTTCCCAAGTACCTTAGAATGACGTCAAATTCATGCAGCTTATGTTTCCAGCGCGAGCTCGCAATCATTTGGCGCGGCGAAGACACAGCGGCACGAACAAAGCGCCGCATGCTGTTACAACACGCCTTGAGGCAGCTGCGAGACCGCCGTGCAAAGACTTCGAGTCATCGTCGCCGCTCGGAAAGATAGAGATCATCAGCGCACTGCTGCGGTCGCACCGTCTCGGACCATAATCCTCGAAACAAAGACTGCACTTGCTTCCAGTTGGAATCAGGCCACGAGTTTGTTGTTACGACTTTCGTTGGTACTCGGGTTGCAGGGACCATCCTCCCGTGACCATTGGCGAACAGACAAGCTCGCGAGCGTTGCGATACGCGCAGCTTCTGGACACACAGGGCGGAATGTCGCATCAAACCTCTGTTCTGTAGCAGGAGGCGTAAGGCTGCGGAGCGTGAGTGACCTTTCGCGTTCCACTGTCCCGCACGGGATACAAAAAAGCCCTGAAGAATGCGCTGTAACGAGAGCTAACTGGGCTGTCACTCGGATAAGCACCAGACCCGAACCTCGCAACCTCACGTTACACGCAAGGCTGCTGAAAGCGCAGTATCCTGGAGAACACGCTAGCTCGGGAAGTGGCTGCGCTGTCGCTCAGGCAAGCACCAGAGAAGGACCTCGCAAACGTTCGTACAAGATAATTCTCCGGTTCCAGAGCTCAGCCCCAATTCTACGGTTGATACGTAGACCACTTTTCTCCGCAGGCGCATGACAAGAGCATAGACGGGACAGCGTTCGCTAAACTCGCACTAGTGCTTCGAATTGCGACTGAGAACGCGTAGCCGTTCGCAGCCCTTCTAAAACTCTTACAAGAACAAAAAATGAAGTGCAAAGCGCTCTTCAGTGATTAACTCTACCGCATCTCTCTATACGTTTCACACAAGCGTATACTTTTTAGAAGCACGGGCTTAAGGTATGACGCGCTGCGCTGCGTCGCAACGGTATGGAGTGCGAGTCCATTTAGGCGCCAACCAGCTCGCTTTCATGCGCAGTGATCCACACCTGTTTCTCGCATCGTCTCGGAAACAGGGTGCCTCTATGAGTAGACCATGGAGCCAAACTGGAAGGAGATATCTCTCCAGAGCCCTCAACTGGTCGCAAATGGACTGGGACTATGCGGTATACCAGATGACCTGCCTGGCGTCATTGGCACCCTCGAAACTATACCGCGCGACGCGCTATCACCGGCGAACGAAGAAGCAGTGGAGCCGCGACGATCCAGCGTTTCTTGTGCTTTTCCTCTCGTCTTTTTTCATGACTTGTTTCTTGTATGGGCTCGTCTACTCTGGTTCGTCAGTTAAGGCTGGGTTCCGCCTGGCTGCCTCGCAAACTATTCTCTGGTTTGGTATCGTCGCCCTGGTGTTCAGTAGTCTCTACGTCGTGATTGCGAACCGCTTCCTTGCCGATCCCACTGCAGGCTATTCTTCAGAATCCTGGATGGAACCCGAGTCGCCGCGTGTGGAATGGATGTATGCACTGGACGTCTACTGCAACGCGTTATTTGGAGGAGTATTCCTGCCTTTGTACGTGATGCAGGGTGTGCTCCTACGTTTCCTGGTCCGTAGCCGCTTTGCAAGCTGCGCGCTCTACCTTTTCAGTAACGCATACTTTTGGTATATAAGCTGGCTTGGTTATGATATTCTACCGTTTCTGCGTCGAACGCAGTTGCTGCTCGTGCCCATTCCGTCCATGAGTGCAGTAATGCTCGCTGCAACGTTTCTCGGAGAGGTCAATTTTAGCCAGTGGACTTGGCGTGCTCTCCACGCTATATGATACGATCCGCAAAACTTTTACGGATATGCCATCGGACATCATACAGCAACCAAGGATATGCGCGTATACGACAGCTTCCCTAGAGGATACCCCAGTTATGTACATTTCGACTAGGGCAGCATGTCTCCTGGATTGCACAGCATAGGCGTTCCCGCCCAACTATTGCGCGTAATCAGCCCCTACGGACCCCCTGGTACAGAGTTCTTGACAGCGGATGCGGCTAGTCGTGTGATCGAACCATGAAAGCGACCCAAGGATACCAAACTTTGAAAAAAGTTTGCAGAGAAATGGCCTCGTATTTGATATCATAGCAACCAGGAACATACACCTCTCCGGCAAAACTGTCATTGCATTCTTGCAACAAGTTCGATGCGCGTTCTAAGACTCTTCTGCTCGTACCGGGTTCTCCATTGCACGATTTCCAGAAAGCTATAATGAGGAGGGGCATCCATAGTCCAAGCCCCAAGATGTGAAACACACATACGCTCAGTGTCGGATATGCTTTGGGTTGTACGAGATATCTGCGTCTGTCTCTGCAATGTTGCCAGCGCTCGGCCAGGGCGCCTCAAGCGAGCTCTTCCGCTGTGCACTCGTCAGTACCTGAACTTCTACGGGCCTAAGCGAATCGCGCTGCCTCAGCTGCAAGGGTCACGGGGAAAAACAGCGAGACGCCACGAAGCACGCTTCCACTGTGTTCATGAGGTCGCTCGATTCTCGTGTCGGTTATCCTTCAAAAGCTCTTGAGGCAATTTTCTCGATGCTGCTAGCTGCATGAAACGCTGACGACACTGACTCGAACTTCTCCCATGAAGTTCCGGAACCGCTCGTGCTGCCCAGATCCAGACGTTTCTGTGTCCGCGGATCCGCAATTGTCGAATGGAGGCCTCACGTATTGTATTTTTCTGCCAAGCTGCATACGCCTCAATGAGTGCCTGGTCCTCCAACGGCGTCCAAGGCCCGCGACGTATGGACGGATCGAGTTTGCTGCTCCATCGATGCATGCACTGGATATCACTGCGGTTACCCATGAGCTTCGATATAAGTGCCCATCGCCTGCCGTGGCGAGATACGAGCATTTTCAGTTTCTCATCTTCCTCTATTGTCCAAGAGCTTCGAGATATCCGCGGATCGAGACATCGTCGCCAGTGCAGCTGACAATCTTTCGCGGTACGTCCAGGTAACTTTGCAGCGATCGCTGTCCAGCGACCTGGGCCCTGCTCTTTGACCAGCGCTTTCAGCTGCTGATCTTCCGCATAGGTCCATCTGGTGGACTTGCGTTGGGGATTAAGCTTTTCGCGAAAGCGGTCGAGTATCTGCTTGTCCGTTCGCTGGTAAATCTTCGATGAGGCCGTGGAATCTGTGGTTTCTTGCACAAGCGTAGCCATGCGTCGAGCTATCTCGGCCCATCGCGGGCCTATTTCCCGGTAGAGCTTCAGTATAGTTGCATCTTCCTCGGGAGTCCAAGGGTTTCGCAGGATACTGGGGTTCAGAGTTCGTTTGTAACGCATGGCACAACTCGATGGCGAGCGCTCGAGCCCCTTTTTCAGCAAGCAGTTCAGCTCTTTGGCAATGAGCGCCCAGCGGGGTCCATGGCGCTCAACAAGAGTCTGCAATAGTTTGTCTTCTTCTGGAGTCCACTCGTTCCTGGGGATAACAGTGGTTTGCGCTGTAGGCTCCGAAGCAGCACCCGGTGTCGTGCACAGTCTGCTTTTCGATTGCAGCCAAGCAGCAGCGCTGACCAGAAGCGGTCTCGTTTTCGTGCTTTCGAGCAACCGTGAGCGTAGCAGTTCCAGACCGTGACCGTGGACTCCCCAGCAGAGTCCTGGTCTTCTTAGTAGCCAGGTCATTCGACGCGCTGTACGCACGCAACTCGCTAACCAGACAACACTCCGTGAACGAGACAGAAAAGGTATGGGTTTTCGCGTACAGTCTGACGTATAGCCCGCAGAGACTTACGCCCAGAGGCTTCAGTCGTTCCCTGGAATCCCGTATTTGCCGTGCAACTTGCTTTTCTCGCGTCGAATACTTAGGGTAAAAGCGTGGGACGATGACTGGTTGTCGAAATTCATGACGAAACTGCTGTGGCGTCGCGTCTGGGTCGTTGCGACGCTGTCCCTAACACGCGGACCAGCGGCTTTGCACACGAGCCTGCTGTTTTCATTTACCACAGTTGCTATGACTCGTGAAGATTTCTTGAAACATATCCAGAACTGGTGCTAATTGAGGATACGCCTAGACCTGACGAGGACGAGTGCGATGGATTCATGTTTGTATCTCGAATATCTAAACGTGGCAACGTACAATGGAACAGGCCGTCTAACTCGGGCGTACACTTTAACGATTTGATTTCTTCCAATTATTATCATTATCAGCCTATACAATCTCTTTCTCGATTCGGCTCCTTTTCTTTCATCTAATCTAGAGCTTTAAATGCGTCGGTCTCTCCTCTCTTTCCTACTGCGTTGACAACGTTCGAAGGATTTTGATGACACCGTGAAACTTCTACTTTGAAGTATCCGGCTGTTGCCGACGAATTTCATGCACAGAAGGGAGAAGCGATCTACACCTTGCATGGCATTTTCATATGCTTTGTATGCAGCCACGATACGCCCTCCGCAGCGGTGACGCCTGACCGTGATCAGGTTCGCCAGTACGTCCACCGGGGGTCCTCCTTCTCCGAGAGCTGCCCTGCGGCATGCAAAAGCGTGCGTCTTCGCTCGGTACCTGCTCTGCATGTGAAAGAAAAGGTTCCCTGCAATGCCGTGGTCCATATCCGCGCTCGGTGCCGTATGGTGCTATCATGGAACTCTTTTGGGCGATCCCCTTGGCGAGTAGAATCTCCGCTGGACACGCAAACTAACTTTGGGCCATTCGATAGAGCATATGTGGAAAATCGATGCTATCAATTATAAAACAAGTAATGCAACGAAAATCAAGGAGAAACAAAAAATGTCGTGAGAGTTGCATCGGTTTACGCTTGCTTCCTGCAAAATGGCGACGCACTCTCGACTAAAAGGGATAGCTGCGATGACCAAAGTCCGAGATCAAGAGAATTCTCAACAAAATCAGGCGAGACGGAAGCCTCTGGATTCACATTCTCACCTAAGTATCTTGCAGAAATCACATCACGATTGTAAGTGGACACATGAAGAGCATGAATTGACTTTGGAACGGGATAGAATATTTGCTGTGACAAGGCCAGTGAAATTTCGGCATGAACTTGTGATAATATCACCAGGGGTCGTCGTCGAGCTCTTCTGCTCGTTAATTTAGCGCCGTTAATCGCTGGAAAAATGAGCAGCCATCAAACAGATCCATCGGAAACTTGACGAATGCATGTTTTGAGCATGCTGCACTTAACGCAAGGAGAATCGCACAGAACTGTGCATATGAATTGAATACTCATATCGGTTATTCTACGAACTCTTGCGTTAGGGCGTCGCTGATCATCTTGATTCGGGTGACACAACGAATTCGAGATGCAAAGCGTTCGAAACTCCACTCCTAGACGACGACCGAGAAATCTAAATCTAAATTTGAATCCACCAGCCCTTCTTGTTGTACTTGGAATATCGAAGTTCTTATTCTACACTGAAACTCGTAAAATTTACAGGCAGTCACAAAACGACCTGTTCAGTGTTCTTTTTGAATTCGGCACGGTAGTAGAGGAGCAAGGGTCTCTTCCAGGGTCATGGGCAGCGCATTCACACCCTGTTGAATCTCCTTCCATCCACGGATCCCACCTGATTACCGAGGCGAGAGGAGCGTTCGATCATTCAAAACGCTTGGACACAGAAGCTTCTTCTCAAATGCACATTCCCCGAAAGCGGTTGATGCGTCTTGCGGTCTCCCGTTGGAATACTTGATTCCGCCCTCCGCATCAATGGGCGACGAACATCCGTGATCGCCTCAGCTTGTGTGTTGGAGCTTCTCACGACGACAACTCGCTGGCGACCTCGCTCGGCAGCTTGTTCACGCGATTCCTGTCCACTGCATTGCATCAGACTCCCCACAGGTCCCGACGATGACAGCTGCAGGTGCATGTACATCACCTCTGAGGCAAACGCGTCAATGTTCAATCATTTGCACAGCAGTGTTCCGAATATGGAACAGAATTGTGAATTGTACATCGAACCTGAGGTCACCGAATCCACGTCCGTGCGATGCACGTTTCGGTGACGCGTTTCGGCGGGTACAGCGCCTGTACGCACAATCTCTCGGGAACAGCGGGAATCATAGCCGCATATGGCAGAGCGATCACTGGCATGCCAGCATGCTCCACCAAACGCGTCACCGCTTTAATCCACTGGCTGGAACTCGTACGGATGTCTCTGTTCGGAAGCGCTCGTAGCTTGACTTCCTATACTATATTGAGGCTGGGGCGCCTTTCTGTTACGCTGCCTCCAAGGCCGCAGCGGCCGCTGAGGGCTTGTCCTTCAGAGCGTCTTGAATAACCTGGCGATAGTTGTTCGCCATCGCGCTGAAGCTGAACTGGCCCAAAACCCGCTTGCGCCCATTCTTGCCCATCACCGTCCGCAGATTCTCATCAAGAATGAGTTGTTTCACCCGTTCGTACAGGCTCTGCTCGTCTGCCGGTGGCACCAGAAAACCTTCGACACCATCTGAGATTGCCTCGGGGATGCCGTCGATGGCACTCGCCACCACTGGTCGCTCAAACGCCATGGCTTCGCACACCACGAGCGGCAGGACCTCGTTCAAGGATGGCACGACCAGAATATCAGCGGCCAAATAATAGGGCAAAACATTCTTCTGAATTTCGAGGATGGTGCAATCGCGAATTGCGCCAGCAGCCTCGAGTTCCGCCTTAATCTCCTGCTGATAGGCGATTTCATGGTCACGAATAAAACGAGCTCCAACCATGAGCAGCTTGCACATGTATCCTGACTGCTGGATTTCCGGATCGTTTCTCAGTAGGCTGAAAGCACGTGCTGTGTAGATTTGGCCCTTCCGCTTGCAAATTGTTCCCAGGTGGACAACCAGACGATCAGTCGGCTGGTAGCCGAGCTCTGCTCGAACCCGGTCGCGATTCTGCGTCGAGCGGTAGCTATTGATGGCAGACAATGGTATGCCGTTGTAGATCACCTGAGACCGATGCGGCTCGAATAATCCAGCGTAACACTGTTTCTGAACGTGGGCAGGGAAAACGATACGACTAGCGGTTGCAAATCCCTGGCGGATGAGGTCACCATCGACGTGAGCCATTTGAAATACTTGCTTCGCGTAGTAATCAAACTGATCCTGAGGCCAGGCCTCGTGAATCACCCAGATAGAAGGTGTGCCATGCTTCGCCGCCGCAATGACAGCTTCTGCGCGCATGATTGTATTGGCAATCAGAAATGAGTGACTCGACACCAGCTTGTTGACATGATCCGCAAACGACTCAGCCGTCGTCTCCAACAGCTCAACACGGCACCCGAGCGCTTCGAAGTCCTCACGCATTGGGCCGTCCTTTGGTACAACTAGTGTAAATATGAAACTATCCACAAGCTCTCGCAAGAGGTAGAGCAGGAAGTTATTGGCTCCATTGCGCTCCAACGAGTGACCAAACGCCACGCACGACGGAATGAGCGCCAGCTCCGCTCGAATGCGCTCCAGGGTCTCGAGCACGTCGGCGTAAGAGCGCGGAAGGCGAACGACGCGGGGCGCTTTGCTGTCCAGGGAGATCTGCTGTTGTTGCTGCTGCTGGGCAGCAGCCGCCGCATCAGCCATTTCCCCAAAAGCGTCGTCAACAAGGTTCAAAATTTTATCCAGCGCATCGTCCGGCAAACTGTGTTCCTCCTTGATGGCTTTCAGACGTTCCAGGTGCTCTAGAAGCAGACGAAGCTGCTCCCGACGCTCTTGTTCCTCGAAACGTTTCTTCTCCTGATCGGTGAAAATATTTGTCAGCACACCTTCCGTCGATTGGCGCATGCGCTGGAGATCGCGCTGCAAGTCAAGGTCATACTTCTCGAGTTGGGTGAGATCCTTAACAAGCTCCTCTTCGTCCAGCGTCTCGCCCTGGCTACGCTTCGCAAACCACAAGCGCCAAGAAAAGTTCTCGAGCCTTCGCCCTGTCTCAAGCACATCCTTCATTTTGGTGAATACGCGCCACGTCTTCCGCAGATCCTCCTCCGTCTTCACCTCTTGAAGGTACGGCGCAAAGTCGAAGTCTTCATAGGGAAGAACTCCCGCAGGGAGATCATCTGTCGATGAACTCGAGGGCGAGGTAGGGTTTCCTGATACTTTGGAAAGAAGTGGGGTGAACGTTGCCTCCATGGTGCACGAAGTCGTTGGACGAGAGTCAGCAACACACAACAACTACAAATGCCGAATTCAGACGCGCCTACCCGGTATCCTCTCGTATCCACCACAGATTTTCAGCGTGGTGCATTCAGCTGCGCCCTGGCAATGCGGAACGCGCGCGATGCGCATTAGTCAGATATCGATGGAGCGTCTCTATTCAGGGAGAACGCACGAATGCGCTCATGTTTTGAATTCGTGCCACTATGATAAACACGAGCATATGCTGGCTTTTTTATGAACAGATTAGAATCCGTCTGTCTTATATCGGGCTTAGAAATTGGTCGTCTCTTCGTTCCCTCCAGCTCCATTAATAGCAGTCGAGGAATGTTGATGGGAGCGATCGAGTACGACTTTCGTCAATGGTGTCTGATTCCTACACATTTTATGCGAAGATGCATGTTCCAATGGATGCTTTACTTGCTGTTTTCATTTTTTGTATACAGGCTCGGTAAGCCTTTCGAAGCGGAGGCGCCTGGGCGTGCTGGGGTGTTCACACAACTCCAGCTACACGTCTCCGTCGAGCAATGACCTACGGCGCGTGAACGCTCGTCTCATCGATCGGTGCATCTACCTTCTAGGCATAAGGTCCAGCGAATCGGATGCGCACACGGGCCCAGTGCGCTTTCTGCGCCTACCCACTGGTGGGTGTCAAGCACAAACCCGCGTTGCCAACCAACGACGCATTCCATGCATGATCACGAAGGAGAGAGGCGGCTCCCAGGATTCATACTAACAGCAAGTTTCTCCAGCGTGTCGTGCAGCGAAGCCAAGCCTACATTCGCGGACTGTCCGAG
>Ga0080006_1142596_pt1 | contig 14695 bp, 25 predicted proteins | sample RS3BMetagenome_FD_69209 | JGI IMG/M metagenome (GOLD analysis project Ga0080006, IMG submission 69209) | Ferric oxide microbial mat and aquatic microbial communities from Rainbow Spring, Yellowstone National Park, USA - RS3B (SPADES... ...
CGGTGGAGTCAATGGCGAGGTGCGCGCCCAACTCCGGGTCCAGCGCGCAGATCCGCTCCCGCAGGCGGGCGAATACCGTCTCCACCGCCCCCACATTCTTGGCCAGACGAGCGATGAGACGGCCGAATGCATCCTCGCTGGGGACCGCCTTTCCGGAAAGGCCACACAGCACCCGAAGGCTGGGATTGCGCAGCAGCTCACGGCGAAGATGAGCGATCGAGTGCAGCTCGTACACCCAGGCCGCAATCAGGGCGTAGAGCAGCGGCCGCGCCCCGAACCCCCGGCGACCGGCTCCCACCCGCCCCTCGCCGAGACAGCTGAGCAGAGGGCCGAGCTCCAGAGTGCTGAGAACCATGACCAGACGGTCGTTGTCAGGGAGGGCGAAGAAGTCCTCGCCGGGAAGCGGAGGCTGTATGCTGTACATGGCTGGCATCTCCTCTTGGCCGGGGCAAAATTGCGCCTTACAAACCTATTTTCCCCTACCACGCAGCTGGGATGCCAGCCCCTCTTGTCTCTGGTGGGTACAATCCACCACTCGAGTCCCTTGCTGAAGTGCCCCCGAGATCAGAGGTGTGGGGATGGACCCTTTCAGCCCCTGCAGAAAGTCCTTTCTGCGCCTCACATATTGAATTTCGCGGGAGGCTCCATTGGGGAACCCAGAACCCGTGCTAGGACAGCAATGCCGACTCCGACCACCGCACAAGCGGTCAAGAGCACTACAGCATCACGTCTATGCACCAGCAGAAGCCAACGCGCCGCGACGCCGCTTGCCCCTTCCCCCAGAAGGCGCTCTCTCATCCGGAACCCATCACTTCGCACGGCCATTCAGTTCCAGTATGTATTTGCGGCTATGTAGACCCCCTCATTCGCCACACACGCAAATGCCGCGCCAGCCCAATCAAACACCTTCGTAGCGTCAAACACATGCTGGATTACGTTCCATCCCCCGCTCACTCCGAAGCCAAGAGCGCACGAGGCAGCTGCGCCAGACAGTGACACGTTCACCCTGAAAGATCCATCATACTGTGATGTGTTGATGTAGTGGACCCCAGGCTGCACATAGCTCCACTCCATAGTGCATTGCCCGGGATTTGGGCCGCATGGCATATTCGGTAGTGCCCCGGTCCCAGTCTCAGCGACAGGTCCGTCCTGAGCCGTCGCTGCGCTGAAAGCCGCCAGAGTGACGGCCGGTCGTGCCGTGTTCGTAGCCGCCCGGGCTACTAGGGCAGAAGAACCGCCTACGCCTAGGGCCACCGGGGTCCGATGCCAGCCAGCGCCACGCTCAGCGCCAAGACCGCCAGACGCAGCCCTCTCAGTCCCGTCATCATCGACCCTCCCTAGAGACTCCTGCTGCCCGTCCCTTGCGGCGTAGGCTAGCACGACTGGCAGGTGATTCGGGCAAGTCGACCGAGTTGTTACATTCTGGGTAACTATTCAGGTCCTCGGCTGAGGTGGCTGGTGGCCTGGCAGGGGGATGCGGGGCAATCCGGGAGGAGCGACGAGCCCTGGCAGATGGGATGGGCGAAGCGGGCCAGCTGAGAGGAATGTGGTAGGGTTTCGAACCGACGTTCTCTGACTGAGCTACTCCCTCCCCACATTCCAGCATGGCTCCCCCAAAACTACCTGTTGATGTCGGCGCCGCACTCAACGCATTGCGTGGCGAAAACGACGTCCTGCGCGACGCAAACCGCCTTCTGCGCGAGGGGAACGCCACCCTGCAGGCGCAGCTGGTTGAGGTAGTCAAGCTCAACCACGCGCTGGAGGCGCGCATCGTAGATCTGGAAGCGCGCCTGCGCAGCAATTCGAGCAACTCTTCGAAGCCGCCCTCCTCGGACGGGTACTCCAAGCCGGCGCCCAAGTCGCGGCGTCGGCGTTCGGGGCGCAAGCCTGGGAAGCAGCCTGGGGCTCCGGGTCAGCACCTCGCCCAGGTGGCGGATCCAGATGTCGTTGTCATTCACAGCCCGGGGCGTTGTAGCCGCTGTGGCGGGGAGCTTGCCTCGGCGCCGGTGACCGACGTTGTCCGCCGTCAGGTGTTCGACCTGCCGCCCACCGCGCTCGTATCCACCGAGCACGCGGCCGAGCAGCGACGCTGCCATTGCGGGACCGAGACCAGCGCTGCGTTCCCGGCCGAGGCGACCGCTCCTGCCTGCTACGGCCCCCGCCTGCGGGCGCACGTTGACTACCTCGTGGTGCGCCAGCACATCCCCGTGGCGCGGGTCACGGAGCTGCTCCGGGACGCCTTTGGGGCGCCGGTGTCCACCGGGACGGTGGTCGCCATGGTGCGGGAAGGCGCGGGCCGGCTGGAGGCGGTCTTGGCAGCGATCCGCGACCGGCTCGCCGGCGCCGACGTTGTTCATGCGGACGAGAGCGGCCTGCGCGTGCAGGCCCGGCTCAACTGGGTGCACTCGAACTCGACCGACGCGCTCACTCTGTACCATCTCGACCAGCGCCGCGGCACCGCCGCCATGGACGCGATGGGTGTTCTCGAGCACCTCACGGGCGTGCTCGTCCACGACGGTTGGGCACCATATCGCAAGTACACCAAGGTGAGCCACGCGTTGTGCAATGCGCACCATATTCGAGAGCTTGAGGCTCCAACAGAGGCTGGCGGTCAACCCTGGGCGTCGGACATGATCACCTTGCTCTCCGACACCTGGCAACTCGCGCTCACGACCAAGGCCGCTGGCCACAGCACATTCAGCGCCAAGGAGCTTGGACACCTCCGAGCCGCGTATCGGAGGATCATCTTGGCGGGTCAGGCCGTCAATTTGCCGGCCCCGCCAACTGGCCGGAAGGGGCGCCCCAGGCGCACCAAGGCCGCCAACCTCCTCTCTCGTCTCGACATCTATGAGGACGACGTGCTGCGCTTCGCCCACGACTTCCGCGTGAAATTTGACAACAACTTGGCCGAGCGCGACATTCGCATGGTCAAGGTGCAGCAGAAGGTGTCAGGCGGCTTCCGCAGCCGTGAGGGCGCCGAGGCCTGGCTGGCAATCCGCAGCTATCTCTCCACCGCTGCCAAGAACGGCGTCAACCTGTTCGACGCTCTGCACCGCCTTTGCGTCGGCGACCCCTGGATGCCGACCGCGATCTCCGCTGGCCCCTGAACCGCCCAGCTCCCTGCATCCCCCCGGGTACCTGAATAGTTACGGCCCGCCCTAGGTAGCGGCGAGGTTCTTCGCTCTCCACCGCCCGCTTCACCGTCCGCCAGTTCAATCCGTATTCCCGGGCCAGAGTGGTGATGCTCCAGCCATGACTTCGCAGAACTCGCAAACTCATCTCAATTTCCTCACCCTGCACGGGGGCCTCCTCCAGACGTGGACACAACGCCCAAAGCCGGCTTGGGGGCCGCTTCTCTTTGTGCTCCTACAGGGCTCCGGTCCTGCCGCAGAGCTCTGCACTTTTCGTGATCAGGTCATTGCACTTTTCCTGATCGCCAACGGCTCCCGGGCAGACCCTGACAGCGCCTTGCCGCCAGCGACCTAAGAGAGGGCCAAGGACCGGATGAAGTAACCTCGCTGGTGCGGCCGCTTCCACCCGAACGACGCCAGCAGTTCGGAGTTGTGGTCACGCTGCCATGAGCGTACCCGTTCAGCTCTCACCAGCAGGGTTACCCCTTGGGCGATCATCATTCCGGGCACAAGGCCCGATCCCATACCCAGAGGCCTCCCCCACAGCACCCATCCCGCGTTCAAGGCGCCGTAGAGCGCCATCATCAGGAGGGCTGTCTGCGCCAACCCATGATGGTCTCGAACGCAAGCGTTGTTGGGGATAGCTACCGCACCCTCAATCGCAGTGGTCAACCACTTCTGGCTGTGGTCGAGCGCCACGTACCCCACAGCGAACAATAGGAGCGCGGCGATCACTCCCGCCCAGTAATAGGGTCCGGGTTGGATCACTGCCATCAGAGCCAGAGCGTCGGCCAGTCCCAAGCCAGCGAGCAGGATCCCGGCGTCGCGGTAGCCGCCGGAGAGCGGGGTTAACAGGCGACTTCCGGAAGGCACTCGCGCCGACCCTACCCCGAACATGGGCCGATCATAGAAGAGCTGCTAAGCAGAAGCAAGCGGGTGTCGCAGTCGAATTGCGGACGAAACGGCGACAAGCTAGATCGGGGCGAACGCCCCGAGTTCCCTCTGGCCCAGGTGAGATGACAAAGCACACCTATCCCACATGCGGGCCTCCTGTATCTCAGGCGGCGGAGAGCCTCCATGATCCAGGCTCGCCACAGCCTCCCCAATCAGGTGGTCCGATGGACCTGAGTGGAGAGGCTCATCATTGAATCCCCAGCTAGCCAGGTGCGGCAGGCAGGTAAAGCTGCGATCTTGGGACCTACCCTCCCCGGCCCACCCTGCGGCGCACCCAGGGCCGCAGCGGCACTCGCCCCAGGGCCAGTCGGATGATCCCCCCCATGACTGCGGTCTCAGCCACCCCGCCGATGAAATAAACCCACTGACCCTGGGCGAAAACCCTGACCAGAATCAGGTCGAATACCACCATGACCAGGATCCCGCCCCCGAAGGCGATGATGGCCACGGCCTTCGGCACGTTCTGCACCTTCAGCTTCCTCCGCCCACGATCTCGATGACACCGCCAGTTACGCAGGTGACCCCGATGAGGCCCGCGATAGCCCGGCCGCCCGCTACTATCGAGCCCAAACCGATCATGGGCCGATCCTAGAAGCGTTGCCCCGCGAACGCAAGCCGCTGTCGGAGATGAGTTGCGGATGAACTCGAACGCATGATGAACCACCCTCCTCGATGGAGCCTTTGCCATGGACCCGGCAAGGCTGGTAGTCCAAAGCTCGCCTCCTTACCCTGACATCATCACCAAAGTCAGCGCCCACGGCCCCAAGCTCGACTAGCCTCTAAGCTTCGAAGCCGCCCACTAGGCAAAGCCAATAGGACGCTCCGGCTACCACCCCACAACTGGACACGGGGGCCAAAATGGTGGCAGGAGAGGGCTTCGAACCCCCGGAAGAGCTACCGCCTCAGTGATTTTCAAGCTCTCACACTGATGTGCGCAGGCGTCGGTCTATGTCCATCGTTATCACGTATCGGAACTCGTGCATCCGCTCCCGGCGCCTCTGTCCGGCTGGATACGCCCAGGTTGCCGTCGCGGTTGCTGAACCTGCGGCTACCACTGCGGAAGTTTGAAAAGTTCTGGTCAGTGGCGCAGGCGCGGCGCCCATCGCTGAGTTCGCCAGCGTTGTGACTGGGCTTGCATCTGATCATGGCTGGCCTGCCCCTGCCGTTGATAGCAGACGGGCACCAAGCGGCCGGCTCGGCGCCCCGCTTCAGGCGGACTGCGGTGAAGGCGGTCCAAATCTCTGCTCAGCGAACGGCCCAGGTGGTCGGCGAGGCTGACGGCGGCGAACATTTTGCCCACGATATTGAAGTTCTGGCTGCAGCGTCCGCTGGAGACCGCCCACGTCCGCCGTGAACTCCACGCAGCAGCCTCGCGTCCGCCAGTGGCCGCCTGGCGTCGTCACCGTGTGCTCAGGTTGCCGTCAACGTTGCCGTCACTGGATGGCCCGTCTGGTCAAGGCTGAACACCAATCGGTTCGGGTCCACCGGGCTAGGTCGGGGCGCGGCCACGGTGCCTGAAGTTGCACTTCAGGCCGTCCCTAGGCGAGGGCTGGCCAAAGCGATGTCGGGACCGGCGGACGATGGTGCTCCCGGATGATCGAAGCCAGGTACTTGAGCGTGCCGTGGCCGCCGCTGCCCAGACCCAGACGATGGGGGCGGGAGGCACCACCCGACAACTTGTTCAGGGCGGCGATGACTGTCAGTCTGCCATCCATCTCAAAGTCATGTGGTAGCTGGAGAGCAGGGTACCGTTGCGCCGAGTCCAGCATCTCAGCAGGACCCCACTCGTTGCATCAAGGATGCCCTCCCAGAGGTCACCGTAGGGGTGGATGACCGCGGGATAGGGCCGAAGCCTCATGCCGCGGGGAGCGCCCCGGAGGCGGTAGCCGTTGCCAGTTGGCGTCACGGCCCGGAGTTCGAGGCCGCCAAGCAGGAGATAGGGGTCAAGCATCTCGGGGACCATGGCGGACCACGTGGGCCTGGCGCCCATCGGGAGACTCCTGGGGCCGGACCACGGGCCGGTCCTGGTGTAGAACTCCTCACCGTTTGGTCCCAGCATGTTTGCCTTCCAGACCTCGCCGTCCCAGGTGACCCGTTCATAAGACGCGTGCCGTGCATCGTTTGGCAGATGGTTGGCCCCGCGCCAGGCCTCCTCAAACGGAACTTGCTTGGTGATGGCTCCCGGGGACGTCGGGAACTCCAGCCAAGGATTCCACCCGGGATTCCTCCACTCGCTACCGCCGCTGAAGTTGGAGGTCCCCCTAAGGCCCTCCTCCCGCCATCGGCGCTCGTGATCCAACAGGACCATCAATCCGGGCCGGGTAAGGTAGCCGGCAAAGTCCGCCGTCCACCGCAGGTGCCGTAGCCCGTCGAGAGCCCCGCACATTGCGCCCAGAGCCGCCTCCCGAGCCGCCACTTCCCCAGGTGCATGGTGGTTTGTCCGGAGCCTGGCGTCCGCGCCATCAGGAGCCTGTGGAAAGTCGAGCCAGGTGAGAGTGGTTGTCTCCAACGGCCTCCCGGCGTCGTCGAGGCCCTCGGCCCGTGAGAGGGTGCCCGTGACCGGATCTAGGACACCTCTCCATCGCCGGCAGCCGGGCACCACCACTGCGGCACAGCCCCCTGACTGCAAAGCCTGCCTGGGTACTGCACTCAGCACAATATGTGCTCCTTCCTGAGTCGCCGTGATGGGATGCAGGGACGACAGGATAAGGCTGGGATTGAGCATCTCCTCTAGCCATGGAACGTCGATTTCGTCCACGTCCCACGAGAGTGCTCCTCGGTGGTCCCCAGCTCCCAGAATCGGCAAACGGTTTCCAGGAAGGGCAATCAGCGACCACCCGTCCCCCCGAACCGCGAGGCTTGCGGAGTGATGGGGGGTGTCGACCTTTACCCGATACCGGGAGTCCCGAAGCACTAGGTCGGCCCGCGTCATCAGCAAGTCCAGCACCGACGCGATGGGGATGTCCGAGCTCCGGCTCGCTGCCGTCATGCCCAAAGCCCGCGAACGGCAGGGGCGCACCGAGTCGACATAGTGCCCACGGCTATCACCAGGCCATGTTCCCATACGAATCGGGTTGTATGTGGCCCCCACCTACCGGCTCTTGCACCGCTTACTCGCGAGCCACCCATGGCAACAACCAGGTCCAGATGCCCTTGAAAGGCGGCCACCTTGGTTGCAACGTTCGCCGACTGGCACCACGCTACCAATCTAACGTCGTACATCGAGCGTCCGCTGGAGTGCCCGCTCGTGTCCGCCATGAACCGACGGCAGGTGCAAGTCGCGCCCGATCGAGCACCGGCCCCGTCATGGCGTGCTCAGACCAGCGTGAGGGTTGCCGTCAAAGCCCTGGCTGCCATTTCATGGCCACTTGCGGTGAGGCGGCAATCACCCTGCCCCTTCTTCGCAAACATCCGGATCGAGATGGAATGTGTCACAGGCGAGATGCTTGTCATAGACGACGTCTTGCACCTCGACGACCCTGAACTGCACGCCCTCGAGCCTTGCCTCCGCCCTGAGAAGAAGCCCGCGTTCAGCGTCGACTGTAAGCCAGTACTCGTCAGCACCCGCACCGAGTAGGAAAAGCGCTTCGGGCGCGCCCTCTCGCGGCCAATAGGGGGGTAGGGGCCGAGCTACCAGCCGATGCGCTGGGCGACCCGCCAGACGGGTCTCTCCCTGAAGTTCCAGATCGACGAATGGAAGTACGATCGCGGGATCCAGGAATCCCTCCGCCGGACCCAGACCGTGCTGATGGTTAAGAGCGCCAGAGTTGGTCATGCGTCCCCGTGAGGGCGACCAAGCCCACCAGCTGTCCGCGTTCCACACGGCTTTCACGGTCTCCGGCCCCACCCGGAATTCCGCTCTCATGAGGTCTGGCTCCTGGCGCCACAACGCCCAAGGCTCGGTCTCCTCATCGGGCCGGACATAGGAGCTTTCAATAGTTGTGATGTGGCCGCCTACAGCGCGAACTGCACGCTCAAAAGCCTTCTGCAACAGAGAATTGTGACGCCATTCGAAGCCCGCGATTCGGAGGGTCGCCCAGGGTCGGCGTTGCTGCATCACTTCGAGAACTTCGTCCGTCTCCGCCATTGCCAAGCAGAATACTTGGCTGTTGGCGCTCGCGAAGCTCAACCCCCAAGCCCACCGGGGCCATCGCGGCTCAGCGTTTCCGATCAGCGTCCGCTGCCGCTCGCCCTGCCCGCGGGAGCCTCTTGGCTGACAGGGCCCCCGGGGTGTGGCTCGCCCTATCGGCCGAGAAGCCTGTCTCGTTCGCGGAGCCAGCAGGGCTAACCAGGAGGCACGACCCGGTTGGACCGTGACCCGATGCGCACCCAGAGCTGCTCGGCTACTCCAACAGGCTGGCCATCGAGTCGGCTGCGGCGCGCTGCATGGTCTCGGTGACGTGCGAGTAGCGGTCCAGGGTTATCGCCACGGTGGCGTGGCCGAGCATCTCGCTGGCCACCTTCGGGTGTACTCCTTGGCTGAGAAGCAAGGTCGCCGCCGTATGGCGTAGGTCGTGGAACCTTACGGGCGGCAGGCCAGCCCGCTTGAGCAATGGCACGAAGTCGCGGCGAACCACCTGATCGCGCTCGAGGAGCCCGCCGACGGCTGTCGTGAAGACAAGGTCGCAGTCTGCCCAAGCGGCTCCGAGCCGCGCCCTATCCTGGTCCTGTCGCAGTCGATGGCGCTCCAGAGCGGCCACGGCTTGAGGTGTGTGGACCGCATTCGTCCTTCCGCCCTTAGACCATGGTGTGATGTGGTCGGCTTCCATCTCATCGATTACAAAGTGCTTGGAGCACTTGGGGCAGATACCGCCCTGCCGTTCATATGCCTCACGCCGCTGGGCTTCAGTGAACGGTCGGATGGCCAGATGCTTCTCATCGCGGCTTAGGACGTAAGGGTAGACCCCCTTCTTGCTGTTGACATCGTCGTCGATCATCAGCGCCTTGATCTCGGCTCCTTCCCAGTGGGTCAGGAGCCCGGCGGCTTTGGCCACGAGGCAGTGCCGGTCCGGCGGCGAGGACGCGTGTCGTGTCCATCGGGTCCGTGCAGTCCTGGGGAGTTTGGTGCAGCTAGAGACCGAACGTGCTCCAGGACGGTAGAGCGTCGCGTGGCCAGCGCTCGCACCTCCTTCGGAAGTCGGGTTGACAGACCCTGAGTTGCGGCCCACTCCATGCTCTCAGGCAAGGCCGCCCGCACTCGGCCTGCCAGATCCGCAAGCCGTTCCCGATAGTAGGCCGTGGCCAGGCCAAGCCGCCCCAACTCCTTCTGCCAATGCACCGGCTCGACACCCTCGGGATCGGCCACCCCGCCAACGCTCATCGCCATTCGTCGCGCCAAGTGCGGGTAGACCACCGTGGAGAGAACGTCGTAGGCCGGAGCCAGGCGAATGCCCTCCGGGGTGTGCAGGAACGAGAAATTCTTTCCGTGGGCGTCGGCGTTGCCGATCAGATGGTTGAATGCGACCAGATCGAGCAGCCCGCCCAGGTCCTCGGCGACTGTTACCGAATGGCGGCGCACAAGTTCGACGGCGCTGAGCAGGGTCGGGCCACCCTCGGCCTCGTACTTCTGGCCCGGAGGAAGGCCCAACGCCTGGCACAGATCCTCTTGGTGCAGCCGGCGCACGCCTGCCGACCCGAAGGCGCGATCGTACCGAGTGGCCAAGAGTGCCGGATCGCCCGCGACTGGGCGCACCACAAACTGCGCCACTGACAAGCCGCTGGCACCGGCCAGATGCATGCAGAACGCCTCATTCGCAACTAGGTCGGGGAATGCCAGTCGCCGGTCGTACCGACTCCGAATGGCGCGTGGGGCTGGCTTGAGGATGTGGGTCGACGGGGTGAGTCCACGCGGCAGCCCGAGCCGACCATCCGGGCCAAGCACCACGGCCATCTTGTTCTGGGCGCCGGCGAGGCTGATCCGGATGTCGGCCTCCGGGGAATCAGCCAGCGGGAAGCGTGGAAGAGCCTCGACCCGGGCGGCGAGTTCGGCTTCGTCGAGCCATTCGACCGAGGATGAGGCTGCGGAAGAGAGCGCCTGGTCCTCCGGGACCAGTGACAGGGCGCCTGCGCAGTCGCGCCCGAACGCCTCCAACAACCCGAACGTGTTGGAGCTGGATAGGCCGAGCCGGCCGGCGAGCCGCTCCCGAACCTCTCCCTCCGGAAGGAGCCCATCGCAAAATGCGCGAACTGGATCGCCTCGGTAAGGGACCGATCGAACCGGCAGAGCGATGCTGATGAGCGGCGTGCTCTCGGGCACCCGGGCGACAATGTTCGGCAGGTACTCCAGCGCCAGTGTGCCGTCGGGCTCCTGGGTCAGCGTGGCGACGACGCGAGTCCCATACAGCACCGCCAGTGACGGGCTGCTCATTGGGCGAGATCCTCTGGCATAACGCCGCCCGTCCTTTCGACCACGGCCAGGTCAAGGGACAGGACCGTCAGGATCCGGAGGGCTGTATCCAGGTTGACCGTCCCCCACGCTGCCTCCAGCTTCTGGATGGCGCTCCGGCCCACTGCGGCACGTCCCGCCAGTTCGGCCTGGGTCCATCCATGCTGTTTGCGGGCGGCCAGGACTACCCGGCCAAGGTCCCGCACCGAGGTGACCCTGAGAGACTTTCCCATAACAAGAGTTTACCACGGGTGCTTGCGATCAAAAGCACATGGCCTATTAGGGCCACAATGCTTCGTATCACAAGCCGGGTCTGCCTACCGATGAAGCTTGATCTCCTCCCGGCCCGGAACGCGCAGGATCCCACGGCTCTGGCCTCCCCACCAGGAACCCTTGCCATTCGTCGCGGCCGTGCCGGACCAGGAACACTCGCCCACTCTCACGGACGCTTGGCCCCGTGGTCAGGACCGATCACACACGCGCAATCACGACGTCGCGAGCCTGGTCCGCGAGCGCTTGAAGATCCTTGACGTCGCCGGTGAGCACAGTCCCTCCTGGCTCGGCGGTGGCCACGACGATGGCGTCAACTGCCGAGCCACTCCGGGCGTGGTACCGGAAAGCAGCGGCCCGTCGCGCCAGAGGCTCCGGCAACTCGGTCACCACATCACAGCCCTTCAGGAGACGGTTGGGAGAAGCATCCTTGCCGACCTGCCCAGTCAGCGACTCGACGAGAACCGCCGAAGGGACAACAGGAGGCCACAGGCCCGCCCCTCGCAGCGTGATCAACAGCGCGGCCGCAGATCGGGACCTCTCCGCGAGGCGGCTCACTCCTCCGGCGTCGAGGACCAGCATCGGGTGATCAGGTGCCCGGTTCGGTGCCGGTCCGGTCCCAGATGCCGCGCACGACGGCCTCTGCCTGAGCGAGCTCCTCTGCGGTGGGCTCCCCGACCTCCCCTACGAGATCGGCCAGGTACTGATCGGTCGCCTCCATGAGCTGCTGACGGCGCAGCTCCCTTTGGACAGCCTCCTGTAGGAGCTCAGAGGCGGGTAGGGCTCGCTCCTTCACCGCCCTGTAGAGCGGCTCGGGGAGGTAGACCTGCATCCTGGGCATGTGCCTAACTATACGCCTAACGTTAGCCGCAGCTTCGTCTCCGGCCTCCCCAGCAGGTACCCCTGCAACTCATCGCAGCCGTGCTGGACCAGGAACTCCCGCTGGGCCTCGGTCTCCACCCCCTCGGCGACCACAGTGAGGCCCAGCCCGTGGGCCAGGCCGATGGTCGCCGCGACGATCGTCTCATCGCCAGGCCGGACCCCAATCCCACTGACGAAGGACTGGTCGACCTTGAGGATCTGGAACGGGAAGCGCTGGAGTGCGGTCAGGGAGGAGTTCCCCGTTCCGAAGTCGTCGATCGCCAGGACCACCCCGAGGGAGTGCAGTTCCTCCAACACCATCGCCGCCGCCTCCTAGTCCGTGCTCAGGACGCTCTCCGTGACCTCGAGGTGAAGACGCTCTGGGGGAAGGCCGCAGTTGGCGACAGCTGCCGCCACGTGCGGCACCAGGTCGGGGTCCAGCAGCTGCGCGACCGAGAGGTTGACGGAGACGGCGAACTCCGCCGCGCCCGGGTCGTCGGCGACCCAGCCGGCCAGGGCCCGGCACGCCTCGTCGAGCACCCAGCGCCCTATCTTGGAGATGCTCCCGGTCTCCTCGGCCAGCGAGATGAACTGGTAGGGGCTGAGAAGGCCCCGCTCGGGGTGCTCCAGGCGAACCAACGCCTCCGCGCCGGTGACGCGTCCGGAGGCGGCGGAGACTATGGGCTGGAAGTGGAGCCTCATCAGGGTCCAGGCCGCCCGGCTGGAGAAAGGAGAGCTGCCGGGGGAGCCGGTCGCGATAGGGCCGGGGGCGGAGCAGGAGACCGCTGCCGAGGTGGAGGGGGGCCCCTCTCTCCTCGCCTATCCGGGGGACCGGGTGGTCACCACCGACCCCAAGGCCGGCACGGTGACCGTCAGGCTCCGGGACCGGGAGTGGGTGGTGGATGAGGAGCACCGCACCGCCCTCGACCTCGCCTACGCGCAGCACCTCTACCGCGCCCAGGGCAGGACCGTCGCCGAGGTGCTGGTCTGCGGCGGCGGCTGGCAGACCGACCAGGCATCCGGCTACGTCGGGGTCACCCGGGCCAGGGAGACCTCAGTGGTGATCACCGACTCCGACAGCCTCGGCACTCCCCCAGGTGACGTGCCCGCCGCCACGCGGGCGCTGGCCGCCCGCTGGGCTGAGGCCCACCCGGCTGTGGCCGCCACGACCCTTCTTGACCAGGCGGAGCTGGCCGCCGCGGCGCCGGCCGAGCAGGAGGTCAAGCAGGAGTCGGAGCCGGCTCCTGCACCTCCGGAGCCACCCCGAGACCTCGAGTCAGGCTGGACCCTGGTGGATGAACTGGAGAGGGACCGCGAACGGGAGTGAGCGGTTGCTCCCCTCTGCGGGACGCTCAGGGCTCACGCCGCTTCACGCTCAGCCCCTTCAGCTTCGCGTCCAGCCGATCGAAACTCAGTAGCGAGTCCAGTTGCCGGGTCTCGACCAAGGCCACCAGGTAGGCGTCGGGCCAGTCCATGCCCCGGCGCCCGTAGTGCTCCAGGGTGCGGCGCAGCAGCGCCTCGTTGTCGACTGCGATCGAGGCCAGGGCGAGAGTAGCCTCCACCAGCCTGACCACCTCCTCCCGGGGCCGCTCGTACACCCCTTGGAGGACATACACGATCTCTGCCACAGTCAGGTCGGCGAGCACGAGGCTTCGGGGCGGCGCCCCCACCAGGGCTGCCGTCGCCCGGGCCGCCAGAGCTGGCGGCTGGCCGGTGAAGTGACGCAGGACGACGTTGGCGTCGAGGGCCTCCATCACCCCCTGCGGCCGAGCTCTCGGCGAGCGGCCTGGACCGCCCAGGCGGCGCCGCGGATGCTCTCCCAGTCGGCATCGGCCAGCTCCTTGGGCACCGGGACCGAACCGGCCAGCGCGGCGAAGCCAGCTGCCTTCCGGACCTGGGCCCGGCTGAGCTCCGGCTCGAGCTCGAAGACCAACTGGTCCCCGGGGCCTAGCCCCAGGGCACGGCGGACGGCAACAGGGATTGTCACCTGGCCCTTGGAGGTGATGCGGGCGGAAGACTCCATATCCTTACTCTAGCGGAAGGTAAGGAGAGCCGTGGAGAATCCTGTCTGGTGGATGTGTGAGAGGTGGCAGTCGTCAGATCTTCCCAGTAGAGAGGTCTGGGAGCTGATGCCCGGCGGCAGAGGCGTCCATCTGGGTCGTCGGTGTCACCTTCGAGGGCTTGGAGTCCTACAGGATCTATAGGAGTACTACAGGTAATGTGAAGTGGCAAGCGCGACCAAATCAGCGCAGAGGCGCGACCAAATCAGCGCATGGTGGCCCGGCCGGGCCAGGCATCCAGATCTTGGGCCTTAGACCGACCATGGCCCCTACATGTGGGGTGCGATTGCCCCTGGAGTAAGAACGTCTTCAGCCGACAGCGAGGCGCCCAGGGGTGATACCTATGAGGTGTTGGAACACTTGAGTAAGGCACGACAGCGAACCCTATGCAGGACCCGGATCACATGATCGAGGAGGGGCACGGGGCCGCCTGGAGCGCGGCTGTCGCGGTGCTGCCAGCCCCGGTCAGGCACGGCGTCCTGGGGGATGCGCTGCTGGCCTGGGTTTCCGACCGGGAGCTGAGGGTCACGGTCCGCTCGACGGTCGCGGTGGAGCTTGTCTCGAAGCATCAGAAGGAGCTCTGCGATCGCCTCGGGGACCATCTTGGCCATCGAGTCGAGATCGGATTCCTCTGCGATCCCGCCGCCTTTCCCCCCATCGATCGAACCGCCGCGGATCTGGCCATCGCCGAAGCGGCTTCCGCCATGGAGATCGAGCATGCGCGCCAGGTCGGGGAACTGGCGTACTAGGGGTACAGCCAAGATAAGCCCGAAACCCGCAGTAGGCTCGGCTGACGGCGGACAGCGCTGGGCGGAGAAGTGGCGGCTGCTGGTACTGTCCCCTCGGAGTGGGACGTGACCTGGGCCCGGGGCGATGGCATCGATCGACCGGACCGCGTCCCCGCGCTTCGGGGAGTACGTCTTGGACCGTCTCGGCGACCCGCCGGAGGACTACGACCCCCACCTGGACCTGCCTGCTGGCGATGGTGCCGGCAAGGCAGCCTGAGGAGGAGGCAGTGCCCAGCGCACAAGAAC
>Ga0080006_1091550_pt1 | contig 14693 bp, 16 predicted proteins | sample RS3BMetagenome_FD_69209 | JGI IMG/M metagenome (GOLD analysis project Ga0080006, IMG submission 69209) | Ferric oxide microbial mat and aquatic microbial communities from Rainbow Spring, Yellowstone National Park, USA - RS3B (SPADES... ...
AGTACAATATGCCCCAAATGTGGCGGAAAGCTAAACTTAGAACAAAAAACTAAGCGAATTAGAATCATGAAATGCCAGAGATGTGGGTTCAGAGAAGATAGGGATAACATACCGTTATACTGGGCAATTAACAGACTCCCCGCCCCTAGAAGGGGCGAGGCTTCATAAGGCATGGTGATGAGGAAATAGAACCTAGAAAACCCTAGTGGATTGAGGATAAGGTCTTATTCTCGGAATAGAGGAGTGTACTGTGGTCACTCGCCTCTCTACCGGCATTCCCACCTTCGACAAACTGATCGAGGGCGGGATCCCGCAGGGCTTCATGGTGGCTCTCACTGGAGAGCCTGGAACTGGGAAGACGATCTTCTCACTGAGCTTCACGGCTCAAGGCCTTAAGGAGGGTGACATTTGCATCTACGTCACCACAGAGGAGAGCAGGGAGTCGGTTGTATCACAGGCCTCTCAATTCGGTTGGGACTTCCAGAGGTATCTCGATAAGAAGATAATAGTCATAGATGCGTTGCTCAGGGAGAAGGGAGACGAATGGTCCCTCAATGAATTAACGCCTGAGGAGATGGTGAAGAAGGTAATAGAGGCCAAGCAGAGGCTAGGTTATGGAAGGGCCAGGCTAGTTATAGACTCTCTCAGCGCTTTCTTCTTGGACAAACCAGTGATGGCTAGGAAGATAAGTTACTACGTTAAGAGAGTACTCTACAAGTGGAACTTCACCACGTTAGTCGTCTCACAGTATGCTGTCACCACATCTCAAGCTTTCGGCTTCGGCGTGGAACATGTAGCGGATGGCATAATCAGGTTCAGGAGGGTCATAAGGAACGGGGAACTCAGGAGATACATGATCGTGGAGAAGATGAGGCAGACGGACCATGACAGACACCTATGGAACTTCGAGATAATTAGAGGGAAAGGAATAGTCCTGAGGAAGACCGCCGCACAGGAAGAGAGGGAGAGCGTAGAAGGTGTAGCTGGTCAACGCAGCGAGTCATAGGTAAACCACCCCGCCCTTACGGGAGGCGTATTCCACCCCCTTAACCCACATTAAGATAAACCTTCTTTACGATGATGGGGGTTAAGGGGCGTAAAGCCCCGCCAAGGGGATGCACATCCCCCTATACTTAAAAATATTCCTTATTTCCTTATTTTATTATCTAGTGAAGCTAACTACATTTTATTATCTAGTGAAGCTAACTACGCCTTTCCCCAGCTCGACTGGGAAATGGGACTATGGGAGTGGCATCAATACCTTCAATCCCTTCTCATGGAACCAGGGGTTATGGACGAAGGTTCCCCACTTACGTAGGGGTAGTCCTCTGATCCACCCGACTGCCCACCAGGTGTAACCCCTCACGGTGGGAACCGTGAACCGCCCCGGAACCTTCCAGGGCGGGGAGGAGGTCAGCTCTAGGCGGATAGGCAATAAGACGTCTCTTCAATAGCCGAAAGGGTCGAATTTCTGCTCCTCTACCGAATTCCAATGAATTTCCTGAGGCTTTCCGTGTACTCCGTTAAAGGTATCATTCCTTCCCTACTCATTCCCCTAATTAGGTCCCCTACCTTTACTTCCCTTCCCGGGACCTTTAGGTCCTTCTGTATTTCAGAAAGCGGTATTGCGACAAAGGGTCTAGTCATCAGGTCAGGATGGGGTAGGCTGATCATTTCGTCCTGTCTGACCAAGTCCCCATAGATTACGAGGTCTAGGTCTATGCTCCTTTCCGCGTATTTATCCTCCTTTCTCTCCCTCCTTAAGTGACTCTCTATCCTCCTCAGTACCCCGAACTTCAGGGATATCGGGTCCAATTCCGTGAACCCCTCTACTACGCAGTTGAGATAATCGGGCTGAGGAGTTGTGGAGATGGCCTTAGTCCTGTAGACCGTGGAGATCGCCGTGAGGTCCACCTTCTTGGATAAGAGCTTCAGAGCGGCCATTACGTTCTCTTCTGGGTTCACATTAGATCCCACGGCCACGAAGAACCTATTTCCCGTTCTCCTCTTGATCACCTGAACGCCCACGCTCCTAGCTCCCGTTAAGGCACCTGGCTTCTCCACCTTCACCCTCACTTTCCTGACCATCGGGTCCTCTAGACAGAGTTGAGCCACCCTATCGGCCAGGGTTTCCAGGAGGTAGAAACTCGATTTCGAGACGAACTGGATCACCCCGTTCTTTATGGCCTTGTAGTCCACCGTTCTCTGGATCATGTCAGTCTTCACAGCATCAGAGAGGTCAGCCCAGAGGTCTATGTTAATGAGAACTCTCTGCTTCTCCACTCTCTCACGTGGGTTAACGCCTATTATACACTCGACGGAAAGGTCACTTATGGTTATCCTGTGGAGCCCCAAGTTAAATGCCCTCCGCACGCGGGATCAGGTGTTCTCCTCCGTCTACGAATATCACCTGTCCTGTGATGAAGTCTGACATCAATAGGAACTCCACGGCTGCAGCTACCTCAGCTACAGATCCTATCCTCCTTAAGGGGTTCCTCGTCTTCAGACCCTCTAGGTACTTCTCGTCCTTTCCAGTAGGAGGGAGGATCAGCCCTGGCGCCACAGCGTTCACTGTGAAATGCGGGGCCATTTTCAGGGCTAACGCCTTAGTCAAAGTCTCTAGGGCCTTCTTACTGAGGAAGTAGGGGAACCTATCGAAATTGTAACCGTTAATTATGGTGTCCAGGACGTTTACTACCTTCCCTTCCTTAACTCGCCTGAAGAAAGCCAGGGTCATGAAGAGGGGGGACCACGCATTCACATCCATGACTCTGACTAGGTCTCTGTAGCTGAGTTCTTCAACTCTCCCCTCTGGGAAGATCGAGGCATTATTGATGAGGAAGTCCAAGTTCGAGGCTACCTCAATGGCCTTATCGATCAGGGTCGTTGCCGAATCAGGTTCAGAGAGGTCTCCTTGGATAGTCCAGGTTTTTACCCTAGCCTGCCGCAGCTCCTGGGCTAACTGCTGCGCCTGATCTGCGGAAGTGTTGTAATGGATCACAACGTTAACCCCGTCCATGGCTAAAGCCCTACAGATCTCCTTGCCCACCCTCTTAGCCCCTCCGGTTACAAGAGCGGTTTTCCCTCTCAATTCCCTCCCGAACATCGCTTAATCCTCTCCCATTGGCGTATAATGCGTTGCGCTTTCCCATTAAGATAGAGCTTTCCTATCGGTGGATGGAAGGTAGAGGATGTGGACTGAATTGGACTCAAAGGACTTAGTCCTGTCCCCTCATGATTTCGATAATAGAGGTTCAGTGGTTCGCTTTTAGTCGAGATAGGAGATGATTCCTTAAGATCCATGTAGGCTCAGCCCAAAGGGATGAGAGAGGGAAATGCGAACTCCGTGTATTTCAAGGGGTCTGGCGATCACCAGTGACCAGGATGAGGGGATCGCTCGGTATCGGATCCTCTACACCTACTAGCTCTGCAACTAGATGGGCGGAATTAGGAGAATCAGACTTTCACTGAGTTCTCACGGATTGTATCTAACCATCATCCTCATTCCCCCGGCTCCCCACGCTGTCTACAGGAGCTCCCTGCCAGGACGTGAAGAGCCTTATGGAGTTCATCCTCCCTTCCCGTTGCTCCTTGAGTTCACATTGGAGTTCTCTCCTAAATGCCGATGCTGACGGTAAAGGTTATGAATTTCACCGCTTCTCATTGTTTTTAGTTGTTCCTAAACTACAAACTCCGATGAGCAGGACAGGGTAATGAGGGAAAAGGGAGTTTTGATGGGCATATTGCATCCGCTTGCCTAATTGCCTTAAGGGATTAGGAAAGCTAGATCGCCATATCCAACACAAAAACTTCACGATCTATCCGTAATCGCTTACTGCGGCGTGGAGACGAGCGATGAGGGGTAAACTGACAAAAAGAACAACAAGCCTCGCCCTTCACGGTAGACCCAAAAACTCCTATACTTAAGTGCAATCGATTACGCTGAACTACGGGAATTTTGGGTCCACCGTTCACGGTAGACCCAAAATCACCTCCTTAAAAATAAATCTATTGTATTAATAAGTGTTTCTAATAGCTTAAATAGAGAATTTTCTAGATTGAATAAATCACCAGGAAACAAAAGAATTAGTAATAACCTGAACTCTTCCCTTCTCGCCATACCCTTAAATACGGTGTACAGGGAGTAAAAGATCATGGCTAAAACGAAGATCAGCATGCGGAAGACGAACTTAGTGGAACTGGTGAAGGGAAGGAAGGCCTTGATGTTCCGGTAAGAAGTCTCTATGGGACTCCTTACCTTGTCGTACAACTTTAACACCTCCTTCTTCGGTAGGTCGAGATTAGTCCCCCTAGCAAAGTAAACAACCTTCTTCCTCTTAATCTTCTCCCTACCATAGACCAAAAGCCTGAACTTAACCTGCTCATCCCTCCTATGCCTCTTACTATTTGTCATATACTCTCCATCAAACTCCTCATAGACCTTCACGTCCCCAACGGGAACTCCGATTATATAATTGAACTGCGAAATGAAGTTGAGCATATCAACTGTGTAGAAACCTGCGTCAAGAGTTATCAACCTTATCTTGAACCCCATTGCAGTAACCTGCTCCACGAGGATCTTCACGATGTAGTCCTTGGTCATCTCGTTTACTTGTGTGACGAAAGCCAGTAGGAGCACTTTCCCATTATGTTTAGTCGTTGCAGTGGCGTAGTTCCATGAGTTTCCCTTTTCCGAGCTTCCGAGTCCTTCCACCGGTTTCCCGTACCAGGTTTTGGTGGTCCAGTCTATTGAAATGTCTATTTCCTTCTCTCCCTTCAGCGTCTCTAGGGATATTTTCCTCATTTGTTGCAAGAGTTTCTAAACTACTTCTACACCTTGCTCCTCTGCGTAGTTCCTCACGGTTTGTGATGACACGTTGTATGCGCTTGACTTGTTTTCTATGGAGTCGTTCCATAAACATGCTGAGATTAGCGTTTTCTCTACGTTCTCTGCCTTTTTCCCTTGGAAGTCTAATATGGAAAGTAATTATACCCTATTTGTTGAGTGTTATTTTGGTGGGGAAGACCAGGTGTTATCATCCTGGTTCACCTTGTGATAATACCGTCTTCCTCACCTTAAGCCTTTCTTCAATTTGTTGAACTCTTTATATTGTTATAAATTCCATTTATCTTCTACAAAGCTAATATTACCTTATCGAAAGTATTTTTGTAAAATGATTTTGGGTCTACCGCAGAGAGGCGAGGCTTTTCGCCCCCTTAACCCCCAATTTTTGTAATTTTCTCCATTTCCCCCACAGCTGTAAGCAGTTCTGAAATTAACGAATTAAGTCTATCCTCCACGATAGAGTAGTAGATAAAGGCTTATAAATAATTCATGCTTCTCGTTTCCCAGCCTTTTATTAATTGTCATCAATATACTAGGGAGCTCCCGATTAATATCTCTTTGCAGAGTTTATACATATGAGAATTGAAGACAGAGATAAAAGGGTATTTGATAATTGAGAGTAATGATTATTTAGAGAAGTTTTAGAATTAATTACAAAGAACATTCAAGAAAAATCTAAAGAATTTCTCCTATAAACTTTCTTATGAGACCCAGTCTCCTAAATAAACACTATACAGTTTTTGGATCCGCACTACTATATATAAGATATGTTTAAAAGGAGTTTTATACATACATCTTATAGTAGATTGGGGGTTTAGCGTGTTAAGGGTCTTTAATAAAGATATACATGAAACGGCGTCAAAGATATTTAGTGATGGAATTATGACATTAATTATGTCAATCATCATAACTAATAGTAATATATCTGAAGAGGAATTAGAGAAAAAAGTTGAAGAGAAACTTCATTTAGACAATATTCCAGAAATTGTTAAAGAGAAGGTTAAGATACTTGAGGATCTAAGAGTAATTGAAAGGAAAGGTAATATAATAGTTTTGACTAGCTTTGGATTAAAAGTTAGTAAAATATTAAAAGATATGTTAAAAGTTTATTACGAAACTTTTACTTCTCCAAATTTGAAAAAGCATTAATTCTAGCTTCTAGATATTCCTTTAATTTTTCACAAAGATCTCTTTGTGTCGCTTTAGCATTTAAACAATTATTATTAAGAATCTCAAGTATTGTTTTATCCTCTTCTGCTAGTATTCTAGCCCTAATTTTATCAGTTTCTGATTCTCTCTCAAATCGAATGAGTATAAAAGTGATTATGATAATAGTAAGGAGATACGCGATTATCGTTAAGAAAATGTAAAGAGAAGAAAGATGAGTGAAAGCCTCAGTTATTACCGAAACTACACTTCCTCCAGTAATATAACCAACAGCTTTACCAATATCAGTAATTTTAACCATTCTTACCTATAAGGTTATCTTAAATTTTCCTTTAAATATTCAGATATTTCCCTATATTTATGCTTCTCATATTGCCTCTCAAAAGGGATTGAAAGTGAAGTTAAAGGTTTGAAAGTGAACAAGCTCATCTATTAATGGTAAACTTTAAATGTTTACAGAAGAAGAAAACAATATGGTAAGCACTGTTATATCAATAAGAGTTGATGAGAAGTTAAAGAAAGAGTTGGAGGAATTGGGAATAGATTACGCTGAGCTTGTTAGGAAGTACTTAGAGGAAGTTGTAAGGAAGGAAAATTTGAAGAGGGAATTAAAAGAGGCAGATAGGATAAGGGAAGAGCTTTTAAAAACTCACGGTTATTATTCTTCTTCAGCAGAATTAATTAGAGAAGATAGAGATGACTATCATTGATACTTCTGCGGTCTTTGCACTTTATATTCCAGAAAAGTTGAGTGATTTTGCAAGAAAAGAGATGGAGAAAATAGAGGAGTGCTATTTCCTGGACTTAATATTTTACGAATTTCCTAACGTTATACGAAAAAGGATTGTCAGAAATGAGTTAAGCGTTCATAAGGGTGAAGAAATACTAGAAAGAGGTTTGTCCTACATAAATTTGTGCAAAGTGGTAAGCGGAAAGGAATTGACTAGAACAACGTATGAATTGAGCTTAAAGTATAACTTAACGACTTACGATGCTGCACTAATATCTTTGGCTGAGAAGGTAAACGATGTGATATTGACTACTGATGAGAAGCTGTTAAGAGGAGTTAGAAATTATCCAGAAATTTCAAAGTATTTTTTATTACATTATTAAAATACTTAATAATCTATAATATTAAGTTCTTTATATCGTTGTAAATGCCACTATTTTTCATAAACACTATATTATCCAGTCAGAATTATTTTTGTATCATGATTTTGGATCTATCGGAATTGGAGGTGGGCCAGGCTAACAATCAAGCTTTACGCTCAGGAGGCGAAACAACTTCCACCCCAGTCAGATCTGTATTACATAGATCTGATTAATATGTTTTTATATAAGAGGCTAAGCATGCGTGCCTACTCATAGATAATCCTCGTTATACAAATATAAATAACTTAATGATGATACTATCTTCACACTTCTAGTAACTACTTAAAAATTTATTTTACTGTTAGGAAGTATCCTTTAAGATGGATAAGAAAATCTACGATGAAGTAATTAAGCCTTTTGGTTCTTATGAGAGATTTAAGAAGAGGGTAGATGATATAAAGGCTGAGATAGAAATCAGAAAGAGGATAGGTAAAACATCTGAAGAAATGTTCGTAGAACTTTACGGGATATGGGAAAAAGAGTATATTAAAGCATTTAACGGTGATGTAAACAAAGCTAGGGAACATTTGATGAAGGTGAGAGAGTGGAGAAGATCTCTGAGGCCCTACAGAGGTTGATAGAAGCGTTAGAAAAAGCTAATTGTAGATATGTGATAGTAGGAGGTTTAGTTGCAATTCATTATGGTAGGAATAGAATAACTCAAGATATTGATGTAGTTGTAGATACTGACGAAGTAGAACTACTTATCTCAACACTTAAGGATAAAGGTTTTGAATTTTCAGAGAGTGATCTATTAGAGGCTTTTAAAGAGAGGAGTAGAGTTACGTTGTTTTTTCCGGGAAATGTCTTTTTTCATGTTGACTTAAAATTTGTTAAGGATGAACTTGATTACGAAGTCCTTAACGGAAGGATTAGGGGAGAACTTTTAGGGATCCCTTGTTGGATTGAGAGCATAGAAGATATCGTAGTGGCTAAACTTATCTATGGTAGTAGTCAAGATGAAGAGGATATTATCGCGATATTGTTAAATCACGGTTTAAATGAAAGGGTAAAAGAGAAGGCTAAAAGGTTTAGAGTTTATAGCAAATTATGCGGAATTGCAGAAATGATAGGACTAACATGTTAACAAAATGACATAGTACCATTATTGAGAGTGTCGTCATTAAGCTATAAATGGGCAAGTGAGCTTATAAGGGCATAAGTAACGTTATAGTTTAACTATTTTTTACTAAACAAAATATATAAAAATCTCATTTCGCCCTTTACTTATCTCTTAATAATAACACCACATGGGCCTCATAAATTTTCATTAATTTAAATAATCATGTAGAATGTGCTTTATAGGAAAATCTTTCCGTAGACCTTATTTATATATTACACAAAAGGTAGTAAAAAATTACTATAGTGATGAGAAACTCAAAAATATTAAAGAAGCATTATTGCTATCAACTTATTTTCAGTCATCTCAACCATTGTCTCTCTAACTCCTTCTCTCCCAATGCCGCTTTTCTTAAATCCGCCGAATGCTAGTGAGTCCCACCTTAATCTCGTACTATCATTTATGATAACAGCACCAAACTTTAACTCTCTACTTAACTTTAAAGCCTTATTTACATCATTAGTAAAGATTGCAGACTGTAAGCCATACTCGGTTGAATTGGCTATTCGTATTGCCTCATCATCACTCTTAACACTCACAATTGGTACTATAGGTCCGAAGACTTCACTCTTTAGGACTAGCATATCCAGTGAGGGATTGGTTACCATAGTCAGTGGGAAGAAACTTCCACTCTCTGGACCCTTATTGAGGATTTCAACCTTTCCACCCTTAGCTTTAGCGTCTGCTAATACACTGTTTAAGTTTTCAACGCTCTCTTTGTTGATTACTGGTCCAACGTCGGTAGTTTCATCCAAGGGGTCACCTACCTTTAACGCTCTAGCCTTATCGTTAAACGCCTTTACGAACTTATCGTATATCTCCTCTCTAACTATAATTCTCTTACCAGCATTACAGTTCTGTCCAGCGTACTCAAATCTAGCTCTGACAGCTATTGAAGAGGCTCTCTCTATATTGGCATCTTCTAAGATGATTATGGGATCAGAACCTCCCAACTCCATTATATTCTCTTCCCTAAGGAAACAGCCTTAGAGGCTATTTTAAGACCTGTTTGTGTGGAACCGGTTAACGTAATTAAGCCGACTAATGGGTGAGTAATTATCTCATCCCCGATTTCACTACTATAACCAGTGACTACTCTAACTGCACTATCGGGTAATCCAGCCTCAACCAATATTTTCTTCATTTCTATGGCGGCTAGGGGTGTATTTATACTTGGCTTAACCACTACTGAATTTCCTACTGCTAAAGCTGGAGCAACCTTATGGGCAAAGGAGTTTATGGGGAAGTTGAAGGGTAAAATTGCAGTTACAACACCTATCGGTTCCCTAGTACTTACAACTATTCTATTCTCATTCCCAGGAGGATACTCATAAGCGTCCACTCTATAATTTTTACCTTCTAAAACCATTCCGACTTCTTCAGCAGCGTGTCTAAACAATCTGGAAGCCCTTAATACTTCAACCCTAGAATCCCTAATCGGCTTACCGGCTTCCATCGCAAGTAGTTTCGCTAATCTCTCTTGTTCTCTTTCCAAAATTTCCGATACTTTTCTCAATATAGCTGTCCTTTTATAGAGGGGCATCTTTGATATTATTTCAAATCCCTTATATGCCTCCTCTATCTCTCCTCTAACCTCGTCTTTATGCATTCTTTTCACACTTCCAATTACATTAAGATTGGAGGGCGAACGAACTTCAATAACCTCTTGACTCATCAAGTATGTATTTGTATTAGAAGTTTTTAAGTATTGTGAAATACTTAATCCAATTTTTAAACCTATAATACTTATAACATTTTTATAAGCAAATTCATTCCTAGTTTAAAATAATTTAAAATAAAAGCGTATTAGTATGGACACATTGGGTCTTCTGCAAATGGGTTATTATATACTGCAAAAGCCCTAGCCCTACTCCCCCCACAAATATTATTGTATTTGCATATGCCACATTTCCCTTCGAACCTACTATCCTTTATTTTTTTCAAAACCTCAGACTTTCTATAAATATAGACTGAACTCTCCTTCTTAACATTACCTAAATACAATGGTAAGAAGCCACTAGGATAGACATCACCATTATAACCTATAAAGATAACGCCAGCCCCGTCCCTAGTAGGCAAAACGCTCTTATCAACTTCCTTTACTGGTTCACCTAACAGTTCGCGTAATTTAGAAACCAGCTCATTATCGTTAGTAGTAGCTGGAGTATACTCAAGCTTAGCTCTCCTAAAGAAAGGAGCCTCAACAGTTCTCACAACTAAATCATATCTAGTGGTTTCAACTAGAAAGTCTATAACATCTTTATATTTATCTCTAGGAATATCCAACTCAGTAGTTCCTCTACCCACTGGAATTAGAAAGAACACTTCCCAAATCTTTACTCCCATCTCTTTTAGCAATTTGACTACGAAAGGTAATTCACTATAACTCTTCTTCCAAACTAGGGTATTGACTTGAACTTGTATCCCGTATTTTAATCCAAGCTCTATTCCTCTTAAAGCGTATTTATAACTACCAAGTCCCCTTAACCAGTCATGAGTTTGCGAAGTAGCTCCGTCTAGGCTAATTGACATGTATCTAGCATAATTGCTTATCATCTTCATGGTCTCATCGTCCAAACGGTGAGAAGGAGAGGGTGCTATTGAAACTACTAATCCTAGCGACTTAGCGTATTCCATTAGTTCGAAAATATCACTTCTACTTAACGGATCACCACCGGTGAAAACTATAACAACCTTTCCAAATCTCGCTATATCTTCTAATAATTTTCTACTCTCTTCAGTATTAAGCTCACCTGGCAACGGCTTATCTATAGCATTAGCTCTACAGTGTTTACAAGTTAATGGGCAGGCTTTAGTTACTTCCCAGAAGACTAAATGTGGAGCGTTTTCAAAGGGCATAATGGGTCATCTCCATAAACATCTCCATTCCAATAATACGCTCTAGCTCTATCTCCTCCTTTACACGCCGATTTATATTTACATTTATCACAATATTCCCCCCTCAAATACTTGTCCGTATTTATGAATAGGTCGGGAATATTCTTAATTATCTCCTTAAGCGGTTTTCCCCTAACGTTACCTAATTTGTAAAAGTCAATGAATTGACAAGGATAAACGTCACCATTTGGATATATTGATATCATCTTCCTTCCACATCCTCCACTATTTTCAACAAATTTCATGTACTTTTTAAGTTCTTCCTCATCTCTAGCCAACTTTTTAGCTATGTAAACTCCATCGAATTGTCCCAAGGTAGTCTCAATCTCTATCTTTCCACTTAGCTTAATTGCATAGTCAATTATTTTGTTTATGAAACTAACATATTCTTCTGGAGTATACATCCATTCCCTTAATTCCTTACCCCTCCCACTAGCTGATAAATGATAAAACGTTATTCTCTTAACTCCCAGTTCCAGGGCCAATTTCGCGTATTCGTCTATCTGATGAATGTTTCTAGCCGTAATAGTAAATCTAAGTCCAACGTTTAGTCCAACGTTTATTGCATTTTTAATTCCCTTTACTGTCATGTTAAAGGCTCCATTTAGACCTCTAAATTTATCGTGAAATTCTGGATCGTAACTATCTAAACTTATACCTACGTAAGAGAAATCCAGTTCTTTTAATTTCTTCGCAACACTCTCGGTAATCAATGTGCCATTTGTAGATAAGGCTAATTTTATTCCCTTTATCCTAGCATATGATGCCAATTCAAAGAAATCCCTTCTCATTAATGGCTCTCCGCCGCTCATTATAATTAATGGAATTCTTATTTCAGCCATTTCGTCTATTAGCCTTAACGCCTCTTCTGTAGTTGACCCATCCTCGCCTTCTGGTGACGCGTTAATATAACAATGAAGACATTTCAAGTTGCATTTCCGCGTGAGATTCCACGATACCACTGGTCTAAATACGTCGCTGAATTTACTAGGTCTATCCTTATTATACTCACCCTTAATGTGAAATGAAACTGTACCAGCATTAGTTACTAGAACGCTTATTGGAATCATAATAATAAAAAGATATCTTAGTCATAAAAAAGTGATCCCTAATCTTTTAGCAATTATTCCGCAAGTGAACGGTATGAGTAAGGACGAGATAGTGAAGGCTCTTGTGGAGCAAGTGGTGGCAATGGGATTCAAGATAAGGTTGATAACTCTGACGCGGGCTTCTATACCGTTGACGTGCTCAATTTCATTTCACAGTTTAAGTATATAGTTGCTGTGCCTGTTGGGGACGTGAAGGTTTATGAGGAGTTTGACGGGAATTACACAACTAATAGTAAGGGGCATAGGAGAGACGAGCAGGTTAAGTTCAGGCTTTTAGTCTATAGTGAGGAGGAGTCTTTTTTACTTCGCTAGGGCTACTAATCTAGACTTGCCCAAGAGGGAAGTGTTGGATTTGTACAATAAGGTGAGGGGTCCAATAGAGACCTCTTATAGGAACATTGAGGCTTTTCTCCCATTCACTAGTTCTACTAAGTTTGTTTTCCGCATGTTGATCTTCGTGCTGGCCATTGTACTCTACTCCTTATACACGATATTCAAGGGGATTGTGGGGAGAGAAGAGTTTAGATTATTATTAATTCTTTTATTTCCTGTACTCAATCCAGAGAATTTTACATTTAATCTAGTAGAAACGCTTATTTACACTATTGATTTCAAGGAGGTGATTTTGGGTCTACCGTTCAGGGCGGGGAGGAGGTCAGTTTCCTTTGAACCCCTATCTTTTATAACTCTGGGGCTCCATTTAACCTCGTGAGTCAACGGCTTAGCAACAGACAGAGGATCGCGATCTTTACTGCGATCCTCAGTTTGGCTATAGCACTGACCTTCATAGCGAGTACCTTACCCGCTACATCATCCTACGGAAGGGAGATCTCAGAGGAGCTAAACAGCTCGGTGAATGTTTCTGATCCCTTTGACACTGCCACAGGCATAGCTGGGCACAACCTGATCCTCTCAATGCTCATGGGCATACCTTTCGTCGGAGTGATCATAGGTCTCGCGATCATGGGGAACACGGGATACGCCATATCGGCTTTAACCTCATTTCAGGCACCGGGCTCCGGGATCAAGATCACAGGCCCCGTAGCTTTCTCCACACTAGCTCTATTACCCTTTTTCTGGCTAGAGTTCATAAGCTATTCGATCATGATGACGCAGAGCATCACTCTAGGATACTCCCTAATCCGTGGAGGAGCCAGGGAAGAGGGCAAAAGGACTTTGATGACGCTCGGCATCGTCACTCTCCTCCTTGTGGTTGGAGGTTTCATTGAGGCATTGATCATATACCTGACTTCCTCCTCACCCTGAAGGGTTCCGAGGCTCATGGTTCCCGCCATGGATTCGGGTTAAAATCCTTCATTTGGTAGGCAGTGGGCCAGAGGCCTCCCACCTGAGCCAGGATCCCGAGGAACCGGATCCGTCGCGTGATTGGGGTAGGGCTGTTTCAGGTTGCCCTCCCAAGTCCCATTTCTTGATCGAGCTGGGAAAGGGGCTTCGTTAGCTTCGCTGAAAAACTCAAAGGAAGTATTTAAGAGGGGGCCGTGCATCCCCTTGGCGGGGCTCTCCGCCCCCTTAACCCCTCCTTCTGTAACTGGTTCTCCCTAAGCTGGTGAGAAGTCCTTCCTCTAGGATCCGAGCTCCCCTCAATACGACTTTCGTATTTGGTTGAATAGGGCCGACTTCCTCCCCGCCATAAATGGCGAAGGTTCCCACCATCGATTCGCTCTTACATCTCTCGAGGGACAATCGAGGGGGTCAGAGAACCCCTCCCATTTAAGTTCGTGATCGCGCTCACATCGCGGTCGTTCCCATAACCGCAGGAGGGACACCTGAGGTACCTATGGGAGACCTCGACCATCCTTTGCCCGCACCTAGGGCACGTGATTGAGGAGTATCTTGGCCTGACGTACTCGACTGTCAGTCCCCTCTTCTCAGCCTGCCATTGAACCCGGTGCTGGATCCTCCTATACTGCATGAGGTTCAGCCTGTCCCTGTATTCGACGGGAAGATCTCCGACACGTTAGATCAAGTCCTTCAGCCTCTCGAGCTCGACCACGTTGGCTCCCATCCTGATTGCCTCCTTAACGACCCACTTCCCGACCTTCCTAGCTGAGTCCTCCGTGATCTTCCTAGCCTTTGCGCGGAAACTCCTCACCCTGTTCAGTATCTTCTTGTTGGACTTCCTGGGGTACTTCTCCTGTAGACCCTCTGCCAAGGACTTCTGACGGTGGGCCTCTTGAAGTCCCGTCGGTGTCCTGACGTATTCCCCGTTGTCCCTCCCGACCACGACTTCGGCCGTATTTACATCCACGGCGACGCTACCCTTGGGTTCCACCTCGACCTTGGGCTTCTCAAATACGACCTTGAGGAACGCTTTTCCCTCCTTGATCACTGACCTTGCTTCCCTCGTCTTCCACGAGGGGTAGTCCCTGACGTTCCTGGG
>Ga0080006_1140260_pt1 | contig 14690 bp, 13 predicted proteins | sample RS3BMetagenome_FD_69209 | JGI IMG/M metagenome (GOLD analysis project Ga0080006, IMG submission 69209) | Ferric oxide microbial mat and aquatic microbial communities from Rainbow Spring, Yellowstone National Park, USA - RS3B (SPADES... ...
TATAAGAGCTGTAATATGATGATATTATATTATATATGTAGAAGGAGAGTATGTGAAACTCCGATACTCCGATATTCCCTGCTTCGGAGATGCCGGAGACATAGTCTAATATGGCTTCTTCAAATGTATCGGAGTTTTGTATCGTAGTTTGCTGAGATTCCTGTTTTGAACTCTTATTGTCTTTTATTTTTATCCCCTTATAATAATTTATATGCTTCTTCGTTTTTATCCTATTTCCTTCTTTGTCCTTCTCTTCCTTATTTTCGGTAGTTTCTTCTACCGTTACTCCGAGGTTCTCCTTAAGTAGCGCTGTGAGCTTAGTCTTTGTTAAATTCTCTATGACAAGGTCTCGTAATTCTGCCTCCTCCATCACATATTCCAGTGCCTCCCCCTCCTCGATGCGTGCCCCGGGGGCCTTCTCAAATATCTGTGAAATAAGCATCGAAAGGGAATCGGATATCGCCCTATAATTTGATACTGATTCATTGAGACTGAACAGACCATATGGTCTGCCACGGGCTTCGATCGCATGCATGGCAAAAATACCTAGGTTTAAGAGTCCCGATCTTTCCTCTTCATTGATCTCGTTTATATACTTCCAATCGTCTCCTATTGGCTTGCGAAAGTAAACAATCTTTCTTATGGACCTATAAAACGCTTTCGTATTTGCGGTAGCCCTCGGAAATTTATTGCCGGTCAGGATATTGTACGTTGTATTCTTCCATCTTTGTTGAACGGGTCTGTTCTTGACAGGTTTTTCGATGTAAGGATCTCTTAATTGCTCTATCAAACCGGAGTAATTTGATATATGCCCTGCCTCATCTAAACTCGTTACGTGGAGCCATTTACCCCTGAGTGCCTGGAACTCAAATTCACTTTTGAGAGATTGTAGACTGGCACGTGAGAAAAGTTCGTGACCGAGGAATTTTTCGCCAAAGATCATCTCGGCCGTAAGGGTCTTCCCTTCTTCCCCTGACACGAGCCCAGATGACTCGTCCTTTGACTGACCCATGTAGATGGTTACTATTTGATACCGATTGTCCCGAAAGAGCATTAAGCCAAGATCTTCTAATACCTTGAAAGCCTCCTTATAATTTCCTTCAAACCTGGACAGCAAGTACCTCATGAAACCCAGAGGAAATGCCTTAGGTCTAAAATCCACGGGTAGTCTCCGCGAATAAAAGTACTCCGGGTTATGAGGCTCTAGAATCATCGTTCTCCAATTTAGCAACCCATTCCTAACAGGAATAAAATCCAGTGGAAGTTCCATTCGCTCAAGGTCTTCCTTCGTCTTGAACGTTATGTTTGCTATTGCCTCGGTGATATCGTTAATAACTCTCGATGAGATCTCGGGAACATTCTCTTGGAGATAGCGCGAGATAATCCACCTCCCCTGCTCGTCGTAATGATCCTCTTGCCACAGGTAAATTGTCCCGTTGTTTGAGATTACCCTGCCAAAATGTTTTAAAACGTCGTCAATAACGGCCTTCCTCTGCAGGGCTCCGTTTTTGTCGAACCATCCCCCCCGTCCTTTTCCGAAGGCCTGCTTGTCAGAATTAGCATCGTCTTTATGCAAAATAGAATATAATCGTCTTTTAAATTCCTTCGATACGGAACCAGCCGGCGCCGTTTTCTTATAATCGTGAGTATAGACATAATCAACAAGGTTGATGAGGTCCCTCTCAGAATGTATCTTTCCGTCTTTTAAAGGGTGTGATCTATCAAAGGAAAGAAGAAAGTTCTGCGTTTCCTCTTTGGATATTTCAGCTTCTTTGAACATAACAATTGCTGTCTCTCCGACATTGTGATGATTCCCTTCGGCTTCGGGCTTATCCAGGTCCCAGTTTTGCTCTAATAATTCCGTTAGTTCCTTCTTCTGTTCGTCATCGAGAACTCTATTCCTCAGTTCACCTCCTTTGTCTGGTTCTCTTTCTTCTTTGAGGCCCAATAATAGTTTTAGGTCTTCGGGTTCTATCTCTCTGATTGGCCTGAATTTGTCATAAGGCATGCCTGTAAATGTCGAATACCTCCCTTTGGTGTATATTTCGATCGGAAGATCTTTAATCCTTGTCGAGTCATAACTAAAATTGAAGCATTTCAAAAGTAAATGTAACCCTGTACCACTGGGGGAGATTTCAGTATATGTATCCGCATTTTCGACGATCTCCTTGACCTGTGGATCTTGAATAACGCCGCCTTTAAGGACATGGTCGAGGTCTATAAAGACATACCCTAGGTCCTCTGTGAAATCGAAGCCTATTCCGAGCTTTAACTCTTTGCTGTATTTCATGGCTTCTTCAAAAGTTAGCCAATTTTCGGGATTATGGGCGTTAATCAATACCCCTGTTTTTGGATTTATGGGCACCTTGTCAATTTTCCCGTCTTTATTCCTATAGCCCCATAAAATCCAGTGTGGAGTTCCTTTCAGTTCTCTGGGGATGTTGTCAGGATTAATATCGAATATCGGAGTAATATTTTTATTCTTAGCTGTATTGTTATTTTGGTCGGTAGTTGAGGGGGCCGGAAAGGTCATGCGGGCTCCTCCTTTTTATCTAAATTCAGAATCCTCAGCCATGCCTGGACTTTAATCAAGTACTCCTCACGGGATATTATATCAGGCTCGCTAAGGATAAGAGTTTTTAATGGATCCTCGAGTTTTATCGCTATGGCTTTGAGAGGTCTGATATTTATTGAATCACTCATGTTTACCCTCCCTAAGTTTTGCAATTTCCAGGTTTCCGTTTTCTTTCATCACCACGACTAAAGGCTGTTTTTTCTCAATGTGCTGATTCTCTACCCAGATTAATGGCAGATTCAGATAATATGCCGTTCTGTATTTGGTGACTCTCCTAATCACCTTGAGCTCCATATTTATGTAATACGCAGAGGTATAAGGTAATGTTTTTCTTACAAAAAACATATCCAATAATAACGAAACATGTCTTTAATAGGCACCTAGAATAGAAAATATTAAGTAATAACTCAACATATCATGCTTGTGTCAGAGTATTACCCAGAGATGTTTCAGAGAAAGAGGAGCGTCAAGGATCATGAGGAATGGGGAAGGATAAAGTCAATGATCCTCCTGGAATTAATGAATGGGCCAGACACGAGATCCGGTTTAAAACTCAAGGTAAATGAACAATTGAAAAGGGAGGGGAGCTTGCCTATATCGATAAAAACTGTAGTACGTCACCTGAGGAATCCTGATAAGACAGGGTTAATAGACCTGGGAATAGTCAGAGAAAGAAATGGAGTTCTAGAGCTTTCTTTGACCACTCCCAGGAAGATAGCGAAATTCATTGATGAATTATCCAAAAACAAGACGATAGGCCCGAGAGTAAGTTATTTCATTGATAGGATGTTTGCAGAGGCTTTTTTCAGTGCTTTTGGGGACAGATTCATGAATAGTAACAGGATCGATAATTATATAGACGACCAAATTGAAAAAGAACTTGAAAAGGTGGCAATTAGGGACTATATTCATGAGCAAGTGGGAGAGGAAATAATAGAGAAATTTAAGGAATTTAATATAGAAGAAGGTTGGTATTCTTCGATAAGTGAACTCATCCGTGAATTGATCATCTTTGAAGGGGATAAGCATATCATAGAAGAGTACGTGAATAAACAGCCCCCTCTTGTCAGTAAGAAAGCCTTAGAAATATGGAAACAAATGGACGTTTTATCTATTATTCTTGGGGCCTCCAAGGAAATAAGGGGGAATGTTGATACATTGTTCAAAGTTTGCTACGTCCTCATGGTAATAAACAGAATTGAATTGAGCAAGAAAATAGAGACAGAACCGGGTTATGAAAAGATCGTTAATATAATGGATTTTACAGTTTTTCAATATCCAAATTCATTAATATTAGAATTTGAGCCTATAGGCAAAATTCCTGAGGAATCTATCCTTGAGAAGTTTTTGCAATTATTGAAAAAAGCAATTTCGGGGGAGTTCACAATAGATAGAACGTTCAACAAGGAATTTTCAATATTGGAGACTCTGAAGCCAGGGATTGCCCCCGAAGTCACAGAAGTTCATTATTCAATGGCGATCGCTGAAATGCTTTTGGAGCCATTGTCCGGGGAAGTGTCCGCCACAGATGAGGAAGCTAGAAAGCAAAAAGGACTAACATGGTATCCATTCGCACCTTAGTAATCGCTTGTTTTTTAATTTATTACTATTCAAATAATTTTATATTATTAAGGCCCTCTCTCGGAGTATTTAAAGAGATCCCTTAGAATTGAAGGATAAAAAAAGGGCTTGAATGTAATTGCAAACGGGCCTGCCGGGATTTGAACCCGAATCGGGGGCTCCGGAGGCCCCTGTGCTATCCAGATTACACCACAGGCCCTGAATAAAACGTAAAGGATAAAACTATTAAAAGGATAAGGAAGTGATTGTTATGAATCTTGAGAAAGTGAGAAGCGAAATATTCAAGGATTTTGGTTTTGAAGAACTGAATTCTGGAGTTTTTTCCGGTGAATGGGTCAAGAATCCATCAGGAAAGAGAGTTGAATCTATAAGTCCCATAGACGGAAAGAAGATAGCATCCATAGCAACCGGGTCGCTGGAGGATTATGAAAACGTTGTAAAGAATGCTGAGAAAAATCTCAATGAATGGTTTGAGACGCCTCCACCTGTCAGGGGGGAACTAATAAGGAAGATAGGGGAAGAATTGAGAAGAATGAAGAAGAGCCTTGGCAGGATTGTATCTCTTGAAACTGGAAAGACTGTGGTGGAGGGTGAGGGCGAAATCCAGGAAATGATAGATATCTCAGATCTGGCAGTGGGACTTTCAAGGCAGCTTTACGGACTGGAGATTGCAAGTGAAAGGAGAAACCACAGGATGTTCGAGCAGTACCATCCCCTCGGTCTTATCGGGATAATTACATCGTTCAACTTTCCATCATCAGTTTGGTCCTGGAACTCATTTATTGCATCTGTGGTCGGTAATATCTCTATATGGAAACCGTCATCAAAGGCCATCCTGACTTCCATCGCCGTCATGAAGGTTGTTTCCCGTGTTGTGAGGGAAAACGGATTTCCGGATGTTTTTTATCTGATCACAGGTGGAGGGGAAGAAATAGGGAACAGGCTATCCTCCGATCCCAGGATAAAGCTTGTCTCATTCACGGGCTCCGTTAAATCTGGCAGGAATGTTTCCGAAACTGTTGCCAGAAGATTTGGAAAGGTCATACTGGAACTTGGAGGGAACAATGCTTCCATAGTCACTTCCAAGGCCGATATTAATCTAGCGCTCAAGGGAGTGGCGTTCGGTGCCCTTGCCACGGCTGGACAGAGGTGCACCACGACAAGGAGACTGATAGTACAGGATACCATATACGATTCCTTCATTGAAAAGTTAAAGAATCTTTATGAGAAGGTAAGGGTTGGCAACCCGCTGGAAGAAGGGGTCCTGGTTGGGCCTCTCATAGATTCCAATGCCGTTAGAAATTTCAATAATGCGGTGAAAACGGCCCAGATGCAGGGAGGAAGGATAATTTTTGGGGGATCGGAAGAAAAGGTCCCAGGTCTAGAAAACGGATTCTTCGTGAAACCGACAATTATTGAGATGCCGGATGTTACACCAATCACCTGCGAGGAAACATTTGCTCCCATCCTCTATGTCTTCAAATTCCGTACTCTGGAAGAAGCGATCAGGATCCATAATTCCGTACCGCAGGGGCTATCATCGAGCATATTCACCACCGACCTCAGGGAGGAAGAGTTATTTCTTTCAAGCAGGGGGAGTGATTGCGGACTGGCCAACGTGAATACAGCCACGGCAGGCGCGGAGATAGGTGGTGCATTCGGAGGGGAGAAGGATACGGGCGGAGGAAGGGAGAGTGGAACAGATGCCTGGAAGAATTATGCCCGGAGACAGACTGTAACAATAAACTGGGGCAAGGACATACCGCTCGCACAGGGAGTCAGGTTTGACGTGTGACTTGGCTACGATAAAATAGTATAGGTTGTGATCATAATGGAGCGTGATAGCCAGGGTCCAGGAGGAAGCTATTAAGATTCAAGATTTCCTTGGAAAAGAAAACGGGGAGAGCGGAGCCGTGGTAACTTTCACGGGTGTGGTTAGGAGATTCGAGGGGGAGAAAGAACTGTCGGCCCTCTACTACGAAGCCCAGGAAATCATAGCGAAGGAGGAACTCGGGAAGATACTGAATGAAGCCAAACAAATTTATAAGATAAAAGATGCTCTGGCAATCCACCGTGTTGGAACACTGATCCCGGGAGAAATTTCACTTTTCGTGAAAGTCACATCCTCTCACAGGAAGGAAGGGTTTGAGGCGTGCCAGTACATAGTTGACGAGCTGAAGAAAAGGGTACCAATATGGAAGAAGGACATTTACAAGGACGGTTCAGGTAAGTGGCACTGAGAACTCAGTTATAATTCAAAGCTTCACAAAGTTTTGATATTTAATTCAGATGCGATAGTAATGATATACGATTCCTACGGGAGGCCCCTGAACAGCTTGAGAATACAGGTCAACGCCTCCTGCAACTTCAAGTGTTTCTTCTGTCACATGGAGGGGACGGACGAGAATGGAAGCACCCTAACCCCTGAGATGATAGAGAGGGTAGTGAAAATTGCCTCGTCCAACGGAGTAAACAGGGTAAAATTCACCGGGGGAGAGCCCCTCCTCAGGAAGGATATGGAGGAAATAATATCCAGGACTAGGAAGTATATCGCGGGAGATATTTCTCTCACCACGAATGCCTACTTCCTTAAGGAAAGGGCTCACGCTCTCAAAGCCGCCGGACTGAACAGGATAAACATATCCATGCATTCCATTGAAGAAGAGAAATTCCAGATTATCACCGGAGTGAAGGCACTTGAGAAGGTCAAGGAGGGTATAAGGGCCGCAAAGGATGCGGGGCTTGAACCCGTGAAGGTGAATTTTGTTGTGCTAAAAGGTCTCAATGACGACCAGATCGAAAGGATGATGAGATTCTGCGCTGAAGAAGGCTCGATACTTCAGCTCATAGAATATGAGACTGACCGTGAGGGGGAAAAATCTGAAACGTACCGGAGATATCATTACGACCTGAGACTGCTGGAAAATCATTTTTCGGATATCGCGGAAAGGGTGGAGATAAATTCATTGCACAACAGAAAGAGGTTCCAGATCAGGGTGGATGGTGGCTTGGTTACCAGGGTGGAAATAGTGAGGCCCCAGAGAAATGCTGATTTCTGCAATCACTGCACGCGCCTCAGGATAACGTCAAGGGGAGAATTCCAGACCTGCCTGAACAGGCGTGATCAGCTCTTTCCGTTCCTGGGCTTGGATGATAACGGTATAGGGAAAAAATTTGAGGATGCCGTACATGCAAGGGTACCGTACTGGAGGGAGGCCGATGAAAGTTCGTATTAAGTATTACGCAAAATACAGGGAAACCACGGGAAAGAAGGAGGAAGAGATGGAAATTTCCAGCGTTACAATTGGGGAGCTGATAGAGGTCCTGAAGAAGAAATACCCATCACTGGCAAATGAAAGGGGCTCCATAATAGCTGTAAACAACAGATTTACCAAGGATGATGTTCCGCTTTCAGACGGGGATGTGGTCTCCTTTTTCCCTCCCGTAAGCGGTGGATAATGTTTTAAAACAGGCGGGAATAATAAGGGGTGGATGAAAGATACCTGAGCCAGATCGCTGTTAAGGAAATTTTTCCTGATGGGCAGAGGAAAATAGAGAGTGCTGCGATTGTTGTCATTGGCATGGGCGGAACTGGAACGGTGATAGCGGAAACACTTGTCAGGATGGGCATAGGGAAGGTTGTGATAGTGGACGACGATACTGTTGAACTGACAAACCTGGCCAGGCAGGCGCTTTACGAAGAAAAAGATGTCGGGAAGAAAAAGGTGGATGTTGCCGCAGGAGCGTTGCGCTCCATAAACTCTGGCGTGGAGATAATTCCAATTCCGGAACGCCTTACATCACAGAATGCCCGTTCCATTCTAAGTCTAGGGGATGTGATAATGGATGCCACGGACAACTATGATGCCCGGGGAATAATGAACAGGGTGTGCTTTGAACTGAGGAAGCCTTGGGTATTCTGTGCCGTGGAGGGAACGTTCGGTTACGTTAAGGCGATAATACCCGGGGAAACATCCTGTCTGTCCTGCTTCGGTTATCCAGAATTCGGATCAGGGGTGGCGTGCACGGTCCAGGGCGTCATAGCGCCGGCGGTGAGGGCTGTTTCTTCCCTTGCTGTTTCCACGGCACTTAGACTTCTCATCGGGGGAAGGGATGATGGGGATCTTGTATACATAGATGTATGGAAGAACGTCATGGATTCAATCCCCATCCCCAGAAATCCTGAATGCAGGGTCTGCGGAAGGAAGTAATTAATGAGGGTGGGCAGTTGTACTCAATAATATTCATGAAAGAGAGCCTGAGACTTCCGGGAAAGCACCTGATGGAAATTTGCGGCAAGCCCATGGTATCACGGATATACGAAACCCTGAGATCCACTGGGTTATTCGAGGATGTGATCGTTTTCTCAAAGTACCGTGAAATATCCCTGAAGAAGGTGAATGTGGTGAGGGATTATTCTTCAGGGGTCCTCATAGATTCAATAATTTCAGCCATTGATATTTACGGGGAGTTCCTGGCGGTGGGTGGGGATATGCCTTGTATCAGGAATGACCTTGTAACAAGATTTGTGAAAGAATACCATGATGTTCCCATAGCCGCTCTGGATGTCACGGGTTTTCCCCAGCCACTCTTTGCCATTTACAACAGAACGATAGTGGAGGAGTTAAGGAGGTATTCTCTCACTGAGAAAAGGATATACCCATTCCTGCAGCAGCATTTCCTTCTTGTAGAGCTGGATGAAAGGGAAAGCGCCATGCTGATGAGTGTGAACACGGAAGATGATATTATTCTGGCGGAGAAATGCTGTGACTAACTTTAAACTGAGATAACGGTAAATATCAAATTTAAATTACGAAAGAGTGAGTGTTGTTACAGTTTGCCCGTATTGCGGGACAGGCTGTCAGATAGTAATAGAAGGAAGCAAAGGGCAGAGGGTCTCAGGATACTCTCTTTCGCCCGTAAATCACGGTAAGCTATGTGTGAAGGGCTATTCCGGTCTGACATACAATTTTTCAGATGACAGGCTGAGATACCCTCTTATCAGGAGCAACGGGGAGTTCAGAAGGGTCAGCTGGGAAGAGGCACTGGATTACGCGAGCAAAAGACTTCTTGAAATCATAAGGAAGCACGGAGCTGATGCAGTTGCATTTCAATCTTCCGCCAAATGCACAAACGAGGAGAACTACCTGATGCAGAAGATGGCAAGGCTCGTGGGGACCAACAACATAGACCACTGCGCCAGGAGCTGCCACAGTCCCACCGTTGCAGGACTTGTATCCACGCTTGGCGCTGGAGCAGCAACGGGAAGCATAGAGTCTCTGGGTGATTCAAAAACATTCTTCATCATAGGTTCCAACACAACGGAACAGCACCCCATCATAGGCGCAAAGATCATAGAGGAAAGAGATAGGGGGAAGAATCTCATCGTTGCGGATCCCAGGAGGACAAAACTTGCTGATATCGCTTCCATCTATATTCAATTCAGACCTGGAACGGATGTTGCCCTTTTGAACTCAATGATGTTCGTTATCGTAAACGAGGGCTTGCAGGATTCAAAATTCATAGAAGAGAGGACCAAAGGTTTCCCAGCCTTAAGCAGGGAGGTAGAGAAGTACGACCCGGTCCTGATGGAAGCTGTTACCGGTGCGCCTTCAGACCTTGTGATCAAGGCAGCAAGGATTATCGCGGAAGAAAGACCAGCAGCAATTCTCTATGCAATGGGAATAACGCAGCACATACACGGAACTGAGAACGTTCAGTCAATTTCCAATCTGGCGTTGCTCACTGGAAACATAGGAAAGAGAGGAAGCGGTATATTTCCCCTCAGGGGACAGAACAATGTCCAGGGTTCATCGGATATGGGTGCCCTTTCAGAATGGTATCCCGGATACGTTAGGGTAGAGGAGAATGATGTGGAAAGGATAGAGAAGCTATGGGGCAGGAAGCTTCCGAGAAAGAGGGGTCTCGCGCTGTCTGAGATGTTCGAGGCTGCTGCAGATGGAAAGTTGAAGGCCATCTACCTCATGGGGGAGAACCCTCTGGTCACGGAAGCTTCTGTTGCGGATGTTGAGAGGGGACTGGATAATCTTGAATTATTCATAGTCCAGGACATATTCATGACATTAACAGCAGGGAAGGCGCACGTTGTTTTCCCTGCTTCAACCTCCCTGGAAAAGGAAGGTACTTTCACCAATACGGAGAGGAGGATACAGAAGGTCAACAAGGTATTCGACCCTCCAGGGGAGGCTAAACCAGACTGGTGGATTCTTAAGGAGATGGGGATGAGGATATGCGGTATGAGGAATTATTCTTCCCCCGAGGAGATATTCAATGAAATAAGAACTGTGGTCAAAAATTACTCAGGGGCAACATACCAGAACATATATCCCATAGGAAAGCAGTGGCCCATAAACGAGAATGCCCCTGAAGGAACCGAGATCCTTCATGCAACAGCATTCCCCATAGGAAGGGCTGAATTCAAGGTTATACAGTACAGGAGTCCCGCTGAATCCGTGGATGAATATTTCGACCTCATCATGACAACAGGGAGGAATTACTATCACTGGCATTCAGGCACCATGTCAAGGAGGACTGACATACTGGAACGGGAATCCCCCGAGCCTTACATAGAGATAAATATCAAAGATGCCCAGCGGCTCGGGATAAGGAACGGGCAGAGGATAACAGTGAAGTCAAGGCACGGCTCCATGTCTATAAAGGCAAGTCTCACGGACAGTATCCCAGAGGGGGTTGTCTTTGCACCGTTCCATTTCGAAGAGGCGAGGGTGAATAAACTCGTTGGCAATGAACTTGACCCTGTGGCAAAGATTCCCGAATTCAAGGTTGTCCCGGTGAGGTTGATCCCGTGAACTACATTCTAAGCAAGGATGAAATGCAGCACCTTTTCTCCCGCATATCCAGGAGATATGAGGTGTACGGAGCTGTGGAGAGGGACGGGGAAGTTGTATTCGAAAGGGTGAACGATTTTGGAATCGTATCACAGAAGAAATCTAGATATGCACCCAAGGAGTTCCTCATTGAAAGGGGGGAGAACGTTCTTGCGACGGTGCCGCAGGAGAGAAAGGCAGTTTTCGGGATAAAGAGCTGTGACCTCAAGGGTTTCTATATCATGGATAAGCAGATCCTGGGCAAAGATCCTTTCTACACGGCAAGGAGGGAGAACACGCTCTTCGTGAATTACGTGTGCAATGAACCGTGTAATGGGGGTTTCTGCACTACCTTCGGTGGCCCAGTGCTCAGTGATTTCCAGATACAGGTTCTGAAGGATCAAGAAGGGTACCACGTGATGGTCTCCAAAGAATTCGATCATTATTTCCGTGATTTCAGGAGAGATGAGAGCAGGGCGTTTGAAGAGATCACGGAGAAGTTCATGAGGGAGATGAAACCCCTTCCCGTTGAGGGGATCGAAAGCAGGATGAAATGGGATTCAAAACTGTGGAAGGAATTCTCTTCGAAATGCATCTCCTGCGGTGCATGTAACTACTCCTGCCCCACATGCTACTGCTTCGATATTTACGATGAAGGTGAAGAGAGAAGGAGGGAATGGGATTCATGCATCCTCTCGGGTTTCACTAGAACGTCTGCCGGCAACGTGAGACCCGATCTTTCTGATAGACTGCGCCAGAGATTCTACCACAAATTCTCTTATTATAAGAAAGCGAAGGGGGAGTATCTGTGCACCGGATGCAACAGGTGCGTTGATGACTGCCCTGTGAACATAGATATAAAGGAAGTGATAACCCATGACTACCTCAATGAATGAGTACATCCCAAGATTCCTGGATGTGAAAAGGAAGGTCCAGGAAACAGGAGATACATATACAATAGTGCTTGACGAAGTTTCAAAAGCAGAGCCTGGACAGTTCTTCATGCTCTCTGTCCCGGGGGCAGGAGAGGCACCGATTTCCGTTGCCTCAGGTACGGGGAGGGAACTGGAATTCACGATAAGGAGCGTTGGAAAGGTGACTTCTGCCATCCGTGAAAGGGATAGAATAGGGGTGAGGGGACCATACGGCAACGCATGGCCCTATGATAAATATGAAAACGTTCTTGCAATAGCTGGCGGAATAGGCATTCCTCCGGTAAGGTCGCTCATAGAGAGGATGATTGACAAGGGGAGGGGAGAGCAGCTAGAAGTCCTGTATGGAGCGAGGACACCTGAGGACATAGTTTATTCTTCGTTGATTGACAGCTGGAGTTCTAATATAAGAATGAGGCTGACCGTTGACCGTGGGAATACCACTTGGAAGGGGAATGTGGGATTTGTCACTTCACTGATAGGGAAATCTGAATCACCAAGAAACTCCGCAGTCTTCATAATTGGCCCACCGCTCATGATGAAGAATGCCGTTGCTGAGGCCCTGAAATCAGGTTTCAGGGAGGACAGGATATTTCTCTCGCTCGAACGAAGGATGGAGTGCGGGATAGGTGTATGCGGCCACTGCAACATCGGCCACTACTACGTCTGCGAATCTGGCCCTATATTTCCCTACAGCAGCGTGAAGCAGGAGCCCGAGCTGTTCCTCTAAACCTCTATACCGAGATCCCTGATAACCTCTGGGGATACGCTTCCGTCTTCCAGCACGCCGACCTCTCTAAGATACTCCTCCACCATGGTCCTGTAATCGATGGTAACACCTGCAGTGGGACCGGCTTCAAGGGGCGGTATCCCGACCATCCTGCCTGGAGGTTCTATCTTTATCGGATTCACACCCTGCTTGTGGTTGAATATATGCCTCATCACCTGGATTCTGTGTCCAACTTCAACCAGTTCATCCACCGTCATGTCCCATCCTGCTACAGCCTTGAATAGTTTGAGATAAGGATAGCTGTTGGGCCATACCGAGGTAGAGAAGAGGCACATTCCGGTTGCATTTATTATCTGTGTGCCGTATGCAGAAAGGGCCTGCAGGTGGCCCTTCCCTCTGAACTCATATCTCTCTATCTTCTTCCCGGATTCTGGATGGCTGAACGGGAGTGTGAGGGAACCGCCTTCATCGAACCCTATACCGCCTGCGGTGTGCCTGCCGGGTGTGGGATCAGCGATGTATGTCGTTCCGAGACTGGGCATCAACCTTGGATCATGCATGGGCAGATCCTGACCCAGCACTGACATCGCAAATTTCTCACTCCCTTTACCTATGACCTTTGAAGCCTGGAGGGAACCCTGGCCCAGTACCTCCCCTATCCCCTTTCCCTCCGCTATGAGCTTCACGAGTTCAACCATTCCGTCAGCATTGCCGAAACCTATCTCAAACCCGATGTCCTCCTTTTTCAGGATGCCGTTTTCGTAGCATTCGTTGGCGAATGCTATGACCGCTCCTGTGGAGATGATATCGAGACCTGCCCTGTTGCATAATTCAAAACTCATAGCCATGGCATCCAGATCAGAAACAAGATTCAAACCGCCGAATGCACCCGTTCCCTCATATTCCAGACGATGGCCCTCTATGAGACCGTATTTAGTGTTCCTCCTGACATGACCGCCACAGGCGAGAGTGCACTGTGCACAGCCATATGACCTCAATTTGTCCTTCGCGATCTCTTCTCCGCTTATCTTTTCAGCATTTTTCTCCCCGAAATCAACAATGCCCACGCCCTTCCAGTTCTTTATGGGGGTATCCCCGTTGAGGTGCGAGGATTCCGTTATAGCTGTTGTACCGTAAAGCTGCCACGGCCTGGCCAGGTCTATGTTCTTATTGAATTGTATCTGTATTTCTTTTACAGTCTGGTTGAGGAGCTGCCGGTCGTATGGTTCCACATTCTTTGTTCCCCTTACCAGAATACCTTTCAGTTTTTTGGAGCCCATCACCGCGCCGAGCCCGGATCTGCCCGCTGCCCTGCCGTATTCGTTCATTATAGATGCTATCAGCATCTTCTTTTCCCCTGGAACCCCTATAACAAGGGCCTGTCCCTTCGGTTCTATCTTTCTCAAATAGCTTTCAGCGGCATAGGCATCCTTTCCCCATATATCCCTGGCACTCTCCAGAGAATATTTACCGTCAACTATCTTCAAATACACTGGTTCCTTCGCAATCCCCCTGAAGAAGATGCCATCAAATCCACTGTTCTTAAGTTCTGGACCAAATTTTCCGCCGCAGTTGGCGTCCCCCCAGGTTCCAGTTGCAGGTGATTTCGCAACAACTTCGAACCTTCCACCAAGAGGAATGGGGAAACCGTTGAATATACCCGTCACAACTCCCAGAATGTTGTCAGGTCCGAGGGGATCTTCCCCGCCCTTCATTTCCCTATTGAGTAGGTAAGAGCCGAGACCGTTACCGGTCAGGTATTTCCTGTAAATTTCCTCAGGAATCTCCTCCTCCCTGAAACTCATTTCACTAAGATCTACCCAAAGAATCTTACCGTTGAGGCCGTACATTGTACTATAATTGCACAATCCTATAATTAATTTCTCAAAGAAAGTGTCTTGCATAACTAATAAGCTTCGGTCATCTCTCTCATGATGTTATAATAATGGACATTCATTGCTATCTCCTGAACTGTGTATTCAGGTCTCCTTGCCTTTATGATTTCACCCATAACACTCTTCAGA
>Ga0080006_1100537_pt1 | contig 14682 bp, 11 predicted proteins | sample RS3BMetagenome_FD_69209 | JGI IMG/M metagenome (GOLD analysis project Ga0080006, IMG submission 69209) | Ferric oxide microbial mat and aquatic microbial communities from Rainbow Spring, Yellowstone National Park, USA - RS3B (SPADES... ...
CATAAGGGCAAGCGGGAACACAATCTCCTGACCCCACACAGCGCGTGTCATCGATCTGGATGACCCCCGATTCAGCCCGCACAATGGCGCTCGTCGGACACGCAGCCAAGCAAGGCGCGTCCACGCAGTGCTGACATAATGTGGGGACAAACCGCTGCTGTACCTGCGGAAACTGTCCGCTCTCCAGTGTCTGTACGCGCGTTCTAAAGTGCAAGAAGGGAGCCCTGTGCTCTGCCTTACATGCGACGGAACAAGCGTGACAGCCACTGCAGCTGTCGAGATCGATCAACATTATTACCCCAGCACTTGGCAATGAACTCAACGGTCGGCCCCCCTTGTGTGAAGCGGCTGGTAGCCAAAGCTGCGGAAAATCGCCTGCCCCGACGGCGAGAGCATCATCGCCAGGAGTTCACGCGCCAGTCTGGGATGCGGCGCGTGAACTGGGACCGCAATGTAATTGGTGGCGATCACATTGAGTGAAGAAGGAATGCGGATGACGTTGACCTCGGAGCGAACATTGGGCGTAACATCTGTCTGGTAGACGACCCCAGCCTCTGCATCGCCTAAGGCGACCTTCTCGAGGATCTGTTTGACGTTTACCTCCTCGGAGACCACATGCTGCAACGCTGAATCGGAAAATTCGGGACCATAGACGCGATCAGCCCGCTGAAAGATCTCACGCGTGTACTTGCCGATCGGCACGCTGGTGACACCAATGATAAGACTGACGGGTTCCGTCGCGAGGTCCTGAAGGGATGTAATGTGCGCAGGATTGCTTTTGGGTACGACAATGACCTCGTCATCGCGAGACACGGGGAAAAAGTCCGACACGAGTCCCTCACGCTGAATCTCGACAATGTGGCTGAGATCAGCGGAGAGAAACAAGTCGTCGGGCGCCCCTTGCTGCAATTGCGTCTGTAGAATCTGTGTCCCCGTGTAGGAGGCCTGTACGTCCACCCCAGGGTGAGCTTGGTCAAACGACCGGATCACCGAGTTGAAAGGATCCGTCGCGTTGGCCGCAACGAATGCAATCAGGGTCTGCGCCTTCTCGGTACCTGCGGCGTGAGCTCTGGATAGAAAAGGAAACCACGAAAAAATCCCAACGGCTAGGATCAAGACAACGGCTGATGTCATGGGCGATCGTAGAAATCGGAGCCGGGACGGGGGGCGCCACGCCGCAGCGGTTGTCCCACGAGTCCCAGCGGATGCATTGGTCGCAAGCTGACGCCTCGCACGCAAGCCAGATGACGTCAAGGCAGGGCCATCCGTTGGATGTAGACCGGGCCGCAAATCGCCAAATTCCCGTGAAACAGCGTACCGACGCACATGATGTTCCTCAACGCCGACATAGACTTCATCCCCGATCACGTAGCCTCTCGCCGGCCACTCTTCTGCCTCGACGTCGACGACCAAGGGGGTTGCTCCGCCAATCCAAACTCGCATGGCCCGGCCAAAACTTGCCACGTCTGCAACGTTGCCGCGCCACACAAGGGGTTTCGCGGGAAGAGTCGTTGCCACGATCGCATGCCACGGATCAAACGACAGAACCGTGTTCTCTGTCGAACGGGTCAGGTCACTTGGCATCAGGTCCTCGACGAAGTTGGTCCCTACGAATTGGGCTACGAAGCGATTGACTGGATACAAGCCGATTTGGGTCGCCGCTCCCCTCTGTACGACCTGCCCGCAATCCATCACCACGATCTCATGGCCAAGAACTCTCGCATCTTCGTAATCGTGAGTCACGATTACACAGGGGATGTCGATCAAGTCAAGCAACCCACGCAGTTCTGCGCGAACATGTCCGCGGGTGCTGACATCGAGGGCTGACAGCGGTTCGTCCAAAAGCAGCAACCGGGGTCTCGGTGCCAACGCGCGCGCCAGCGCCACACGTTGTTGCTGACCGCCGGACAGCGATTCCGGCGTGGCTTGTGCCAGCGCCTCGATGCCGAACATGTGCAGTACCTCGTGGACGCGCACAGAGACCTCCTCGCGCTTGAGATGCCTCAATCCATAGGCGATATTGTCACCGATCGTCAAATGGGGAAAGAGTGCATAATCCTGAAACACGATGCCGACATCCCGCTTTTCGGGTGCAAGGGAGAGCTTACGGGACGTGTCCAAAAAGACGACATCACCAAGTGCGATGCGCCCTTCATCGGGAGTAAGCAAGCCCGCTAAAATCTGCAGCGTCGTGGTCTTGCCGCATCCGGAGTGCCCGATCAGCACCAGTGTATGAGCCTCGACATCCAGTGAGATATCGAGCGCAAACTCACGTAGTTGCTTGCGTAAATGAAACGACAGCATGGTCACTTGGCCTCTCCTTTCTCCCCGCCCGTCTGGGTCGCGAGCCGCGCCCGAGAGCATAGACCAGGATCAGCAAGACAAAGGAGACAAACAAAAGCAAGGCCGACATCGCAACGGCCACTCGAAAGTTCGACTGCATCGCGGTATAGATAGCCAGCGGCAACGTCTGTGTGATTCCGGGAAGATTCCCGGCAAACATCATCGTGGCGCCAAACTCACCAAGCGCCCGTCCCCACGCCAACGCCGCGCCCGAGAGTAACCCGGGTGCAGCCAGAGGAACCGTCACGCGCCAGAACGTTTGCCAGCGAGAGACTCCGAGGGTTCGGGAGACGGACAAGAGCTTCTCGTCGATCGCCGAGAACGATTGCATGGCAGAGTGAATATAAAACGGGCTACTGATAAACATCTGCGCCACAACTACGGCGGCTGTGTCAAACGACAGCGATAGCCCGAAAGTCGACAAGACGTGGCCAAGGAGACCCATATTGCCAAATACAAGGAGTAGTCCAACACCCGCGACGGCAGGGGGGCTCACGATCGGCATCTGAACGGCGGCACGAATCAACGCCTGACCCCGAAATTCACTGCGAGCAAGCCAATAGGCGATGGGCGTACCCAGGGCCACGGTGATCAGGAGGGCCACCACGCTTGTCTGGATACTCAACTGCAAGGCTTGATAAGATACCACGGTATTCAAGCTGGCAAACAAGGCGCCCGGAGACATCGAGAGAAAGACCGCAAGAAGGGGAAAGAACAAGAAGCTCAGTCCGATCGCAATGACCACCGCCCTGAGCAGACGAAAAACGGCTTCCTTGCTGCCCATCCGCTGGCCTCCTCACAGGATCTATGACTATTTATGATAGTATACATAAAAAAATGTTATGATGCCAACAGGGCGGCAGTATTCCCCTTCGAACTCTTCCCTCTATAGTGGACATGGCTTGCGTCCTGCGAAACTTGAACGAAGAAGCCTACTATGATGCATCGTGAAGATGCGGCTACCCTCAATCCACATCGGACTCGTCCCCTAAGACGATTTGCAGACGACGATAGCGACCTCCGGTATATTCCTCAGCCGCCGGAGGTCGCTATAGCAACACCTGTCTATCTTGTTGGATGGGACACATGCCAATCCTGATTCCTGTTTTCGCACGCATGTCCGAACGACAACGCGATTCGGCACCGCCTACAACACCGAGATTTCTGCCGACATTGCGGGCGCACAGGCTGATGTGGCCGGAACATTCCCGGATGTCACTGGCGATCGCACAAATTGAAGCCGAAGCCGGGGCCGTGCTGCCGGGACGGGGTCACGCCGACTCCGTGCCTGGCCCACAATCAGGCAAAGCCCTTTTCGACTTCGTCGACCAGCGACCCGACATACGCCACCGCTTTGCGGATCGGGTCGGGCGTGGACATGTCCCCGCCCGCCAGCGCAATCAGGTCCAGTGGTCGCAGCGTGCCGCCCGCCGACAACGCCTGAAGCCAGCGATCGACGGCCGGCTGGCCCTGCTCACGAATGTTAAGCGCGGCCGCGGTCGAGATCGTCAGCCCGGCCGAATAGGTGTACGGATACAGCCCCATGTAATAGTGGGGTTGACGCATCCAGGTCAGGCGGGCACCGTCGTCGATCTCCACGGCATCTCCCCAGAAACTCTCCAGAACCTCACCTTTTTGCTCGCAGAGGACCTTCGCCGTAATCGCGTGGCCGGCTTCGGCCAGGGCGTAGACGCGTCGTTGCAACGCGCCTTCGAGCAAGTGCGTGACGAAGTTGTGGTAGTACGTGCCGAGCGACTGCATCGCAATCCAGCGGCGCATGCGCGGGTCCTGCGTGTTGGCAAAGAGGTGTTGCGCAAGCAACAGCTCATTCATCGTGGACGGCGCTTCAACAAAATACATGGATGGCCGCGTGTTGCCAATCCGCTGATGCCTTTGCGCAAAGGAAAAGTGACCCGCATGCCCGAGTTCATGGGCCAGCACGAAGGCCCCGCGCATGGTGTCCGTCCAGGTCACGAGGATGTACGGATGCACCCCGTACGGCGAGGAGCAAAACGCGCCCGTCGACTTGCCGACATTGTCCGCGAAATCCACCCAGCGATTCGCCAGCGCCGATTCGACGACCTTGCGATAATCGGGCCCCAGCACCGACAAGGCATCGATGATCACTTGACCCGCCTCGGCGATCGTGGTCTTTGGCACAAATTCCGTATCCAGCGGCACTTTCAGATCACAGTGGCGCATCTTGGGCAACCCCAGCACGCGCTGGTTTACCTTCGCCAGCCGCCGCATGTGCGGCGCCAGTTCCGTCTGGATGATGTCCAGCTGGCGATGGTACATATCGAGCGTCACTTGCTGTGGCTGCAGCAACATGTGCGTCGCCGACTCGTATCCGCGCTCTTTCGCCATGGTGACCTGACGCCGTACCTCGGCGCTGTATCCCGCCGCAAATGTATTTTGGTAGTGTTTCAGCGTATCCACAAACGAGGCGTACGCTTTATGTCGCAGTTCGGTGTTCGGCAACTCTTCGTAGTGATCTTCGTACAGCGCCAGCGACATCGGGTGATCCTGACCCGTACTGTCGACCACCGGGGCAAAGGCCATGTCGGACGACTTGGCCCGACTGTAAATCGTATACGGTGCCCCGAACACGGGGCCCAGTGCCGCCAGAATCCGTTCGGTTTCGGCAGATAGTTGATGGGGCTTGCGTTCCGCCAGCTCGCTCAGGTACTTCCGAAAGTCCGCAAGTCCCTTCTCCTTGACGAGATAGTCTTCGATGGTTCCTTCCGGCAGCGCGAGAATCTCCGAGTCGATGAACGAGAGTGCTGCCTGAATGCGCGCCATCACGCTACTGAACCGCTCCATGTCCGATTGCTTCTCGGAGTCGGACCCATCTTCGGACAGGCGCAAGCTGGCATATGTCATCACCCGCGTCAGTCGGATCGACAGGGCTTCTTGGGACTCGAGGCACGCCAAGAGTACACCGGCGCTCTCACCGAGTCGGCCCTTGAACTTCGTCACCGTGGTGACATCGGCGTCGACGGCCGCCTGCTCCCGTTCCCACGCTGCCTTGTCGGTAAACAGGTCTGCAAGATTCCAGGTCAACTCTGCGGGGACTTGCGAGCGCAACATCCTTGTGGACAAATGACATACCCCTCTCGAATGCTATTTCGAAGACCGAACTATTACTAGTATAGCAGAGTCTCGCCCGGTCAGGCAGAGGTCCGGCAGGTGATGGGCAACGATTTCAGCCCGTACACGACCGAAGACCCGATCGGCTCGCGCAGGCTACCGGGCACCTCCGCAAAATCCGTGTACTGACTGAGCAGACGCATCAGGGCAAGCTTCGCCTCAAGCCGGGCCAGCGGAGCACCCAAGCAAAAATGAACGCCGTAGCCGAAGGCAATGTGGCGGTTCCCGTCGCGGTCCACATCAAAATGATCTGCGTGCGCGAACTGTGCCTCATCGCGGTTCGCCGATCCGATCCAGGCGATCACGGGCTGCCCCGCACGGATGTCAACCTGACCGAGGCGGGTCTGCTTGACACAGACGCGATACATCGACTGCACCGGCGACCGATAACGAAGGACCTCTTCGATGGCCGCGGGCAGGTCTTCCGGCTGCTTGCTCAGACGCGCAAACAGGGCCGGCTGCTCGAGAAAACACAGCATCGCGTTGGTGATCAGGTTCGTCGTCGTCTCGTTGCCCGCGACCAAGAGCAGCACACAAAAGCCCATGAGTTCGATATCCGACAGGTGCTGTCCGTCGATCTGCGCAGCCAGCAGACCGCTGATCAGGTCGTCTCCCGGATGCTGCCGACGCTCCGCCATCAACTGCATAAAGTACGCCGCCATCTCGCGCTGAGGATCGCCTTCGATCACCCCATCCACGCCAGCCGACTCGATCTCGTGACTCCCTGTCACCACCGCATCCGACCAGCGCTTAAAGCGGTCGCGATGCTCTGCCGGGATGCCCATCATCTCCGCGATCACGATCACCGGCAGCGGGTACGCAAAATCAGCCACGATATCCATCTCTCCCTTGCCCGCCACCCCATCGAGCAGTTCTTTGGCAATCTGCTCGATGCGCGGCGTCAGCAACTCGATCCGCCGGGGCGTGAACGCCTGCGACACCAACGACCGCAAGTCCCTGTGTCGCGGCGGATCGGTGGAGATCAGACTGGCACTGATCGGATGGTTCTCGTCGTGGCCCCCGCTAAAGTTCGAGGAAAAGTATTCGTGATCAGACAGGGCCCGTTGCACGTCGGCGTACCCGAAGACATTGACCACGCCGCGGGCGTTGACTTGCACTGGGCTCTCGCTGCGCATCCTGTCGTACCAGGGAAAGGGATTCAGTTCATCATACTCGGCGAGATGACTCATCGTGGGAGCGCCTCCTTGGCCTACAACAGATGTCTTGACCTGCATAGTTGGCTGCCGAATATTGGCTGCCGCTCGTCTCTATTGTACACCCGCCTCAGTGCCCACTGCCATGAACCAGACCTGGCCAGCTACGCAGCGAGTGCCTGCCACGCCATCCCGGTCATCACGAGCGCCATCCCGACAAAAGAGGGCCAACCGGGGAGTCGACTGGAGATGAACAGAAGCGTCGCCGCCAGGGTAAATACAATCTCCATCGCCTGCGTCGCCTCCACCCGGGCGAGCAAGTGAGCGTCCCCGGCGGCACGATCGGTGGCCGAGAAGAAGAGCACCGTGGCAATGACACCGGATAAGACCGCGACGGCCGCCGACTGCGTCAGTTGCCCGAGGGTTGGCCACCCGACCCTCAGGTAGGCCACGATCGCAAGTGCGATCCAAAACGGAAGGCTCGCCATCGTCATGCCAAGCATCCGATCGAGCGCCCGCAACTCGCCTTTGCAGACCGCCATCATCTTGCGGTTGCCGATCGGATACGCCGCTGCAGACAAAACGACGGGGAGTGCCGCGAGCAGCGCCTGACGACCTGAGTTGTGAACCGCCTGTTGCTGTTCAATGATCAAGACGCCGACGAGCATGATGCCGGACAACCGCACTGTGCGCCAAGGAATGGCCGGAATAGGACGTTGGCCAGTAGCGCTCGCCGTGGGGCTCGCCTCTGCGCCCTGTCGCGACCGCGAGAAAATGGGATAAAGCAGGGGACCCGCGAGAATGGTCAGTTGGAAGGTTCCAGCCACGGCCCACGCGGGGGCATAATCGGATGCAAACGCAAGCGGGGCATAAAATAGCCCGAAGCCCACCGTACTCCACAGCAGCCACGCACCCGGCTTGCGGCCAATGGCCCGCAACACAGCCCCCTGATTGCCCCCTCTCGCGGTGACGACAAAGAGCAAAGGCAGCATGAAGAGGTAGCGAAGCGACGCCGTCCACATCCAGCTGCCGCCCGCCAGGCTCATGCGGCTGTTGAGTACGTAGGTCGATGAAAAAAACAAGGCCGCAAGAATGCCTAAAAACACTGGCCGCAACAGGTACGCCTCCACTTCACAGAAGTCCCTTGCGTCAAACGACAAACCCGATGCACAAATCGGTCTCTTGCATTATGATACAGGAGAACGAAAGGACGTGGCCAGATGGAGATCACGAAGAACGTACATATCCTCGAGGAAATGAAAGGCAGCTACGTCTACCTCGTGCTCGGCCAAGAGCCCGTCCTCATCGACACCGGGATGTCCGGGAAGTCGGAAAAAGTGGTGAAAGGGTTAGCTGCCCTCGGCATGCAGCCAACGGACATCGCGCACATCCTGCTCACCCATCAGGACGTCGATCACATCGGCAACGCACGCCGCCTGCAAGAACAGAGCGGCGCCACGCTGTGGGCACCCCAAGGCGAGGTCCCCTACATCCACGGCGAGGCCAAGGGACCTGGGCTACGGCGCGTCATCCAGACGCTCATGAAAGTGGAACGGCCCAAGGTCGATCGCACCTACACGCCCGGTCAACGCATCGGCGACATCGAGACGATCCCGGCACCCGGCCACACCTTGGACCATACCTGCCTGCTCTACGGCGACGTCTTGCTCGCCGGCGACCTCGTCACCACACGACGTGGGCGCCTGCAGGCTTCGCCGAAGTTTCTGGCTTGGGACCTCGCCGCTTTGCAGCGTTCGATTCGCGAGGTCGGCGCTCGCTCGTTCGACTGGGTCTGCCCCGCGCACGGCGAACCGGTGCGCCGCGGCAACCTGTGGGAGGCCATGGGCAGATGACGCCAAAAAAGCGCGCTCCGCTTCCCGAAACGGCACTGTATGAGCCCGTCCGCGATCTATTTACGAGGGCCGGCTACTCCGTTCGCGGCGAGGTACGAGGCTGTGACCTAACGGCTGTGCGCGGCGATGAACTGGTGGTGGTGGAGCTCAAGACCACGTGCAACACCAGTTTGCTGATCCAGGCCACCACCCGGCAAAAAGCCGCTGACAAAGTCTATGTCGCCTTGCCGCGACCGGAGGTCTCCTTGCGTAGCGCGCGCTGGACGGGCATCCTGCAATTGCTGCGACGCCTGGAACTCGGCCTGATTCTCGTGCGCCCGGCGTTTCAGGCAGGGCTCGCGCAAGGTACGGCGGAAGTCGCGCTGGAGCCCGGTACTCCTGCCGTACGCAGACAGTCCCGCGCCCGTCAGCAGATTGTACGGGAGGCTGCCTCCCGATCCGCGGACTACAACGTCGGTGGCAGTGTGCGGCAAGCGTTGGTCACGGCGTACCGTGAGCGCGCCTTGCACATCGCCTGCTGCCTGGCGGCAAGAGGCGAGCTCAAACCGCGTGAACTGCGCGCGATGGGGACACACAAAGCGACCCTGTCCATACTGTCCGGCAACGCCTATGGCTGGTTCGAGCGAGTGTCGCGCGGCGTCTACCGACTGACTGAGCAGGGGCGCGAAGGGATCCACACCTACGCCCACGTCGCGGCACCTTACGTGGCGGCGATTCAGGATTTGGCCACCGCGTGCGAAATCAGCCCCGTCACCACCGTCCAAAAGGAGACTGGCCATGCCAAACGATTCGACACGTCCGCCGCAGACCCCACCTCGCGAGCCGTTCGTGCGCAGCACAGATGACCTGTTCGCCCATCCGTTTAGCTTCTTTCTCTCAAGTTCAAAATTGGCCCTGATTCTGTCGGCCGCTGTCAGTGCCCTGCTGTCGCTACTCATGCCGGCCTTCCTGGCGTCGATCCTCGCCTCGCTCCTCGCCGGGATCCTGCTTGCGCGACTGCAAGAGCGCATCCTCCGCCGCTTACACTGCAAACCCGCGTGGATCCGCTACTTGTTGGCTTCGCTTGGCATCTCCGTGCTGGTGGCCATCTGTGTACAACTCGCCTCCTTGCTGACGCTCTTTCTGTTCGGCTGGTTCTGGAGCCTCGTGGGCGACGGCGTCTTTTACCTGCTTCAATATCGCCTGTTCAAACGCTATGTATTGCGGCGCGCCGTCGATCCATCCAACCTGCAGTAAGTCCCGCCTACCTGCCGGCAACGAGATGACGCCGCCTGAGCGAAAGGAACCAGAAGGCGATCGCCGCCACAAACGCTGCCCAATACACTCCGCCCCGTCGCCCGCATCTTCTGTATCGCCTCATTTACCAATTCATCGCAAAATCCTTGGAACAATGCGACAAATGCCTCACAGTCTGTTTGCATGCGGTGCGTAGTGTTGAGGCGTACCGGTCTCATGAGACGACCCGTGCGAACTTATCCTGGGGGGGATTGGTTTGAAGAAGTGGACTCTGTCTGTGCCTTTTGCTTGCCTGGCCTGCCTTACCGCCTTTGCGTTGACAACGCCGATGGCAAGTGCAACAGCCTTGGTCTCGCCAACAAGTCAGTTGATCGTTGAGCCGGCAGCGGGGGAGGCGCCCTTCCTCGCCGCCATCAACGGAGCCAAGACATCGATTGACGTGGAGATGTACCTGATCACGGATCATCCTATCGAGCAGGCCCTGATTGCCGCGGCCAAGCGCGGTGTCGCGGTGAAGGTAATCCTTGACCAGTATCCCTACGGCCTGGTCGGCGACGCGAGCGACGCCTATGCAACCCTGACTTCCGGCGGAGTGAACGTCCAATACGCGCCATCGCGCTTTGTGTTCGACCACGCAAAGACCATGGTCGTCGACAGTACAACGGCTTTCTTTGGATCGGCCAACTTCACCTACGATGGGCTGAACGCGAACCGCGAGTATGACGTAGAGACGACCGAGGCGGCAACGGTAGCGGCTGTTCAGTCCGTATTTGACGCCGATTGGAATGGAACCGAGGCGGGTCAACAGCCGCGATCGCACCTGTTGCTGAGCCCAGGAAGTGAGTCCGCTCTCGTCAGCCTGATCCAGGGCGCCACGCGGAGATTGGACTTGGAGGAAGAAGAGGCGCCCGACGCGAACCTGACCAGTGCCCTGGAAGCGGCCGCCAAGCGGGGCGTTGCCGTGCATTTGATTGAACCGGAGACCAGTAGCAACAGGAGTGGTCCGGGCGCTTATCAGCTGGCGCAGCTCGCGGCCAGCGGCGTCGACGTCTCGTTGCTGAAAGACCCCTACGTCCATGCCAAGCTCATCATCGCGGACCGTTCGGTCGAAGTGGGCTCGGAGAACTTGTCACACAACTCGCTTTACGACAATCGCGAGGTCGGAGCCATCTTCAACAAGCCACCATTCCTATCCGATGCCGTGGCTCAATTCAACAGTGACTGGGCGCTTAGCGATCCAGTTTCCTCCACATTGCCTACACCCACGCCAGTTTCTCTTCTTTCCGTAGTCGAGCAGCCGACGGCATTCCAGAACCAGCTGGTCACGTTGTCGGGAACAGTCGAAGCCATGGATGGGGACACCGCCTTCATCGGCGAAGAAGCGGGCGGCAAGGCGGGCGGCCTCGAACTTTGGCTAGGTTCCGTGAACCCTGGCACGCTGGCAATTGGAGACAGCGTCACGGTCAGCGGGTACATCGACACCTACAACAGCCAGTTAGAGATCGAAGCCGTGCAAACGCCAACGGTCCATGGTCCCGGAGTGCTGCCCTACCTGACGACCGTTTCGACGGGCAATGCGAGCAGCTATACTGGACTTCTCATCCAGGTGGTGGGATCACTGACGGATCAGGGCGGGACTTGGACGGTCAACGACGGCTCCGGCGCACTCCCGGTCACCACGCTCAAAGGTGAGCCGCCCGTAGGTCTTACAGCCAATGCCTCATGGACGCAGACAGGTGTCGCCTTGACCGATGGAAGCCAGACACGTTTCGCGCCCGTGACAGCGCCTGCGGGCACAACCTTCGACACAGCCAAATACGAGCCGCAAAGTGGCAGTTTGAATGCTGGAACGGTCAGCCTGCAGGATCTCGACACGAACACCTCACAGTACCTCGGGATGCACGTCTCAATCCAAGGTGCGGTCGTGTATGCGGTCGTCGGTAGCAACGTATTGGCCGAACAGCATGGGTATGGGATTCGCATCTACCCGGCCCCTACTAGCCCCAAGCTGCTTCCGGGCGACATCATCAGTGCGAGTGGCTCCTTTGCCATGTACGACGGCGACCACGAGATCGACGTCAACAGCGCCCCGACCGTGACGGGCACGACGGCGGCGCCCCAGCCCGTCACGATTGCACCATCTGGAATCGCTTCGGTCAACAACTACGTGTACGCCGCGGTCAAAGGGACGGTCTCGTCCGTATCCGGCGACACGGTGACACTCACGTCCCCGAACGGCGGGAGCGGTGAAGTCTACATCGACAACAAGCACATCGCCACGCCGTCGCCTGGCTCCATGTTTTACGCGACGGGCCCCGTCGATGATTACAAAGGACACTATCAGTTGGATGCACTGACGGGAGGGTCCTCATCGTCCGTCATCGGAGACATGCCCGAGGTGCCGGCCGCAGCCGTTTTGCCTGCTGCCCTCCTTGGCTCTGTCGTTTGGATCTTGCGCCGCAAGCGTACTCGCTGATTGGGTGGTACGCGAAACTGGCGCAAACGGCCCAGAAGCAGCCGGAATTTTCTGCGCCTGCCCACCTGTCTCGCGGCAAAAGACGGGTCCCTCCAAGCGGGACCCGTCTTTTGCCTCTGTGCGCTACGTCAGTGGCCATTGCGGCGATGTGCTCGGTAATGTGCGCGTCACTGCCACGAGCAGTCCCACGATTCCAGACACTCGGGCGCCATCCTGGTGTATCATGATCATAGCGTCTCAGATTCGCATCGCTCTGCAAGGGAGGTCGGCCGCGATCTTGACAGATCCATCCTATGCGTGAGGCCCCGCAACACGCTGACGTCCGGTTGTGGCGGGGCCTGCTGAGCGCGGGGCGTCCGGTGTGGCAACTGTCCATTTTACTGTATTACACAGCCATTACGACGGCACCGTGGCAGAGTGCCGTCATCGCCGTCGCAGGAGCGACCGTGCTCGCAAGCAACATCGTCCTGTCGTGGCCACTTCGCAACGGTCGCGGGTCTCAGATGCGGCACGTTGTGGCCACCTGTGAATCCGCCATACTTTTGCCGGCGGCGGGCATCCTCGCCTTTACGGACCCGCTCGGGCCCGCTTGTCTACTCTTGCTACCGTCCTTGTTCACGCTCTCGACGACATCGGTCAGAGACCCGTTTGCCCTTGTCATTGCCTATGCCCCACTCTTGTTCGTAAGCTTTGCCCTCGGGAGCGACCTGCTTGGGCCACTGCGAGGCCACCCTCTGTTCAGTGCCTGGCTTGTCCATCTTGAGGAAGATGGCACCAGTCTGACTCAACAGTCTTTACTCCTCTTGGCTACCTACACGGGTATCATTCTGTCAGGGTCGTTCCTGGCATTTGTCCTCCAAGGGGACACTGTCCACCAAGAGCAGCTCAAGGAAAGTCAACGTCGGGCTGACGCGCAAGCCATCGAGTTACATCAACTTTACGCTAAGTTGGAATCGTACGTCGGACAAGTCCACCTCCTGGCGACGGCACAAGAGCGCAACCGCGTCGCCGGCGAAATTCATGACACCACTGCCCATCGGCTCACGGCCCTGGTCGTGCAACTCCAGGCGGCGCGTCGCCACGTCCAAGATGTCGTGAGCGGCGGAACCGACAGCATCGATGTCGATGCCGCCACTGCGAACCTCGACGTTTGCGAAGCGCTGGCGAGAGAGGCGCTCGACGCCATTCGTCACTCCGTGCGTGCAGTCCGGAGCCCAGATTCCGGACGTGGTGTCGCCGCGATCAAGCGTATGACGCAGGACTTCGCCGCGGTGACTGGCATGATCATCGACTGGAGCGCTGCCGACGACTTGCCGCCGCTTTCGGCGCAGCTGTTTTCCATTTTGTACAAAATCGTGGAAGAGTCGCTCACGAATGCACAGCGACACGGCCTCGCGACCAGAGCTCAAATCGCCCTCCGCCAGTGCAACGGACGACTGGAAGTGCAGATCGACGATAACGGCGTCGGGACCTCGTCGCTCGCCTACGGATTTGGGCTCCATACTATGCAGCAACGACTGGCCCAAGTCGGAGGAGCGATGCAAGTCACCTCCGCCGCCGGTCAAGGTTTTTCACTACGCGCAACCATGGCACTTTGGGAGGTGGAGATGGCGTGATTCGACTGGTGATCGCTGATGACCAACGACTGATGCGTGAAGGCCTGCGGACATTACTCGCCACAGAAGCGGATATGGATGTCGTCGCACTTGCTGGCGATGGCCTCGAGGCCGTGCGCCTCGCCACCGAGTTGCGACCGAATGTAATCCTGATGGACATCCGCATGCCCGAGCAAGACGGCATCCTCGCCACCCGCACGATTCGCGCGACCCACCCCGACATCCGCATCCTGATGCTCACCACCTACGACGACCGCGAGGACGTGACCGCCGCGTTGGCTGCGGGAGCACACGGGTATTTGCTTAAGGACATGCCTGCCGAGGCGATTATGGCGGGCATTCGCGCCGTGTACCAAGGAGCTGCGGTGTTGCCGCCCGCCCTCATTGCCACCGCGTTATCGGAGGTGCCGAAGACAACGCGCGCCGAGGCGACCCGTGATCGTGAGCCACTCGCATCCAAGGAAACCCTCGTGGGACTGCGCGGCCAATCCATCGCCGCCTGTGATCAGACGCCTGCAACCACGGCAGCCGTGCCCGCGTCCACTCGACCGGACCCACTGACTGAGCGGGAACTGGACGTCCTGCGCCACATCGCCCGGGGCCTCTCGAACCGCGAGATCGCGGCCGCCATGTGCGTCACCGAAGGCACTGTGAAAAATCACGTCAGCAACTTGATCGCCAAGCTGGGCGTGCGCGATCGCACGCAGGCAGCCCTTTACGCTATAGGTCAAGGCTACGGACCATCGACTTCCTAATCTGCGGTCGCTCACGGGGGACTCCGCCCGACTCCACCCCGTGTCTACCCCCCGGCCCCCCGACCCCCCCCCCCCCAAGACCCCAAGACCCCCCGGCCC
>Ga0080006_1136332_pt1 | contig 14679 bp, 14 predicted proteins | sample RS3BMetagenome_FD_69209 | JGI IMG/M metagenome (GOLD analysis project Ga0080006, IMG submission 69209) | Ferric oxide microbial mat and aquatic microbial communities from Rainbow Spring, Yellowstone National Park, USA - RS3B (SPADES... ...
ACCCGCAACGTCGCCTACGACGAGAACGTCCACGTTGCCAACCGGAACCGGGCCCTCGGCTTGACCAGCAAGGCCGCCTGACGTCGAACTGACGTTCGGGGTTGACAAAGGGTGTCTCACTCGATGCCGAGCAGGTACGGGTAGAGCGGCTGCCCGCCGTGGTGGACCTCCACCGCCACCTCGGGATGCTCGTCGTGCAGCCACTCGGTCACCCGGCGGGTATCGGCGGCATGTGCCCCCTCGCCCTCGATGATCGTGACGAGCTCGTCGGTGCCGCCGAGCAGCCGATCGAGCAGGTGGCAGGTCACATCGGCGAGCGAGTGCCCGACCGCCATGACGGCGTCGGCCGAGAGGCCGATCCAGTCGCCCTCCCGCACCGGCCCGGCATCGGTCGGCGCGTCGCGCACCGCCCTCGTCACCTCGCCCGACACGACGTGGCGGGCCGAGGCTGTCATCGCCCGCTCGTTCTCCTCGACACCGGCCGCCGGGTCGTAGTCGAGGAGGGCGGCGAAGCCCTCGACGACGCTGCTCGTCGGGACGACCCGCACCGTCTTGGTCGTGAGCGCCTGCACCTGTTCGGCCACCGGTCGGATGTTCGGATTGTTCGGGAGGATCACCACCTCCGACGACGGCACGTCCTCGACGGCCTCGAGGAGCTGGGCGGTCGACGGGTTCATCGACTGACCGCCACGGACCTGGCGGTGGACGCCGAGCGAGCGGAAGATCCGGCCGATCCCGTCGCCGGTCACCACCGCCACCACCGCCGTCCTCGGCACCGGGCCCGGCGGCGGCTCGTCGAGCGGCATCCCTGCGCCCTCCCGGACCCAGCGCTCCTCGTCCACCTGCTCGGCGAGGTCGCTCACGCGGATGTCGCGCGGGCGCCCGGCGTCGAGCGCTGCCTCGATCGCCGCCCCGATGTCGTTGGTGTGGATGTGGCAGTTCCACAGGCCGTCACCGCCGACGACGACGATCGAGTCGCCGATGCCGGCCCACACCTCCTTGAAGTCGGCGATCGTGTCGTCCGGGGCCTCGAGGAGGTACATCACCTCGAAGCGGAGGTCCCCGTGGGCCGCGCCCGCCGCCCCTCCCCCGGCCGAACCGTCGGCGGCGGCGGGGCGGCGGGCGCTGCCGTTGGTGGCGGCCGGTGCCGCCGGCAGCGGCCGCCCGTCGACCGCCGACAGCAGGGCGTCGAAGAACAGGACGTACCCGGCACCTCCGGCGTCCACCACCCCGGCCCTGGCCAGCGCCTCGAGCATCTCCGGCGTGTGCTCGAGGGCGTCGGCCGCGAAGCGGCGGGCCCCTTCGAGCACCGTCACCAGCTTGCCGCCGTCGCCGGCGGCCGCCGACGCCCCCTCGCCGGCCGCCCGGGCGACCGTCAGGATCGTCCCCTCGACCGGCCGCACCACCGCCTGGCGGGCCATGTCGCCGGCGGTGACGAGGGCCGAGGCGACCTCTGAGGGCCCGGCCTGCTCCCGATCCCCCAGACACTCGGCCAGCCCGCGCAGCAGCTGCGAGAGGATGACCCCCGAGTTGCCCCTCGCCCCCATCAGCGAGCCGTGGGCCACGGCCTTGCAGACCGCCGCCATGTCCGGGGACTCCCCGACGTGCTCGAGCTCGGCGACGACGGCGTCGAGCGTGAGCGCCATGTTCGTCCCGGTGTCACCGTCGGGAACCGGGAAGACGTTCAGGCGGTTGATCGCCTCCTGGTGCGATCGGAGCACGTCACGGTACGCGACCATCGAGCGCCGGACGTCCGCCGCCTCGAGCGTCGACCCGGCCGTCATGTCCAGCGATGCTAACCTTTGCGCCGTTCCCGACGGCCTCCCGGTCCGTCGCCGTCGCCCCGGCCCCGGGGCCCCCGACGAGGAAGTGGCACATGGCAGCGGTCTGCGAGCTCTGCGGCAAGAAGCCGTCGTTCGGCATGAGCCTGAGCCACTCCCACCGCCGCAACAAGCGCCGCTGGAACCCCAACGTCCAGCGCAAGCGGGTACTGGTCGACGGCGTGGCCCGGCGGGTCCACGTCTGCACGTCCTGCATCCGGGCCGGCAAGATCGTCAGCCCACCCCGCCGCACCTACCGCGCCGGCTGAGCGTCAGCACCCGAGGGGGTGCTCCCAGCCCGAGCGGGCCAGCGACCGACCGGCCAGCGTCCTTTCCCCCGGATCCTCGGTGCACCTCCCGATCACCGCCGGCGGCCGCAGTCCGGCGCCGCCGAGGGCGTCGACGAGGCCGTCGGGGTCGGGGGTGACGACGACGAGCTCGTAGTCCTCTCCGCCGCCGAGCGCCTCGTCGAGGGTGGCGCCGTCGCCGACCGGCACGCCGCCCAGCCGGACGCCGACCCCCGAGGCCCTGGCCAGCCGGTCGAGGTCGATCGCCAGCCCGTCGGAGACGTCGATCATCGCCGTCGCCCCGGCCAGCCGGGCCACCTCGCCCTCCGCCAGCCTGGCGACCGGGCGGCGGTGGGCGGCCACCAGGCCGGTCACCGCGCTGGCCGGGGCCGCCGGACGCCGCTGGCGCAGGCATCGCAGACCCGCCGCCGACCGTCCGAGAGGGCCGGTGACGAGGATCGTCTCTCCCGGGGAGGCCCCGGCGCGGCGGACCGGCGGCGGACCGGCGTCGACCGAGCCGACGACCGCCACCGACACCATCAGCTGGTCGGCCGACGAGAGGTCGCCCCCGACCACCGGGCAGCCGTAGGCAACGGCCGCGGCCACCACGCCGGCGTTCAGCGCGTCAACGTCGCTCCCGGCGGGTAGGCAGAGCGTGACGAGCGCCTGGCGCGGCCTGGCCCCCATGGCGCCGAGGTCGCTGACGGCGGCCGTCACCGCCTTCCACCCGAGGTCGTCGATCCCCACGAGCGACAGGTCGGCGTGGACGCCGGCGACGGCGGCGTCGGTGGCGAGCACCAGCCAGCCGGCCGGCGGCGCCACCACTGCGGCGTCGTCGCCGATCCAGAGCTCCTGGTCGGGCGGCTCGCCGAGGGCGCAGGTGACGGCGTCTTTGATGCGGGCCACCACGGCGTCCTCGCCTCGTGCGGGGCCCGGGGTGGCGGACCTCGGGTTGGGAGCGCCCACGGCTTCATGCCTAGCATTGGGTATCGCGTCATCGCGTCGCCGTGCCCGACGACATCGACGACGCCGCGCCCGAGGAGGAGCCACCGCCGCATGTCCGTCCCCACACAGAACCGCAAGCTCGTCGACTGGGTGGAGCAGCTGGCGACCCTGACGACGCCGGACCGGGTCGAGTGGTGCGACGGATCGGCCGAGGAGTACGACCGGCTCTGCCAGCTGCTCGTCGACAACGGGACCTTCACCAGCCTGTCGGACGCCAAGCGCCCGAACAGCTACTGGGCCCACTCCGACCCGGCCGACGTCGCCAGGGTCGAGGACCGGACCTTCATCTGCTCGGCCCGCGAGGTCGACGCCGGACCGACCAACAACTGGCGCGACCCCGACGAGATGCGGGCCACGTTGACCGACCTCTTCGGGGGCTCGATGCGCGGCCGCACGATGTACGTCGTGCCGTTCTCGATGGGCCCGCTCGGCTCCGACATCGCCCACATCGGCGTCGAGATCACCGACTCGCCCTACGTGGTGGTCTCGATGCGGATCATGACGAGGATGGGCGCCGGGGCGCTCGAGGTGCTCGGCGACGACGGCGACTTCGTGCCGTGCGTGCACTCGCTCGGGTCACCGCTCGAGCCGGGGCAAAAGGACGTCGTCTGGCCGTGCAACTCGGAGAACAAGTACATCGTCCACTTCCCCGAGACCCGCGAGATCTGGTCGTTCGGCTCCGGCTACGGCGGCAACGCCCTGCTCGGCAAGAAGTGCTTCGCCCTCCGGATCGCCTCGGTCATGGCCCGCGACGACGGCTGGCTGGCCGAGCACATGCTGATCCTCAAGCTGACCTCGCCCGACGGTGACACCCGCTACATCACCGGCGCCTTCCCGTCCGCCTGCGGCAAGACGAACCTGGCGATGCTGATCCCGACGCTGCCCGGCTGGAAGGTCGAGACGGTGGGCGACGACATCTGCTGGATGAAGTTCGGCCCCGACGGCCGCCTCTACGGCATCAACCCCGAGGCCGGCTTCTTCGGTGTCGCCCCGGGCACCAACGCCCGCACCAACCCGAACGCCATGGCCTCGATCGAGGCCAACTCGATCTTCACCAACACCGCCCTGACCGACGACGGCGACATCTGGTGGGAGGGCATGACCGAGGAGCCGCCGGCCCACCTCACCGACTGGCGGGGCGAGGACTGGACGCCGCGGCGCGGCACCCCCGCCGCCCACCCCAACGCCCGCTTCACCGCTCCCGCCTCCCAGGACCCGGCGATCGCCGGCGAGTGGGAAGAGCCGAGCGGCGTCCCGATCTCGGCCATCCTCTTCGGCGGCCGACGTGGCTCGGTGGTGCCGCTCGTGTTCCAGTCCTTCGACTGGGAGCACGGCGTCTTCCTGGGCTCGATCATGGCCTCGGAGACCACCGCCGCCGCCGCCGGCGCCGTCGGCAACCTGCGGCGCGACCCCTTCGCCATGCTCCCGTTCTGCGGGTACAACATGGCCGACTACTTCCGCCACTGGCTCGAGGTCGGCGCCTCGGCCGACCCCGACAAGCTCCCGAAGATCTTCTACGTCAACTGGTTCCGCCGCGACAGCGACGGCCGTTGGCTGTGGCCCGGCTTCGGCGAGAACTCCCGGGTGCTCGAATGGGTGTTCCGTCAGGTGAGCGGGGGCCACGAGGCGATCGAGACGCCCATCGGGCTGGTGCCGGGCCCAGGGGCGATCGACATCGAGGGGCTCGACGTGTCCAAGGAGGACCTCGAGGAGCTGCTGCGCGTCGACGCCGACGAGTGGCTGGCCGAGGTGCCGCTGATCCGCGAGCACTTCGCCAAGTTCGGCGACCGGCTCCCCTCGGCGCTGGCCGACGCCGTCGACGACCTCGAGCGGCGACTCGGCGCCTGACGACTCCCCGGGTTGGCGCCCCGCCCTTCGGCGTAGCCTGGTCCGAACCGCCTGCGAGCGACGCGGGCCAGCTCGAGGAGGTGCCATGCCGGTCAGCGCCTACGTGCTCATCCAGACAGAGGTGGGCCGGGCGGCCGACGTGGCCCGGCAGATCGCCGGCATCGAGGGCGTCGTGGCCGCCGAGGACGTCACCGGACCCTACGACGTCATCGTCCGTGCCGAGTCGCGTTCGGTCAACGCCCTCGGGCGGATGGTGGTCGGCGAGATCCAGCGGATCGAGGGCATCACCCGCACCGTGACCTGCCCGGTGGTCGATCTCTAGGCGTCGTGGGCGCCTGCAGGGTCACCCGGCGGCGGCGACCGTCGCCGGCCGCTCACCCGACGGCGCCGACCTCGCGCAGCCGGGCGATCGTGTCGCGCTCGACACCCCAGGCGGCCAGACCCTCGTCGGTGTCGGCCCCCGGTGGCGACGGGGGGCGGGAGACTGCCGAGGGGGTGCGGCTGAAGCGCGGCGCCGGGCCGGGCTGCACCACGCCGGCGACCTCGACGAAGGTCGAACGGTGGCGGTTGTGCGGGTGCCGGTGCGCCTCGAACGGCGAGAGCACCGGCGCCACGCAGGCGTCGGTGCCGGCGAAGATCTCGGTCCACTCGTCGCGGGTCTTGGTGGCGAAGATCTCGGCGAACCGCTCCTTCATCTCGGGCCACCGCTCGCGGTCGTTCTGGTCCGGCAGGTCGGCGTCGGCGAGGCCGAGGCCGTCGAGCAGGGCGGCGTAGAACTTCGCCTCGATCCCGCCGACCGCCATGAACCCGCCGTCCGACGTCTCGTAGACCTCGTAGAAGTGGGCGCCGGTGTCGAGGATGTTGACGCCGCGCTCCTCCTTCCACCACCCGAGCTGGCGGAAGGCGAACATCATCGTCATCAGCGAGGCGGCACCGTCGACCATGGCGGCGTCGACCACCTGGCCCCGGCCCGAGCGGGCCGCCTCGAGCAGCGCCGAGACGAGGCCGAAGGCGAGCAGCATGCCGCCGCCGCCGAAGTCCCCGACGAGGTTGAGCGGCGGCACCGGTCGCTCGCCGGCCCGGCCGATCGGCCACAGCGCCCCGGCGAGGGCGATGTAGTCGATGTCGTGGCCGGCCGTGTCGGAAAGCGGCCCCTCCTGGCCCCACCCGGTCATCCGGCCGTAGACCAGGCGGGGGTTGGCCGCCAGGCACTCGTCGGGCCCGAGCCCGAGCCGCTCGGCCACGCCGGGCCGGAAGCCCTCGACCAGGGCGTCGGCCCTCGTCACGAGGTCGAGGACGACGGCGACCGCCTCGGGGTGCTTGAGGTCGACCGCCACCGAGCGGCGCGAGCGGCACAGGACGTCCCAGTGCGGGCCGTTGCCCGCCCCCCCGCCGGCCCCCCGCTCGAGCCGCAGGACGTCGGCACCGGCGTCGGCCAGCAGCATGCAGGCGTACGGCGACGGGCCGATCCCTGCCAGCTCGAGCACCCGGATCCCTTCCAGCGGTCCGCTCACCGATCCATCCTCATCGACGTTGCTCCGTCCTCCCGGCGCCCGGCCGTCGGCGGCACCGCCCTCGGTGGCACCCGACCGGGACGGCGCCAACCGGCACCGCTCGCAGGATGCTGGCCGGTGGCCCACGCAGCGGTCAAGCCACCGGCAACCCGGGACCGAGCTGCGAAGCTCTGGCGGTGAGCACGGTGGTGCGCGCCGTGGCGCCGGGCCGGGTCAACCTGATCGGCGACCACACCGACTACAACGCCGGTCTCGCCCTCCCTCTGGCCGTCCAGCTCCGGACCACCGTCGAGCTTCGGGGCGGGGCGCCGGGCCGGCTCACGATCCGCTCGTCGCTCGGCCCGCCGGCGACCGTGGCGACCGGGCCCGGCGCCGAAGCGCCGTCACGGGTCACCCCCGCCTGGGCTCGCCTCGCCGCAGCCGTCGTCGCCGAGGCCGGCTGGGCCGGTGGTGGGGTCGTCGACGTCGTGAGCTCGGTGCCGGTTGGTGCCGGGCTCTCGTCGAGCGCCGCCTTCGCCGTCGCCCTGGCGCTGGCCCTCGGCGTCCGCGGCGACCCGCTGGAGGTGGCCCGGCGCTGCCAGCGGGCCGAGGCGCTGGCCGGCAGCCAGGTCGGCCTCATGGACCCGCTGGTCGCCCTGGCCGCCCGGGAGGGGACGTGCCTGCTGCTCGACCTGGCCGAGGACTCCGCCACCCCGGTGCCGTTCCCCACCGGCGCCGAGCTCGTCGTCGTCCACTCCGGGGTCGAGCGGGTGCTCGCCGACACCCCGTACGGCCGCCGGCGGGCCGAGTGCGAGGCGGCGGCGGCGGCGATCGGCCGGCCGCTCGGCACCGCCGGGCCCGGCGACCTGCGACGCCTCGTCGACCCGGTGCTCCGGCGAAGGGCCCGCCACGTCGTCTCGGAGTGCCGCCGCGTGGCGGAGCTGGCGGTCGCCCTGGCCGGCGGCGACCTGAGGTCGGCCGGGGCGGTGATGGCCGAGAGCCACCGCAGCCTCGCCGAGGACTTCGAGTGCAGCACCGTCGAGGTCGACCGGCTCGTCTCGGCCCTCGCCTCGGTCCCCGGTGTCGCCGGTGCCCGGATGACCGGTGGCGGCTTCGGCGGCTGCGTGGTCGCCCTCGCCGAGCCAGGAGCCCTCTTGGGTGGCTCGAGCGGGCGACCGGCGGCGCTGCTCGAGGGGCGCCGCTTCTGGGGGGTGGTCCCGAGCGGGCCGGCGACCGTCTCGGTCGTGCCGGCGCCCGGGGAGGGGGCTGCGAGCGCCGAGCCGGGCGGACCCGGCGGCTGAGCCGGCGGCCCTTCAGGCAGCCGGGGTCGGTTCGGCGGCCAGTCTCGTCGAGGTCGTCACGAGCCCGTCGAGGGCGGCCGCCGCCGCCCCGTCGTCCACCGACCGGCAGGCCTTCGCCACCCCCTCGGCAAGGTCGGCCGCCCGGCCCACGATCACCAGGGCGGCGGCGGCGTTGAGCACTGCGATGTCGCGGCAGGCGCCTTCCTCGCCGCCGAGCACCCGGCGGACGACGTCGGCGTTGAAGGCGGCGTCGCCGCCGCGGAGGTCGGCGATCGTCCACCGCCGCAAGCCCAGGACCGCCGGGTCGAGGCGCCAGGTGTGCACGTCGAAGGTCCCGTGGCCGTCACCGGTGAGCTCGAGGACGGTGGACCAGGAGGTGACGCTCAGCTCGTCGAGCCCGTCGTCGGCGTAGACGACCATCGCCCGGCGGCTCCCGTTGGCCCCGAGCACCCCGGCCATCTTGGCGGCCATCGTCGGATCGCTCACCCCGACGAGCTGATAGGCGGCACCTGCCGGATTGGTCAGCGGCCCGAGGAAGTTGAAGACGGTCGGGACCCCGAGCTCGGCCCGGATCGGCCCGACGAAGCGCATCGCAGGATGGAAGCGCTGGGCGAAGCAGAAGCCGAACCCGACCTCCTCGATGCACCGGGCGACGCCGTCGGGACCGAGCTCGACCGCCACCCCGAGGGCCTCGAGCACGTCGGCCGTCCCGACCGAGGAGGAGGCCGCCCGGTTGCCGTGCTTGCAGACCTTCGCCCCGGCGCCGGCGACGATGCAGGCGGCGATCGTCGAGACGTTGATGCTGGCGAGCCGGTCGCCGCCGGTGCCGACGACGTCCACCAGGTCCCCGTCGACGACCACCCTCTCGGCGTGGGCGACCAACGACCGGACGAGCCCGGTCATCTCCTCGACCGACTCCCCCTTGCAACGCAGGGCCGTCAGCAGCGCCGCCGTCTGGGCGGGCGTCGCCTCGCCGGCCAGCACCTGGTCGAGCACGCTCTCGGCCTCCACCGCGCTGAGCGAGCGGCCGGCCACCAGGCGACCGAGGACGCCCGGCCAGCCGCCGAGCTGCGCGAACCGGTCGGCGCCGGTCAGTCCCACCACAGGTCCCGGTCGAGCACCCCGCGGGCGATCAGCCCGAGCTGCACCTGGGAGGTGCCCTCGACGATCGTCAGCTGCTTGGCGTCGCGATACCACTGCTCGGCCGGGTGGTCCTCCATGTAGCCGGCGGCCCCGAGCAGCTGGACCGCCAGGCCCGAGGCTCGCACCGCCAGCTCGGTGGCGTGGTACTTGGCCATCGAGAGGAACGGGACGTGCTCCTTGGTGAACTTCCCTGCGTCGGCCAGGGCAGCCGCTCGGTAGGTGAGCAGCCGGGCCGCCTCGATGTCGACGGCGCACTTGGCGATCTCCCACTGGATGCCCTGGAAGTCGGCGATCGTCCGTCCGAAGGCTGCCCGCTGCTGGACGTACTCGGTGGCGTACATCAGCGCTCCTTCGGCCAGGCCGATGCCGCGGGCGGCGACGATCGGGCGCATCGAGTTCAACCCGAGCATCGCCAGGCGGAACCCGCCGACCTCGCCGATCACGTTGGCCGCAGGGACGTGGACGTCGGCCAGCACCAGCTCGCCGGTGTCGATCCCGCGCACCCCCATCTTGTGGTCGGTGCGACCGACCGACACGCCCTCCCACGCCCGCTCGACGATGAAGGCGGTCACCGAGTCGTGGGCCCGGCTGGCCGGGTCCCCGGTCTTGGCGAACACCGTGTACCAGTCGGCCTCACGCACGCCGGACATCCAGCACTTGGTGCCGTTGAGCACCCACCCTCCGTCGCCGTCTCGCACCGCCCGGGTGCGCATGCCCATGACGTCGCTGCCGGCCTGGGGCTCGGAGAGCCCGAAGGCCGCACGCATGGTGCCCTCGGCGATCCCTCGCAGGTAGCGCTCCTGCTGGGCCGGGTCGCCGGCGATCAGCACCGGACCGGTCGGGAGCCGGGTGAGCAGGAGCATCAGGGCGGCGGTGTTCGAGTACTTGGCGACCTCCTCGATCGCCACCGTCAGGCCGAGGATCCCGGCGCCGGCGCCGCCGAGACGCTCGGGCAGGCAGAGCCCGAGCAGCCCGGCGTCCCTGAACGCCTCGAAGAGGTCGGCCGGGTACTCGCCGGTGCGGTCGATCTCGCGGGCTCGGGGTTTCACCTTGTCGGCGGCCAGTCGCCGTACCGACGCCTGCAGCGCCGCCAGCTCGTCGGGCAGTTCGAAGTCCACCGCCGAGCAGGCTACCAATGACGGTTTTTTTGAGACCCCTCACCGGCCCTCACCGGCCAGTAGCGTGGGCGCCCACGGCGCCGAGCCGCCGGCGGTCGGCGGTCGGCGCCAGCGCCGTGGACACCACCGGACAGCCCGAGACCACCGACTTCCCCCTCGACCGCCGCTCGCTGCAGGCCGCCCGGCGAAAGGCACGCCGGCGGCGCCGGCGCTGGGCCCGGCGCACCGGGATCGTCCTCGGCGTCCTCGTCCTCGTGGCCGCCGGCCTCGCCGGCGCCGGGTGGTTCTACGGCCGCTACCGCTACGACCAGATCCGAAAGATCCACGCCAGGCACCTCGTGGCCCAGCCACCGCCGGGACGACCCTTCGACATCCTCCTCGTCGGCTCCGACTCCCGGGCCTTCGTCGACAACAGCGCCGAGGCCAAGGCGTTCGGCACCCAGGCCCAGGCCGGCGGGCAAAGGAGCGACGTGACGATGGTGGCCCGGATCGTGCCGGCCACCCGGCAGGTCTACGTGCTCTCGATCCCCCGTGACCTGTGGGTGGACATCCCCGGGGACATGCCCGACATCTCGGGCATGAACCGGATCAACGCCGCCTTCGACGGCGGCCCGGACCTGCTCATCGAGACGATCGAGCACGACCTCGGCATCCCGGTCAACCACTACGCCGCCGTCGACTTCGCCGGCTTCCAGGGGATGGTCGACGCCCTCGGCGGGATCACGATGTCCTTCCCCGACCCGGTCAAGGACGCCTACTCCGGGCTCGTCGTCACCCGGACCGGCTGCCAGACGGTGGACGGCGCCGAGGCGTTGGCCCTCGTGAGGAGCCGCCACCTCTACTACGACCAGGGCGGCGTCTGGCAGTACGACGGGCTGAGCGACTTCAGCCGCATCCAGCGCCAGGACGCCTTCTTCCGGGCCGTCCTCGCCAAGGCCAACGCCTCGCTCGCCGACCCGCTGGCCATGAACGACTTCATCGGCGCGGCGGTGAAGAACCTGACGATCGACGACACGATGAGCGAAGGCGACCTCCTGCACCTCGCCACCATCTTCCGCGGCTTGCCGGCCACCGACCTCCACACCGAGACGCTGCCGACCTACGCCTTCACCACCGCCGGCGGCGCCGACGTCCTCGGCGAGGCCCAGCCCTACGCCGAGAGGATGATCACCCAGTTCGACGCCCTCGGCTCGACGCCGGCGCCGGCGGCACCGAGCCGGCGGCCCGCCGCCTCCTCGACCACCACGACGACCACCGTGCCGTCGGTCCCGCCGTCGGCGGTGACCGTCCAGGTGCTGAACGGGTCGGGGGCGCCCGGTCAGGCCGAGCAGACCGAGGTGGCGCTCCAGGGCGCCGGGTTCGCTGTCGGCACGGCCGGCGACGCCGCCAACTACGGGTTCACCCGCTCGGTCGTCCAGTACGCCCCCGGCCACGTCGCCGCCGCCCGCACCCTGGCCGGCTACCTCGGCGGCGCCGTCACCCTGACCGCCGACGCCCAGCTCCAGGGCGACGACCTCGTCCTCACGACCGGCAGCGACTTCACCGGCGTCACCGGGGCCGCCGGCTCCGTCGGGGTGAGCGTGGCCGCCTCGCCCGCGTCGCCGGCCACCACGACGACGACCACCGCCCCGGCCACCCCGGCCGGCGACGTCTTCACGAACACCCAGCCCGAGCCCTGGAACCCGACCACCTGCACCCTCTGAGGCGCCGGCGCGGGCGCCCGGCGGGTCGTCGACTAGGCGGACTTGCGGCGCTGCCGGACGATCCGCCGGCGCTCCCTCTCGGTGGTGCCGCCCCAGATGCCCTCACGCTCACGGTGGGCGAGCGCGTGCTCGAGGCACGCCTGGCGGACCGGGCAGGCCTCGCAGATCGCCTTGGCTTGGGCGGCGTCGACCTCGTCCTCGGTCAAGGGGTAGAAGATCTCGACGTCGATGCCCCGGCAGGCCGCTCGCTTGCGCCACGTGGCACTCATGGGAAGCACTTCCTGTGGACCGGGCGGTCGGTGTGGGTAACGCCGGATCCGGCACACCGCCCGGATCTCCCGTGCGCGAATCGGCAGGACGACGATTATGGCCTAGCGCAGAGCGGCCTGTAAAGACCAGTTCCCTGTTCAGCGCCCTGGAACCCGAGCGCCGGCAACCCCGTGGGCCCTCGGCGACCGGCCGTCGGCGCCGGACGGCGGCCTGGCCCGGCCACCGTCCGGCCACCCGCCCGCCACCAGGCGGACCCGGGGATCAGCCGAGGGCCAGCAGCTCGGTCCGACCCTCGAGGTCGGCGACCAGCGCCTCTCGGATCTCGTCGCCGAGCGCCGCCTCCGCCTCGTACTCGGGATGCCGGGCGACCAGGGTCGCCGGGCCGGAGGCCAGGGCCGCCGTCTGGGGGGCGGTGAAGCCGAAGCGCAGGTAGTGGACGGCCGGCGTGACCGACTCCCGGGTCAGCGCCTCGGCGTGCGACGCCTCCGGCTCGCTCGTCACCCGGTCGGCGCCGCCGGTCTGCCCGTTCGCACCGGCCGCCGGGAGCTCGATCGAGAGCGCCCTCTCGATCCCGACCAGAGCGGGCAGCCACCGGCGGAGGTCGGCCTCGGTCGTGAGCTCGATGAACAGCGTCGCCGACAGCTCGCCGGGGGCCGGGAGCAGCCGGTTGTAGACCTCGAGCTCGCCGAGCACCCCCTCGTCGGTGGCGATCCGTTCCACCCTCGCCATCTCCTGGACCTGGAAGCGGACCGTCTCGACCGACTCGAAGAGGACGGTCATGATCGGCCCGAGCGCCACCCGCCGGCGCCGTTTGATCGCCATCACCTGCTGGCGGTACCCCTCACGGACCCGCTCGTAGGCGCGCAGGTCGAGGATGTCGGCGAGCGTCAGCTCGTGCCGGGCCGCCGGCCCGTCGGGTCGCTCCGGGGATGTCATGGTCGGCTCCTCTCCGGCGCCCCTCCCCTGGCGCCAGTCGGGCCCGCCTGGAGGCGGCGGGAGGTGGCACGGCGCGACGGCGGCCGCCGGCACGCGCCGGCCGCCCCGCCCACCCGCCGCCGGGCCGGTACCCGGCCGCCGGTCAGGAGATCGACTCGAGACCCTTGGCGAAACGCCCGGCGTGGGACTTCTCGGCCCGGGCGAGCGTCTCGAGCCACTCGGCGATCTCTTCGAAGCCCTCGTCGCGGGCCGTCTTGGCGAAGCCGGGGTACATCTCGGTGTACTCGTAGGTCTCGCCCTCGATCGCCGACTTCAGGTTGTTCTCGGTCGAGCCGACCGGCGCGCCGGTCACCGGGTCGCCGACCTCGCGCAAGAAGTCGAAGTGGCCGAACGCGTGGCCGGTCTCGCCCTCGGCCACCGAGCGGAACAGGGCGGCCATGTCGGGGTAGCCCTCGACGTCGGCCTTCTGGGCGAAGTAGAGGTACCGGCGGTTCGCCTGGCTCTCCCCGGCGAACGCCGTCTTGAGGTTGCCCTCGGTCTTCGAACCCTTCAGCTGGGCCATGCTTCCTCCTTGTTGTTGCTTGGTTGCTGCCTGACTGGTTGCTGCCTGACTGGTTGCTGCCTGACTGGTTGCTGCCTGACTGGTTGCTCGGGCTCCCGGCACCCGCCGCAGAGGCCGCGGAAGACGACCTCGGCGCTGTGGACCTCGTAGCCCTGTACCGCCGCCGGCGGGACCGACAAGCCACCGACCTCGACCGTGACGTCGCGCACCCTCCCACAACGGTTGCACACGAGGTGTTGGTGGGCGACGTCGACGTTGGGGTCGAAGCGGAGCGCACCGGTCCCGAGGTCGAGGGCCGCCACCTCGCCGAGCTCGGCGAGCTCGTTGAGGGTCTGGTAGACGGTCTTGAGCGAGATCGTCGGCATCCCGCGGCGGACCCGCTCGAAGACCGCCTCAGCCGAGGGGTGGGTGACGTCGCCCTGGAGGGCGGCGAAGATGCGCTGCCGCTGCGGGGTCACCTTCCGACCTTGTGCCCGGAACAGCTCGGTGAGCTCGTCGGTGGTCCGCATCCCGGCGGGAGCGTACCAGAGACGCCAACCGTTGTTTGTTGACATCGGTTGTCGACGACAGCTTCTCCTCGGTCGACGACCGGGTCTGCTTCGACCGGCCGCCGGCGGGCGCTGTGGCAGGCTGGGAGGGTGAGCGTCGAGCCGGCCCGCAACGTCGCCGGTGGAGGCTTCGGGCGGGACGAGGCGCTCCGGCGGCTCGGCGCCGAGCAGTTCGACGTGCTGGTCGTCGGTGGTGGCATCACCGGGGCCGGGGTGGCCCTCGACGCGGCCAGCCGCGGCTTGCGGACGGCCCTGGTGGAAAAGCGGGACTTCGCCTCGGGGACGTCGTCGAAGTCGTCGAAGATGGTCCACGGGGGCCTCCGCTACCTCCAGCAACGCGAGATCCGCCTGGTCTACGAGAACCTCGCCGAACGGCAGCGGCTGCTCGACAACGCCCCGCACCTCGTCAGCCCGCTCCCGTTCCTCATCCCGCTCTTCGGGAGAGACGGCGTCGTCGCCAAGGCGGTCGCCCGGTCGTACTCGACCGCCCTGTGGCTCTACGACCTCACCGGTGGCATAAGGATCGGCTCCCGGCACCGGCGGGTCGACCGCCACCAGGTGCTCGCCCACCTCCCGACGCTCGACACCGACCGCCTGGTGGCCGGGTTCTTGTTCTTTGACGCCCGGGCGGGCGCCGCCCGCCTC
>Ga0080006_1149518_pt1 | contig 14639 bp, 9 predicted proteins | sample RS3BMetagenome_FD_69209 | JGI IMG/M metagenome (GOLD analysis project Ga0080006, IMG submission 69209) | Ferric oxide microbial mat and aquatic microbial communities from Rainbow Spring, Yellowstone National Park, USA - RS3B (SPADES... ...
GACCACTGGGCCCATTCCCACTATAACACGGCAAAATGGATTTGCGCGAACACTCACGCGTTTCGCCGCCACTCAAGGTTCGCGGCAAAATCCGACGCCGCTCACCCCCTGCCGGGTCACATCAACACTTGCCAGGTTCTCATGAACAGGTCCAAACAAACCGAGGCCATAGTGACAACCGTAACCGAGAGTCACGGGGCCCGTTACTTCATCAGCAAACGTAATTCTAGCAAACGTGCCGTAATGATCAGGCATAGTCACCAGCATAGGACTCCCCGACCGCACTCGCCGAAAAGCCGCCTTATAGAGGATGCGCCCGGCCGCAGTGGAGCCGCCGGCCAAGTGGCTGTCGGTGCGTAGGTCAGTCAGAAAATCGACTTGCAAGACCTCAGGCATTCCGCGTAACGCAGCTTCTTTTCGAATCTGCTCCTCAGGGCCGAATTGTCCGTGTTTCTTGCGATGCCACGGATGAAAATAAGGAGTGCGTGAGGTCCACGTCGCCGACCGCTGAAGAAGGTTACAGGCAACGCTTACTTTCTCTGCCGTGCCCAGAGATTCGAGAAAGACCTCCCACCGTCCAGAGCCCTTTGACTTCCTCGTTGGTGCGTCGTCAGATGATTCAAGCATCTCCCGCTCCTTTGCATGTCCATGTCGAGTCACAAGGTACCTGAGTTCGACCAACGCTCGCTTGACATCCGGAGTCACGCCCGACTGGCAATAAAATAGTAAATGATCGATCAATCCATCCCCATCAGAATCCTCAGGCAAAAAGTAAACCTGGCTATCTTCCGCAGGCGTCCCATCCGGTCCACGACCGGACAATAAACCGGCCGATCCATCCTGGGACCGCGACATCAGCGCCAGCCTAAGAAGGTTCCCCACCTCAATTGCATCCTCCACCTTTGGCAGCACCACACCACTGATTACAAAACGCGCGGACTCGCAAGGCCAGACATCTGTAGAATCCCGATTTTTTACCGGGTGATCAGGCGCCCTCAACCAGTACTGCGCCCACTGCGATCCAGGAGGTTGACTCCATCCCTCTTTCTCTAGACTCGACGTTTCGACGCAGAGCGCTGTATACATGTCATCAGGAGGCGCCGCCGTTCGGCTGGACGTCCCCCTCTTCTTGACTGCAGGACCCTGACTTTGAGCTGATCTGTATCCCGCCAGCCACATAGAGTATGCCTCGGATGTGACCGGTGCCAGAACAGGCACTTGATCCCACTGATCATGCGCGCCACCGAAGGACGCCGCGTGACTAGCCTCGCGATCAGTCGGGAAACAGTTGACCGCACCATCCCAGATCACGAGGCGCCTGGCTTCGACCCAGCTTTCAGCGCGACCCAGGTACTGCAACTGTCCCAAAAGCCAGTCCAGCATCGTTTCCTCGTCCTTACTCAACTCCACATCGCGCCATACAACCACGATTTGGACTCTACTTTCTTGAGATCCGACGGCCAAAAAAGTGTCAAAGACAAGCGACGTTCCACTCCTTTGGGGCATGTAGTGACGGGTATGCCCAGACAAAGTTGGGGGCAGATTGTATTCCGGGAGTCTTTCGAGAAGCTTGCCAATCAGACTCCGCAACGTGGCCTCCGGACACTCCAAGCCCCCAGACTTCCAATGGTAAACCGCGATCAATGATCGGAGAATTCGCCAAGGGGACGGGGGCCACTCAACGGCGCCCTCGTTTACGTGCCTTCCCCAAGGGGTGGCATGGTAGCGGCCTGACAAAAGAACATATTCGATAGCCAGCATATCCTGCTCCCCCTCACTTCGCTGTATAGTTCACCACTGAGATGGGAGGGTTTGCAAATACCCCTTCCGATTGACAGAGAAGAATCAGTTCCGGCAGCAACGACTCAAGTTCCTGGACACTAGGAATCTCCCAGCCTATTGGTTTCCTTACCCGCACCTCTCCATCCACCTCGAGATCGCAGGCGGTTCGGAGCCGTAGCCCTTCGCGCAGAAACAACTGCACCTTATAAAGCCCCAGCACCACGAGCAGTTTCTCAACAGCTGTGCCCAGACGATAACCGCGAATCTGAGCTAGATCCAAGTTAAAGTAGGCCGTGATGTCACCGGTAAACTCCTCTCGATGATACGGTACGTTGCCGAATCCAGCGTCTGTTTTTCCTTTCGGATCTACATGGTCATTCTTTACACCCCCACTTTGAACCACATGGATGTTCTCAGCTTCAATGAACCCGGTCAGTGCGCGAGATAGACGCAATCTCCCTCCCGACAACTCCTTCTTGGCCAGAAACAAACCGTGCAAGAGAGAATTTACATCCAAAAAAGCGACCATTTTAGCTAGCTTTGCAACGTCGACCGGGCCTTTCTCCATAGATGACAGTTCGTCCTTGAGCATCATAAAAATGTGCTTGTCCTGACCCTCCAGAATATAAGGAGAATTCAAGCGATGCGCCTCGAGAATTGAATTTGTAAAGTTTTCTTGGGTATCGGTTCTCACGCGAACATACGAAAGTCCCTGCGCACAAGGCACCAATGTGGCTTGTGCCCGATCCCAAATTGTCATCTCCAAGCGATTGGCGACGCTCTGTGCGGATTCCAAGAGAACCATCTGCCTCCCGCCTGGGGTCTCGTATTGAGCTGCACCGAGATCCGGAAACCCGGTCGGCTGAAACCGTTGCCCCTGTATGGGTCGTAAAGTGACCTCCATCAAAAGCCGTGGTGATGTCAGCAAGGAATCCCAATTCATCGTTCTCACCTGATCCTTTCAGTTTCAGTCTGTGGTGCTTGATGTTTCACCTGTCAAGATAAGTTTTTTTACGGGGTAGCGATCATATCGGGACAGACCATCCTCAGAACTTGCCGGGTCGCGACTTTCGAAAGTGGGATGGCCAGGGACGCGGCCAAACGGGCAGGATCGATTCCCTCCGATATGATCTTGACATCGCGGCCCTTACGGACGCACAGACCACTGGCAAAAAGGCGGCGCTCGGCGATCTCCACGGCTGCATCCATGGACGTTGAATTCCGACTTTCGAGCAATCCCCAAATTACATCTGGGATCGGAAGCGTCCAGTCTTTCGGCCGTCCCATCATCTGCCTGAGCCACTTTTCTGGAGTAAAAAGAATGCGCAACACACAGTAGGCCCACGGAACGAATACTGGGCTTGACTGCCCAACCGGAGGGTTCGGAATCGTCACAGAGGGATCCATAGGGGACATGCCCCAGAGCAGACCCTGTATGCGCTCATCATTCACCCGTCCGTCAACAAAGGCGGCGATAGCCGACAGGTCCACCGTGCGTCTCGAGTAAAATGGTTTCTCACGAGGTGCACCCTCCTGTTTGATGTCCTTTCGAGACGCCACATGCCAATCGAGTGCTCGGCGCCTCAGGACACTGACCAAATTGGACGTCAGAGGCGCATTTCCCCAGACCATCCTCGGCGGCACCTCATGACCGACCGCACTCGACCACTTGAACATCTGACCCTCCACGACGATAGGGCTCATGTTGAGACGAATTGGCCCGACGCTGGGATCCGTTATGCCTGCTAGCGCAGAGGCGATGGCGGCTTCAGGCCCGCCCCCGGAACTCGCCATGGAAATCCAATCCGGGCTCCTGAGGACCAAAGGTTGTCTAGTCGCCTGACGAGCCGCGGATTGCACCCGCATTTGCCTCTCCAGTTGCCCAACGGCGATAAGCAGGGAAAGGACCCTTTCAGACCCTGAACGAAGGGTCAGATCGAACATCCGCCCCTGCAGTTCTCTCCAGGCGCTCTTGAACGATACGGGGGTACCACTGGCGTTACTAAAAGGCGCGATACGCTGAGCCCAAGAGTCAAGGTCTCTGAGAAGGTCCACTTGGGGATTTGCTTGAACGGGAACACGTGTGAGGGGAACCGATAAGTACGCTTTGCCAGAGCGCATCAAAAAACCATATCGTTGAAAACTTTCGATCCCTCGGTCGACTCCTAGGCTCGCGCATGCCCGAGCGAAGTCGAGACCGTTGCGGGCAGTCCGACGACCCGTCTGAACTCGGCCCTCGCGGAATAAAAATGCGATCTCTGGGAAAGTGGCGGGACGTCTCCAGATCGGCATCCACATCTCAGCCCGCGCATCATCACGATCCTTGTCCGCTTTCGTCGTATACCCAACAGGGCTCGGGTGAACGGTGAACGGAAAACTCATCATCCCCTCCCCCCCGGCCGACAATCGTCGGCTCGCCGAGGCAGAAAACATCAAGCAGCCTTCCAGGGTCAAAACGAAATCCCAGGGATTCACTCGCGAACTCCCCTCGTATCCAGCACTTGCGTTGGGCCCTCCGGCTCCACCTGGATTAAACTGGCCCACGGCAGCGTCGACTAACCCCGATGTCGGTTCCTGCCACAGTGCACCGTTCAGCCAAGACGCCGAATGCTGCGTGGGGTGCCCCGAATCCATCTCAAAGAGCTGGCAAACATGTTGCATGAAGTTATTAGTGAACTCAAGTCTACCGTCGTTTCCACCCGTGCCAACCAGAGACGGAAACGCGAGAGTATCTGCGGTCAAAAGTATGACGGCGTCCATCCACTCCACGGCTTCATCTGGCAAAAACGATCGGCACCGCTCAACAAGCTCTTGCTTGTTCTTTTTGTCTGGCTTACCGTAGAGCTCCAGGTCCCCCATAATAGTCAGGATCGTATCGATGGTCGCCCGGTACAACCGAAGTCTCACCGTGTGCGACTTGCTAATCGATGTCAATGCCTGTTTGGAATCGTTCGGGTGAAACCCGCTTCCTCCGTTCCACGGTGCGACGACGGGCGTCGGCTCATAATCCCTCAAGAGCAGTTCCGTGATGGCGGCTCGAGAGAATGCAGAGCGAATGAAGAATCGATCCCTCTCCCACCATGCCAAACACTTCGGATCTTTGGAGGACAGTATGCGAATGACCGCGAGAGACTTCAAATACCCAGCGAGAGGAATCAGGGAGCACCCCTGAAACTCGACATCATACATTGTCATGAGCCGCCTCCATGTCTCGTTGCGATCCACGCCAGTCCGCGATCCTAAGAAGGGACTCCAACCATGAAAGACCAAACGGTCCAAACTCCCCGAGGAGACCAAGTGTCCGCGACAACCAACCCTCGCCCCCCTGACCGACGCCCATATTCATCCAATCCAAATGCAACACCGTCTCCCCGTCCAAGCTGAGCAGTCCAGGGAAAGTGACTCTTGGAAGGCGATCACCATCTATGACCCCGCGAGCAGAAGAATGGTTTTCACGAGGGCTCGACTCCCCGGGCAAAGAGCGAATGGACATCCGAACTTTTCCGTGATGGCTCGCGATGAGGTACGCGATCAAGTCAATCTGACGCTTGGCAACGGATGCGTCTGGCCCGCGAGCATGGTGTTCCAGATAGGCAATGGCCGAAGCAAGTTCGTGTCGAAAATACCTTCTCGAATACACCGCCACCTCAACGTCTTGTTGATCGACTCCTGGATCCGCTGTGCTTCTGGCTTTAGACGCCAAGGTGGTCATCCGATCATCCGAAACCTCCCCTTCATCATCTAAAGCCGGCGCATCGACCTTACCAGTAGGTCTATCCTGTGCAGACCGGAGGCCAAGACGCGGAGCCTTTGCCCACAACACACCGACTGGACCCTCGGGATCCCCAGGAGGCAATCGCGACTGGAAGGCGGCATGTGCTTTGCCCACATCATGCCAGAGCGCAGCCTCTATAAGCGCCTTGCGCCAGTCAGCAGACAGAGGCACTCCCATAGGCCGACCCGTCAGATTCGTCGCGACGTGAAGCCTTGTCAAAAGCCCGTTGACCTCATGCAAAACGTGCCGTGTGTGCTCATCCAAGCTGACAAACCTACCCAACTCAGAGCCAATGTCTCGGGCTGTGGCGTCTTGAACCACTCCGTGCCGTTGTTCCCTGGAATCCACCCTCGACCTGCTGGATGGCAAGAATCCAAAGAAGGAGTCATATCCGCCGGCCTCCTCGTCAAGACAATACACCTCGCCCGGACGCAGTCTTTCGTCCGCTCCAACGATAACCCAAGAACCATCAAGCGAGTTCCACTTCCAACACACCACCTGAAGCGTTTTACGTGCTTCACGCAGAAGCTCACGGAACTGCGAGATGGAAACGCGACACAACTCCTCGTCCGCCAACGCCTCGTCAGATGGAGAGCGCGACTCCAGCGGCTGTCTCCACAGTACAGCCACCTCCGACTCCAACGTCTCCCGAATATAAGGAGACACGTCAACGTCGTAGCCAGAAAGGTCTCCGGTAGTGTCGAACCAATCGAGTACATCGCGCCTACGAACCACCGAACCCCACGTGGGGGGCTCTTGAACCTGCGGTAATCGCCCTGGCGCCCCATCCTGCACAGTGTTCAGAAGGTATCGAGCATGATTGAGCTGTTCAGAGGTATATGGTAAGCACAACTCCTCGTGATCATCACCTGTATCGACGTCGATGACGAGGATTCGCGCCTCTGCATCGGCCGACTGTTCGTTCGCTTCCCCTCTTCGATTACAACGTCCAAATCGTTGCACAAGCGATGACCATGGGGCCATCTCTGTAATCAGTGTTCGTGCCGAAATATCCACTCCCGCCTCCACGGCCTGCGTCGCGACGATAATCGCATCAGAATGCCCCTCTCGCACTGCAGCCATTCTGAGATTGACTTCTGCACGCTCGGCGGGACGGTAGCGTGAGTGGACGAGAATGAGCTCCGGGGTCCCCGAACCTTCTGGGATTGTCGCACGTAGTGCACGTGCTACTGCTTGGGCTCGTGCAACTCGATTCACAATCACCAGTGTTAGCGTGCCAACTCGGTGCTCGCGTCGGACGTCCTTGGCCACCTGCTGGGCGTACTTCGACAAGTCCTTTGCCGTGGAACTCTCGATCACCCATCCCGCGCGCATGATCCGTTTGGCCGCTTGGACGCGTCGAGCCACCATCGGTTCTGCCAGTTCCTCTTCAGACAGCTCAAACTGGCGCGCTTCCGTCAAACACTCTTTGTAGTCCACCGTAGCTAGCCACTGTTTGTCCAGAGTTGCCGACATCCACAGGCTGTGCGTGGGCCCGAATGTCCCATACTGTTGACGAAAGGCCTGTAGTTGAGCCGTTGTCGCCAAACCGTTGCCCATCAGTTGGCACTCGTCCATCACCCATAGAACGTCGTTGTTGAGCCAAGCGTAGTGGATGGGCCAACGGTACCTACTCATGGCATAACCCCTGTTGAGTGCACGTGACAACAGCTGATCTTGAGTGCCCACGATGATTTGGTCGCATTCAGGCACACCGTCCCATCCTTGGTCAAGCTCTCCACCCATCAAAACAGCGAGTCGAACGTGCGCCACTTGGCCAGATGTTAAGGTCTCTGCGTCCTGCAAATAACCCAGATTCTCTAACCATCCGTTCATTGCTTCAGCTGTCTGGGACACCAGGCTTCTTTGCGGGAGGCAGTAGATCAAGCGTCTCGGCGTAGTTTGTCGGACGATCTCGCCAGCCTCATGCCTGCGCCAAAGCCACGCCAAGGTCACCGCTGCCGTCTTTCCAAGTCCCGTCTCAACCCGCAGAAGATGTGGAATGTCGAATGAGAGAGCAAGCCTCGCCTGATATCTATACGGGTGAGCACCGGTCGCTTTGAGAAAGTACTCGCAAAAATCACCCATATCCGCCTCCTCCCTCCCCTATCCGAGAAACTATGCCCATAATATTACACCGATTAGCAAAAAAAGTGAACGTTCACGAAGATCACGATGTGAAAAAAACCAAAAAAGTGCTTCAAGCAGATAAGTATCTCATCCATCCTTCATCACCTCATTTCTTAAAATTATCCTGAAGTCGTAATCAGCTTAGTCCATTCATACAAAAATGTCAAGAATGATGCGATGGCTACACTCGAACAATGACCGCTACCTCATGTTAAGATAACTGCAAGGCGCGGCACAATTGAAGCAGGATAAGTTTCAGAAAGGCGATCCGCGACCCTCCATCCGTTATCCGCAGGAGGAAACTCCTGCGGCACCGTCCTCTACTGCCCATAAAACCTTCTCCCCCTTGCAATATACCGTACTGGGTATATACTAATAGCAGGCCTCGTCCACGCGCGGCGAGCATCAGCAAGGCTGTACCCATCCACTGAGGAGTGACCCAAGAGATGAATTACGGATTGATCGTCATCGTTGTGCTGATCGTCGGTTTCTTTGTGTACCAGAAGTGGCCTGTCAAGGGCATACGGTCGATCTCTGCAAGTGAATTGCCCGATTACCTGACGGATAAGACCCGAGTGCTCATCGATGTGCGCGAGCCGCATGAGTATAAAGGGGGGCATGTTCAAGGGATGAAGAATATACCGGTAGGGCAGATCTCCAAGCGTTTGGGGGAGATTCCAAAGGACAAGGAAGTCGTTCTGATGTGTCGCAGCGGCACGCGGAGCATGATGGCAGCCCGTAACCTCAAGAAGCAGGGATACGATCGCATCGTCAATGTAAAAGGCGGAATCTCGGCCTGGAGCGGCAAAGTCGTCAAGTGACGGCTTTGCCGCTTCAAGGTTGGAAGCCGCAGTCGGCACCAGTGGTCCCACACCCCAACGCCGACAGTTACACGGCAGTCCGTTCTACAGTCCGGACGCCGTGCAGCACCCACGCGTCCCCCCACCGACTGACACAATCCCCCCACTTCGTGTACGCAAAACGTTCAGCAACAAATCAGCTTCTCATGGAATCCCCTTATGGCACGGTTCGGGATACAGTGGTACGATACGTGTGCAGTCCCAGATTCCGGTCAGGAGGATGACCTCATGACAGAAGCCGTCATGGCCCGTGCGCTGTTTGGCATTACGCTCGGCTATCACATCACCTACGCAACGCTTGGCGTGGGTATTCCCTTTTTGATCTTTCTTGCAGAAGTGATGACGTGGCGCACTAAAGATGAGTCGTACCGGGTGTTTGCCCGTCGCCTGACGCGCGTGGCGATCTTGCTGGTCGGCGTCGGGATCGTTACGGGCACGACAGTGGCCGTCATGCTGTCAGTCCTGTGGCCGAAGTTTATGGAAGTGGTCGGGCAGATCATCAACCTGCCGTTTGAGCTCGAAGTGTTTGCATTTATCATTGAATCGTTGTTCCTGGCCATCTATGTCTATGGCGGCGATCGACTGAAACCGCGCGCACGGATCGTCAGTTCCTTCTTTGTGACGCTGGGTGCGGGTCTTTCGGCGCTGTTGGTGACGGATGTCAATGCGTTTATGAACACGCCGACGGGTATGACCTGGGTGCATGGCACGGTGGAGAATCCGAACCCCTGGCTGGCCATGTTGAATCCCTCGATGCCGTATGAGTTGGGCCATGTGCTCGCCTCGGCCTACATGGCGGTTGCCTTCGTCTTTGCGGCAGCTGCGGCCAAGGGACTTTTGCGTCGCAACCTGACGTCAGCGGAGCGAACGTATCATCGCAAGAATCTGACGTTGACCATGGCGGTCGGCGGCGTGACGGCCGTGTTGACCGCATTCGTCGGGGATGCGTCCGGCAAGATGATGGCCACGTATCAACCGGAGAAGCTTGCTGCCGCCGAAGGGCTGTTTCACACGACGACCTTTGCGCCACTTGTGATCGGCGGCATTGTCGAACCCGCCAAACAGATGATTATCGGCGGGATCCCCATCCCCGGCATGCTCAGTTGGCTCGCCACGACGCAACTGAGCGGAAAAGTACTCGGTCTGGACGCCTTTCCTTCTTGGACGTGGCCCGCTCTGGCCCCCGTTCACCTGATGTTTGACACCATGGTCGGGATCGGGACCTTTGCCATCGGGCTGGCTTTCGTCTATTTTGTCCTGCGTTGGCGCAAGCATGCGTGGCTGTTCGCACGCTGGTTTTTGTGGGTGATCTATGCGATGGGCTTTCTCGGGATGTTGGCGATCGAGGATGGCTGGGTTTTCGCGGAAGAGGCGCGGCAACCGTGGATCATCTATAACCTGATGACGGTCGATCAGGCGGTCACGACGACTCCGGGGATCGGCTGGATGTTCGGCGGGTTCATGGCGCTCTTTACGGTCCTGCTGATCGCCACCGTGGTCACGCTCAGAACCTATTTTCGCAATCATCCCCTAGACGGTGAACTCACCCCTTCTCCCAAGGTGACCCGGCCTGCGAAAGGCGGTGTTGCACTGTGAGCCTGCCGACGATGGGCGCGGCCTTTTTGTGGGTATTGGTGTTCGTCTACTCGATTCTCGGCGCCATTGACTTTGGGTCGAGCTTCTGGCGCTGGGTCTTTCACCTCCGGGGCAACTGGAATGCAGAGTCCGTCGCAGCCACCTACGTCTCGCCAACCTGGGAGTTGATCAACGCGTTCCTGGTCGTGATCCCGGTGGCCTTGGTCGGGCTGTTTCCGGCGGCCGCCTATGCGTTTGGCACGGTTCTGGCACTGCCGGCCACCTTGCTTCTGATCCTGCTCGCCTTGCGGGGGGCCTACTTGCAGTTCGGCTATGCCTCGGCGCGGTTTCGCAAGCACATGGTCTATGTGACGGGGATCACGGGCTTACTGCTCCCGGGCGTTTTCATCGCCCTTCTGCCTCTTACACAAGGCGGGTTCGTGACGCGGGTGGGGAATTCTTATGCATTTGCCGCCGGCGCCTTTTTCAGCAGCATTCCCGTTTACCTGTTCATGGCCTTTGGAATCACTCTCGCTCTCTACCTGTCCGCACTGTTTCTCGCTCGCTATGCGCAACAGGCAAGCGCGTGGAGCGCATACCATCGTTTTCGCCGCGGCGCGCTCTGGATGGGCCCGATCAGTCTCGCGCTCGGTGCCGTCGCACTTCGCGTTCCGACACCCGGAGGCCTGGCCATCGTCGCAAGTGGGCTGCATAGCCTATGGTTTGTCCTTTTTCTCGCGGTGTCACTGGTCTGTTTCGCACTTGGTTACCTGGGCCTCGCGATGCAAAAGCGGGGTACGCCTGTGACGAAGGGGCGCGCGCTCTGGCAACTCGGATTCGGCATCGCACAAATCGTGCTTTCGCAGTTTGCGTACGCGGTCGGGCACGTTCCGTGGCTCCTGTACCCCTACCTGACGTTTGCCAACTCCGCGTCCAACCACGTCATGTTCGTGTCCACCCTGCTTGTTCTGATCATCGGACTTGCGATCCTGACGCCAGCCCTTCTCTGGTTTCGCAGCCTCTTTATCGTGGACGCGGAGTACGTGGCCACGCACGCGCAGGAAGGGCGCAACGGTCATTGAACGAACGCAACCGTGGCTGTGAGCCCCTGCTCACCGCCACGGCTGCTCCGACTGGCGGGCGGTGTCTCGCGCACCGCTTCTTACGCCTTCCGGATCACATCATCTGCGACCAGTCAAGCCCTCCATCCGTCGTCTGAAACAGCCGTCCCCCTGCCGTCCAGAGCCACCCGTCGCGCGCTGAGGTGAACCCCATCGAAGCGATTATCAGGTCGACATTCTGCCCGACCTCAAAAGTGAGCCAGTGTTGGCCACCGTCTGTGGAGAGTCGAAACCCGGGCTGAAACGACAGGGTGCCGTCGATCCACGCCACTGCACCCGCCTGCCCAAGCACCTGCGGATCCGCGTTTTTGCCGAGCACCTTGTTGTAGACGGAGCCTTCGTGCGGGCTTACAGACTGAACGGCCAAGGACCAGGAGCCCGATGAGACAGCAGAGCCGATCTCGGTCCACTTTTTGCCGCCGTCCTGCGTCACCCAGTCGCTGTTATCCGCCTGGATCGCACCCACGCCGCCCCCATCGGCCACATACAGGCGGGTAACGGCACCAGCTGACCTCGGCGTCTCGATCTCGCGCCAGTACGCCGCCGCATCGTCCGTGGCGTAGAGGTGGCCATCAGCGCCGATCGCCCACCCCATCGACGCCGTGGCGAAGTCGATGCCCTGTCCAAAATCGGGTCCATCATAAGGGAGTTCGGTTCGCGCCGGTACCTCAGCAAATCTTCGCCAGGACTTTCCCCCGTTGTCTGTTCGCAAGATCGCGTCTAGATCACCGATCACACCCAGCCCGTAGCCCACTGACGGGCTGACAAAGTCAACGCCGAGAACGGGACGCGGTGAGGGGCCAGGAGCGGCCAGCTGCCACGTGCTCCCGCCGTTCGTGGTTCGCAGGAGTTCCATGCGCAGATTCTGCGTCAGCAGGAGCCATCCGTCCTGCGCATTGGCAAACGAGAGACTCTGGTTCCACGCCATGCCATTGGCGCCAGGGATCGGCGGATGGAGGACCCAGTGTGCGCCTCCATCCGCGGTGGTCGCGAGGTTGTCTTCCCCGATTCCCGTCGCTTCCATCCCGCCGACCACTCTCACCACCCGCTGGTTGACGACGGCTACCGGGCCTGCATCATAGCCCGGCCCCGAGGCTACCCGCCCGTTTCCCGTCACCTCGCCGTGAGGAAACTGCGCGATACCCGGTGCGGAACCCGCACCCGCCGTGGCCACGCCCTCGACGGGTAGAAAATGGGCGCCGTCCGACGTCTTGAACAGCGACGAGGAAGACTGTGACATCCCCGCCCCACCGAGCAGTTGCACGTAGGCACTGTCGGCGCCCGTCGGGAAAATGTTGGCACCCTCCACCATCCAGTTGCGCAGCGCACCGGTCGTTCTCACCCAGTGGGCTCCGCCGTCCGTGGTCCTATAGATGCCGCCAGTGGAGACGCCCGTGACCAACCAGCCGTCTTGAGCGGATCCAAACCCAAATCCGAGCGCCCCACCCGGCGCGCCTCGCTCGTCGCTCCAGGTTTTGCCGCCATTGGTCGTCTTATAGAGGGTAGACTGCAACTGATAGTTGTTGCCGACAAGGGCGAAGGCCTCGTTCGTATTTACAAAATCAACATGCAGAAGGTACGTCGACTTCGCCATGGAAGGTCCCGGCGGGGAGGCCATCGTCGTCCACGTCCGACCGCCGTTGGCTGTCATCGCGATCTGAGTGGGGCCCCACGCCACGACTGTGTTGGCGTTGAGGATCTGCAGATATTGCCACTGCGCCGGCCCGCGGTACTGTATGAAAAAGCGTTCGCCGCCATCCGTCGTCTTTTCAATCATTCCATTACCTGCGAGCCAACCTGTCCTGGGACTGACGAAGGCGACAGCCAAGGCCTTGGCCATGGGCGAACTCGGTAACGGGTGCAGCCTCATGATCGCCACAGACGGAGCGACGGATCCGAAACGGGACGCAGCGTCCGCTGTCTGGGGCATCCACGTGGCGAGGCCCAATCCGAGAGCCAGTGTCGCTGCTACGATCGGTGTCAGTGTCAGCCGCTTTCTCTTCATGCGGGATTGTGTCATCATCCGGATCAATCTCCTTTTCGTCAACCAATAGACGCGGGTTATCGTCTATTGGTTACACGATCAAGCCCACGCCAATTGCTTATCTTTAGTAACTTGCTATGTTATAATAAGCCTTGTAATCCAAGCGACTCGAGGAGGTCCTGCCCTATGCAACTGACCGGAATCCATCATCTTACCGCCATCTCGGCGCAAATCCAGGCCAACTACCGGTTCTACACGTCCGTACTTGGGTTGCGTCTGGTCAAGCGCAGCGTCAACCAAGATGACGTCCGCGCCTATCATCTATTTTACAGTGGCGACACCCATGGTACACCCGGCAACGACCTCACCTTCTTTGACTGGGACATCCCGCGCGAACAGCGAGGCACGCGCAGCATTATCCTGACATCGCTGCGCGTCCAAGGACTCGATGCGCTCACTTGGTGGGCGGACTGGTTGCGCGCACATGGGGTGTCGCACACGGGCATCACCGAGGAAGACGGTCGCGCCACCTTGCGCTTCGAGGATCCCGAAGGACAGCGACTGGCCCTGGTGGACGACGGCGGGCAAGGCGATGCCCACAATCCCTATGCGGCAAGTCCTGTTCCCGCGGCCTTCCAAATTCGCGGACAGGGTCCCATCCACCTGAGCGTGCCAGTGCTGGCGCCTACACAGCGGTTGCTGACGGAGGTACTGAACATGCAACCGGTGCGCCGCTATGTGAGCCCCGCGGGCGCAAGTGACCCGATCCACGTCTTTGCCATGAATGTCGGCGGCGCCCATGCGGAAGTGCACGTTGTCGTGTCGCCCGACTCCCCCGCTGCGCGACATGGCGCAGGGGGCGTACATCACGTTGCGTTTCGCACGCCAACTGATGAGCAGTACCATGCGTGGGTTGAGCGCCTGACCGAGATGCGCATGCCACACAGCGGTGAAGTCGATCGCTTCTGGTTTCGTAGCCTGTACTTTCGGGAGCCAAACGGAATCTTGTTTGAGATCGCAACGGACCTTCCCGGATTTTGCATCGACGAAGACGCGGCCACGTTGGGGGAACACGTGGTATTACCGCCGTTTCTTGAACCTCGCCGAACAGAGATTCTCGCAGGTCTCAAACCGTTGGAGGCCTAAACTGCAGGCTTTCTTAACCTCAGCTTCATATTATCTGAACAATCTCTTGCTAGACTGATTCCGTGAGTGGACGGGATCACTCGACAAGGGGGACTATGACTTGATCTTCGCCACGAAGAAGGCCGCGGCCGCGTTCAGTGTGCTCGTTCTCGGGACGACCATGGCGCTCGGCGCCAATCCGGGGTACGCATCCAACGCGGTACAGGCGGGGGGACCGAAAAACCGACTCGATGCTGTGGGGCAAGTGCCCCCCGCCCATACACCCA
>Ga0080006_1142044_pt1 | contig 14635 bp, 9 predicted proteins | sample RS3BMetagenome_FD_69209 | JGI IMG/M metagenome (GOLD analysis project Ga0080006, IMG submission 69209) | Ferric oxide microbial mat and aquatic microbial communities from Rainbow Spring, Yellowstone National Park, USA - RS3B (SPADES... ...
TACATACATACCAGACCGTGCCAACAAACTGCATACCTTCCATACTCCGCTGATACGAACAGATGACAGCACTGCCACTAGCACGCGCACCAACTCTAATACATACATACATACATACATACCAGTCCGTGCCAACAAACTGCATACCTTCCATACTCCGCTGATACGAACAGATGACAGCATTGCCTCTAGCACGCGCACCGCCGGAGCGCCATGACATGCAACGTGGTTAGGGCAAGACGGCAGGCGTTGCGTTTGCGTCCTCCCGGCAGGTGCCCGCAGTCTCTACGCTCGATTCGGCAGGTGTTTCCCTCTGGAAAATAACACAGGCCCCTGCATTTATGGCGTTCGCCTCGACGAGCTGGGGTACGAGCTGGTGCCCCGGATGGCGGATCAGACGGGTATCAGCAGTGGTGCCGCAGCCGCTGCGAGACCTGAGGCTCCTGCAACGCGACTACTCGCTGGTTCCGCCGCCCCGCTATAAGGTCTCACCGTTGGACTTTGTGATCGATCGAACGCGAGTACTCGGATCTGGTTCGTTCGGGACTGTCTATGAGGCAAAGAAAGTCGTCGCCCCAGAGGAGGGACTTGAAGTCGCAGCCAAAACCGTGGCCAAAGAGCGTCTCCAAGGTGTACAACTGGACGATGCGCTCTACTACACAGCAATCGAACGGTACGCAAATGACCAAGTTCGAGCTACCATCGAATCCAATACAGACGCAGCACTGGCCGATCACGTCGCCCGCTACCTCGGATTCGGTGAGCACGCTGGCACCGAATGGTTATTCTTTGAACGCATTCCCGGTTCGACACTGGAAACCTATTTCAACAGCGAGACGGATGACATCGCATTTGCGCTGGCACTCTCGCAAGCGCTCAACATCAATGCCACAGATAGCTCCGAAGATGGCGTCCATATCTTGCGACATCTGGTGCTGCGAGTTGCTTCAGAGGTCCTCGAAACGCTCGTATCATTCACCCGACTTGGTATGGTTCATCGAGATATGAAACCCCTCAACTGGATGATCGATGAACAGCGCCGTTGTCTTCGCGTCCTAGACCTGGGCTCGGCAGCGTTCATCAGTACGCCACGGTACGGTGCGGCAATCGGGTACAATGCACGCTGGGGACCCGCAGACCCGGACTTTGTTCCCCCGGAGCGCTTTCTTGATCCGCGTTTCCCTTACCAATTCGATGTGTACTCGTGTGCATTGAGCCTCTTGCGTATTGCTGTTCCAGGTCTGCGCAAAATCGCTTCTTTCCGAGCGTTTGTGGAGGAATTCCGAATCAGACACCAATCGGACTTGGCACTGTATGCGTCTCGAGTTTTCAACGGTACCGCTTCCTTCATACCGGACAAGTTTGTGACTGGATTGGTTGTACTGAAAGCAGATGATGGACGTTTATTCGAATTCGTTCGCCAGATGCTGCGGGAATCGCCATCGGATCGTTTGTCGCCTGAGGCAGCGCTGGTGACGCTGGCGAAGATCCACGGTGCGATCACTGCCTAGCGTCATTGGCGGGTCACTGCCAATGCGCCTGCAAAGTCGGGGCATCAACCCAGAATACCGAACATGAACCCGATACACGTTCTAGGTATCTTTGTGCGTGTATCGCGCTGGCACAGGCGTAGCGAGCGGCATGAGGCAGCGTGTCGGTATTCATGTGGGGCGGTTCGGATGCAGTGCAGTGTGTCCGTCGTCGTCAGGATGTAGCACGGCAATGAGCGCTGCAGAACACATCATCAAAAAACGTTGTATCGTGTGGGTGTCGCTTGTTCGCTCATAATAATGAATACACAGCTGGATCCGGCGATGGATCTATGTCAGCCGGAATTCGCCTCGCATGTTCTCTGTCTGGGCATGCGTCTTTTGCGAGAAGTTGTGAAGCGTGAACAGGCGCGGGCGCAGGCCACAGGTAGAGGACTGCTGACCATTGACGACAACAGAAACAACAACAACAGCAACGCTGCACGTGAAGATTGTCTATCTGTAGGTCACGCGTTCACAAGCAGGTACCGACGAGGGCCTCGCCGGCGTGCCCTATACCAGCGCATCCAAAAACGAATCCATCGCGGAATTCAACAAAAGCGCCGCTGCACACACCGACGCGTCTGAACTCGCTCTGGCCCAGCATCATGCAGCTTCGTCACCGAATCGGACCGGAATGCGTTCGCGACGAACCTGGAACAAGTCCGGGCCCGACGTGGAACAGTCCGGGTGTTTGGATTCGTAACGACACCTCCGCAGGTCATCAGTGTGGGATCGCTTCGATCCTGGGAGCCAGCTGCTAGTTTCCAGCAGCGGATAACACTTTGACCGCTTTCGCGTTGCCCGATACCTTCGAACACCTCCGTATCGCTGCCGATGGGTACGTGTTTTCCGTGGATATACCCAATGCACATGACATCATTCGAGACGTTCCGCGAGAAGCAAGCATCGCGCTGGTCGCTAAAACGGGCGTGCATGTAGCTGCGGCACACCGGTTCATTCGCCCCCGAGTACGGCATGACACTGCATCCATTGTCGTCGTGAATCAGGTACGCAACCAAAGGGCGAGCAAATCCTCTTTCGCACGTGAAGCGTAGGCTGCATTTCTCAGAGTTGCCAAGCGCATCGCCCGGTAGCGTTCGATGGGTGCCTACTCCAGGAGGCATGCTTCCACGCGGGTTATCCTCGAGTCCATGGGCCACTCCAGGTGCACTGAGGGAGCCGCTTGTGCTGCGGAAGCGCTCTGGTGCTCCGCTGCCTGCTCGACGATTTTATTCTAGGTCCAATCGACACGTACATAGATAGATAGCAACATAGATCCGTAGACAGGGGTGCAGGGATATAAAGGGTGAACCAAGTACTAACGATCCGTAGAGGTTGCGGTATTCGAGGACAACTTGCCCAGCCCAGCACAGCACAGCACAGCACTGAGCGAGAACAGCGGTAACCTCGGGGCACTCGAACCTGCCAAGTACCGCAGCGCGCGCTCCCGCCTTGTCTACCTGTTTCTGTGTCGCTCTGGATTCCGTGCGAAAGCCGGTTTTCCACAACCGATTTTATCGCATACATTCGCTTCCTCGATACCGCAGGAACTCGTTCAAGGTACCTCGGTCAGGGTGCAGCTCATTAAAAAAAGCAGCGATCGTCATCAGGCGCTCAGCGCTTGGAATCGTGCTCCATCTGTACCAGCGCCGAGCCTTCTTGATCGCTCGTGAGAAGCTCCTGCACAAAGGCACGTGCCCGTTGGAACTCCTCTCCGTACGCCTCGGCGGCCGCTTGTTCGGGTATGCGTGCGAGCATCCGCCAAGCGCCTGTGCTGCGACCTCCAGCTTCTCCATGAGCGTCTTTTCCGGGCGCACGTCGACGAGCTGACCCAGTTTCCGCGGACGGCAGCGGTATCTCGGCCTCGGCATCGAGAGCCCCAGCGGTACCTGTCGCCGCCACCGGTCGAAACAATTCCAGAATCTGCTCGGTGTTCATGAGACGCAGCGAAGCGTTCTCCTGGTTCACCACGCTGGTGGCGAGATGCATCTTAAAGCGCTGAATGCTCATGATCTTCTCCTCGATGGTACCGCGGGTAATCAGACGATGCACTGTCACCACGCGCGTCTGACCGATCCGGTGCGCTCGATCCATTGCCTGCAAGTCTACCGTGGGGTTGTAGTCACATTCCACGAAAATGACCGTATCGGCACCGGTGAGGTTCAGCCCGAGACCCCCGACGTGTGTGGTCAGCAAAAGGCAGTCAATCGTCGGGTCACGGTTAAAGCGATGGACGAGATCCTGGCGAATACGCGGATCGACAATGCTCCCGTCCAGTCGAAGGTAACTCACCTGGGGATACCAACGTTGCAAGACGTCTGTCTCGATGATGTCCAGCGTCTCTTTCAGTTGTGCGAATATGAGCGCACGATGCTTCTTTTCTGCGCGCTGAGACGTTGTGTCCAACGTCTGCACGGTAGCGTCGATGATGCTGGCGCCAGCACTGCTGGTGTCGTCGCTGGCGATACCGCACTCGTAGAGAAGCTCCCCGAGTGCAAGCATTTTGGGAGCGATGTCGAGGCTGTTCCAGTCTAGTTGGGCTCGATTCAGCTGCTCCTCTACCTGGCGTCGGAGCTCTGGCGCGAGTTCAGATAGGATCAATCGCGGATGCGTACATAGGCGTCGTAGGAACATCAATGCATAAAAAACATGACTCGAACCGGAGAGTCGTTTCGGCGTCAGCGCTGGGACCTGTCCAGCATCCTCGTCGGTGTCGCGGGGCGCTGCTTCCACTTCCGCTGCCGCCGCTGCCAGTGTTGGTGCACGAGTCTCCGCGAGCCACTCCAGCGGAGCAGTCTGCACAAACGAGTCGTAGATGAAGCGCTGTATATCGCTGAGGGCACAGATTCGATCCTGGATGACTTTGGGCGGCAGTTCCTTCATGACGTTCTCCTTCATTCGTCGAAGGATAAACGGGAGAACCTGGCGGTGGAGCGCAGCCAGGGCCCGCTCACCGGCCTCTCGTGCTGCGTCGCTGCACTTGGGATGACGTGCCGCCTGGATAGGCTTGGCATATTGGGCAACAAACGACTGCTCTGTGCCCAGATAGCCGGGCATCAAAAAGTCAAACAAGGCCCACAGTTCCGTTACATTGTTCTGAATCGGTGTTCCCGTCAGAATCAGACGGTGACGGGCGTGCAATCGTCGCACGGCTTGCGACAGTTTCGAGCGAGCGTTCTTGATCATGTGGCCTTCGTCGAGCACCACATAGGCGTAGCGCAGGCTAGCTAGCTTCTCCAGGTCGCTTCGAACGACTTCATAGCTGGTAATCACGAGCGGTGGTCGTTCAGCACCGCGAAGCTGTTGTGCGAGCTCCTGCCGCTGACCGGGCGCGCCAGCGTACACAAGCACCGGCGTCAGGTGCCTTGGGAAGAAACGCAGCACCTCATCATGCCAGTGGTGCATCACACTGGCTGGACAAACGACCAGACTCGGGAGCGGAGTCGTGGCAGCGCTCGCCTCGAGAGCGACCTGCCCATCGTTTTGTGCAGGAGCATCGACACCATCGCGATGACCACTCGTGCTACTTCGACTGGAGAGTCGGGCACCAGCTGGGCCGCCCACTAGTCCGCATCGATCAGCAGCCAAGATGCAGAGCGTCATTAGCGTCTTACCGAGACCCATGTCGTCGCAGAGTGCTCCGTGCAGTCCGTAGCGATGGAGAAACGCCAACCAGTTGAGACCTTCTTGCTGATATGTGCGCAATTGAACGTTGTCGCCAATGGGAATGCTCAACCGGAACACTTCGAGAGGCTTTTGCCCGAGAAGCTGGGCGATAAAGTCGCGGGCGCTGCTTAGCTGCTGCTGGAGCGCTGGCGACAGCAACTCGTCTGCCGGCAAGGCGCCTTCCAATGGCAACAGACGGACAAGTTCCCCAAAGACCATCGCGGCGAGACTGCGTACACGTTCATCTTGATCTACGAGACGTCCGAGCAGGGGTACCACCAGAAAAGCCGCATAAGGAATGATGCGCTCTCCCAGACTGTGCACGATTTCCGCTAAGAGCGCTATTGCCTGAAAGCGTGCTTCGTAGGTATCGCAGGTCGTGTTTGCGTGCCGGTTCACGGGCACGGCGGGAAGTGGTGCCTCTTCGCCCGGCTCCAGGAGCGGCAGCAGGTGCTGAATGACAGCTTCCATGGCCGGACGCGTGAAGCGACAACATAGAGGTACCAGTGCTCGCGCTCGACGACGAATGAGCGCTGGGAACAGCATCAACAAGCGCGACACCAAGGTGGGGTCCAGGTCCTCGGCTACCGCACAGAGCACCAGGTCACAACGTTGGTGTTGCTCGGCTTTGGTCTCGTCGGTATCTGCGCTCGCGGGTGCATTCGGAAGCACAGACTCGACTGATCCGAAAACCTCCTGTTCCATTTGAGGTAGCTCCGTAAACAGGCCTGGTCCGTAGACTCGCGCCAGTGCTGCCAACGCTCGCGAGCACCTCGCTGTGATGAGGTTCTTCACGACCTGATCTCGCGCTTTGCTACCTCTCTTCATGCGTTGCGTCAAGCGAGCGAGATCCATAGCTGCGACCTCCTGAGCGCACTCGACCAGAGAGCATGCGTCATGCGCGTCGAAAAGCGGAACGCCGAAGCCATCGGGCAGCTGTTCCAGCAGGACGCCAAGGAGGATACGGATCCATGGGGTTACACGGCTCGGTAGCTCGGGGAGGTGGCGCACGAGGGCCCCCACAGCTGCCGCTGCAACCAACAGGCGACCGGTATTCTCTGTTTTGCAGCAACGAAGGATCGCGGATCGGACATTCAGACGCATGGCTGTGAGCCGCGCTGCCGCTTCTGGGTCCGTAACCTGCTCCCAAAGATCATCCCTAGTGCATGCCCCGAAAAGCGCTCCAAGATCTGCTGTTCGCGGTGTCTGTTCCGGAGCTATCGCTGGTACCTGCGCCGGCTGCACCTGTCGCAGAGAACGAATTGTCTGCCAGAAGAGTGGATCCAGTTCAGCGTGCGCTTCCTCGTGCAGCGTATCCGTTGAGCGCTCCAAGAGTGCGAGCTGCGCCTCCACGGCAGTCAACAACCACGCCGGACATGTTTCCAGTGCGCGTCCAGTCAAGGCGAGGAAACGGCGCTGCGTCAATGAAGACGCTGCGGCGAGCGTTGCTAGCCAGCTTGCCAAGTCATGCCGCTCGCCTTCGAGACAGTGCGGGTGCATCCGGATGTAGCACGCGAGCGCTTCTGCGCTTTGAAGCTGCATTTCATAGCCAGCATCGTGACCAGAGGATACGGGTGCCACAGCTGTGCCCGGTAATGACCAATGCATTCGCTGGAAGAGTCGCTCGAGCAGCTTCTGCGCTTCGACAGGGGATCGAGCTTCTGCTGCTGCGCGCAGCAGGAGCACTTCAAGCGGGTGCCGGGAGCAGCCCAGCAATGCTTCTACCGGCTTTGTGCCGTCGACATTGTCAAGAAGAGACTTCCGGGGTACAGCTGCAGGTGTACCCGGCGCTGGCTGGATAATCACACCGGCATGCTGCGAAGCATCTGGGACTTGCTCCTGTGGAGTTTCCCGGTCATTCTCCACAAATGTGCACCGGGTATCGCAGAGCAGATACCAAAACTCGCGCAGCTTTCCACCGATCCCCGCATCAGTACCCGTTTCGAGCAGCCACGCTGCCCATATCGCTGAATAGAGTCCAGCCTCGTCGAGAGTGCGGCGAACTGGCGAAGCCTCGGGCAAGGCGCGCAAACCCTGCATCAGACAACTGAGAGCAGCGCGACGTGTTTCCCCATTGCGATGACGCAGGAGACGAAACACCCGAGCTGGACCCTCGCCCAGGATCGAGCAAGACGAAGGTCTGGCCCGCAGGAGCGCTTCGATGCAACGAACTAGAGCAGTCACACATGCACTGAGCTCATCAAAGGATCCGAGATTGTCCCAGCAAGCGCCCAAAATCTCTGTAAGATGATTCGCGCTGCGCTCGATATCCAGTCGATGGATCTCTTCGGCAATCAATATGATAACCTCACATGCTGCTGCTATCACGTCATCGTCATCGGATTTCAGCACATCGAGGAGCACCGGCAACGTCTCTGGCAGCCGTTTCGCTCGCAGATCCGCCCGCACTGCAAGTAGATAGCGCATGCCGAGCAAACCGCCGTGCCGTGCCTGCCACTCCTCCTTATATCGGATCAATTCGAGCAAATGAGACTCTAACTGGGCAGCGGTTTCAGCGTCGAGGCCGACAGCCACCGAGCCGAGCGCCATGGAGACAGTTTCTGGCACCGGTGCTACCACTTGATCGGAAGCGTAGTCGCGGAAGCGATCCATAGCCAGGAGCACGTACATGCGAGAAGCAATGTCCTCACGTTCTTCCATCGGTAGCCATTCACGAAAAGCTCTTACCGAGAGCATGTCTCGGGTTGCGACAGCTGCCCCGTGGCGCGTCTCCCAGTCGGGCGAGAGTAGCGAATCCGCCAGGATGCATACCAGTCGGTGAAGCGCTGCATCCAGCGTTACAGTGCCGAGGTCGTTTTCCGTTTCGAGCTCAATACAACCCGCTTGGACTGAAGTCTTTCTCGATGAGCGGTCAACGTCCTTGTCGCCGTTGTCGTCATCGCCGTCGTTCATATGTTCATGCGAGTCGGTGTGGACGGAGTCCAGAACGTCCGCTTTGAGCGACGTTGGAGCTCGTGGTCGCTTGCATACGTTCGACTGCAGAGGTGCCGTCTTCCGCCGCTGAGGCACCCTCAATGCGTTTTTCGGAGTCGCTTGCTCTGTATTCTGCTTCCGTTCCGCAATATCTGCGAGACTGACGCCAATGTCCAGATCGATTGCGGTGGCAGCCACGCCCCCGAGGAGCTCTCGACGCAGCTCTACCCACTGCTCACGAACGTCGCCTGCCGCGACCATGTACTCGACTCCGCTTGATGAGGAAAACACTGAGCCCGTATCCATGAGGAATTTCGGGTCGAGTTGCCGCAGTGTGAGCAAGTTGTTTAACGCTTCGTCGTTGTCGAGGTTTGCCGGCGCCTGCAAACAGGTCTGCAGCCGTTGGACGACGAGTTTCAACGCCGATCCAGCACATATTCGAGCATCCCATACTTTCGAGTGCAAAACAACCCGCAACAGCTGGTTCAGAACGTGTACGGAGCCAGGATCTATGATGAAAGCTGCATCCGAGGGTTGAGCGTCAACGAGTTCGGCGAGTTGCTGGGCCGCCAGTCGTCGGACGCTCGTACTGGTATCCTTTGCCTCCAGCAGAGCCAGTAGTCCATCAAGCCGACTCTGTTGTTTCTGGAGAAGCATCACACGGAACAAGCCTCAGGCTTGGCTTGCGGCAGTGTTCGGTAGCTTGGAATACGCGTCGTATCCGGTGGTACTGCGTCTCGCACACCGGCGCGCAGGTGTAACGTGCAGTAAACAGGAGTTGTACTGTGCGTCGACTGGTGCGGAGGCTGGGGGCGTCTCTCGGGGAAACCTGCTGAGGCCAGCAAAACTCTGCAGACGTACCCACGCCTGAATAGAATGGAAAGCCTTCTCTGACACTGGAGTACTCGTTATGGTATTGGTCTCTTCGCACTATCATCGACAAAAGGCTTTGCTAGCTTTCCGTGCGACGGCTTACTTTCCTTTTGTCTTACACGGGGCTTTCACGACGTCAGTCTCTTCTGTACCTCAGGATCCGTTCTCAATAGTCGAAGGATGCTAGCGGTAGGACTCACGTCCCGATGTCTCTGCTTGCGGCTGTTGTCGACGCATTTCCTGCCAGGGCCGATGTTGCGACCTACGCTCTGTTATCTATTTTTAGCTTCGCTGCAGAAAGACTCGATGCGCCCCTGGCGGCGTTTACACTTCGCTGCGGAAACATGTACCCGAGTTGTCCAAGCGTGCGCGCCTCATCCCGCTCTGAGCAGCACGCTTCGGCCCATGAAGGCTTGCTCCATCGCACGGTACGGTATGCTCTAGACGCGTACAAAGAATCCGTACCTCAGTTCACCCACCTGTTTCCGCGCCCAGTGCCGTCACGGTCGATCGTTGACTTCGTCTAGGCGAACGCCTCGGCGAGTACCCTGTCCGCTGTACTCGCAAGTGCATGCTGTCGCATTCGATAAAGGATTTGACGAGCGCTGTGTTGTCCATGATGAAACAGGAACCGGAAGCAGAATCCATGCTGGAGTAGAGATCCAGTGCGTACGATCCGTCCACGCTCCATTTGTGCTGATCGGTGGCATACGCTCTATATGAAGCGATGGCTGCAATGGCCAAAGTCCAAATCCATGAAGTTTTTCCATGGAAACAGAAGAGGCGGGAGTCTCAGGGAGCATGCTCCCCGCGTGAAACACACCATGCTGCTGTCGAATCAGGATTCATCGATGGCCTCAAGTAGAGAATCATTGATCTTTCGAAGGCAATCGCTCATTTGAAATGACAAGTTCAGGACACATTCGACATGAGCTCGTGACCCTTGCATCGTGATTTCATCGAAGCGCTTTGCCCTGAAAAGAGAAGATCGAAGATTTGAAACATGCATGATTTGTACAGCCTACTCGTCAGGAACGTGGAAGCGTCCAGGCCTCTACGTATGACTCGGATCACGGGGTCGGTTGCCTACGAGAGCGTGTCCGAAGGCGTCGCGAATTGTCTTGATTCCGTTGACGTAACGAATTCCATCTGCAAAACGTCCAAGAAGGCACCCTTAAAAAATAAAGACTAGCAGCTGTCATGCGACCTATGCATCCGACAGCGCTCATAGCTATGCTTTGAATATCGCTGTTCTGAATATAAAAAACATGACATAAGATCGCAAGGTCCGAGCGGGGCACGCAATTCTGTGCGTTAAGTTTATCCTGTAACAGGTGTTTTCGCGAGTCTGACCCCTCAATATCCATCGACGCGTTTGAGTGCACGACGACGACAGCGTGGATGTGTATACACCGACGTATAGACGCTTCTCAGTCTTTCTCGACTGGCCACCTACTACTGGGTTCAAGTTCTCCTTGTGCAATTTAGCCCTGTGAGGCTGCTCCTTAAAGTTGGTTCGCGTCAACCCCGGAGACCTGCTCTCCAGCATCGCACGTCTCCTGATATCAAGAGCGGCGTTAAAGTCACGATACAAGAACTCTATGCGATTCTTGCCTCTGATGGAACGCACCAGTGCAGGTAGGCCTCGAACTCGTGCCCCGTTCATTGCCATTTGCTCTTGCGTCAGCGCTCCGTACTTTTCTGTATCCCCAGGGCTCCGCTGACACGTTTTCGTCTCGACCCTCTGAAGTGTGCACCTCTGCTCATGGTGTCTATAGGACATTCGGAACTCATCTGTCGGTATTGCGACGAAACGCTTTGCGCATTCTTTATACGTTCTCGACGTTGGAGCGGGTGTACACCCGTTTTGGGTTATCTAGCGCCCTGCTCCGAATGCGACTGCGGACCTTTAACTCCTGCCCTCCTTCAAGGCGCTCAACGCATTGAAAAAGTCGGCAAATGCTCGCTGCTTCCTGCAGTGTGGATTCATACGCGGACGAGCCCACCGGAGCTTGGTATACTCTCTTCACAGCGCCTCCCAATGCGCTACGCGAACTTTCGTGAATTCCCGAAAACCTCGATTGTTCGCTCCGCGGCTCGTCGCCTCGCTCATAGCTACCAGGTGCTCTTTCATATCTGCATTCCACGTCTCGATTTTCTTCCTTGCATTCATGATTCCCGATTCTCGATAGTATCTTGCTCTCGAGAACCTCTAAACGTCGCATGTCTTTCTGACCTTAGTTACCGTCAGTACCATCTGCCGCACGCCTGGGTACTCCGATGGTTACGATATTCGTGTTGCCGGGGTCCGCGCCAACACCCATGTCGTTCTGCGTCGCAGGACCCGCCTCATTCTGTTCTTTATGTGCATTGCCGAGAGCGATATCGAGGACTGACCAGGACGATCCGCCTCCTTGAAGCGCCTAGAGTGTACATTTATTGTTACCCCATCGGTTTCGATCATCCCCATGAATACAGTTTTCTTGCTCTTTTTGAGACGTTTGAAATCGAAGATGCTCTTCCAGTACGTCTCCCGGTTCTCGCCGTTGAACGCCTCCCTGCTTACATCGAGCTCCGGACTGATCTCCTTCATGATGCCGTGAAGGACTCTGGAGTTGATTGAGACAATGCGCGACTTGATCTCGCATATCGGAACGAAGTTGAAGCGCTTCTCCAGAATCGCAGCCTGCCGTCTCTCGGACTCTTGAATTCTTCGCCTATCCAGCTCTTTTTCGGCCTTGCGCTCGATCTCTCGATTCAGAAACACAAGCTATCACAGGACTAGGGTAGTACATCTTTTACCATCTGTTTTCCATATCTAATACCGTTTCTGGTGGAATCGCCAGCCCCAGAACCGCATGCTGCGTTTGAACAGCTCCACGGATCACGGAAGATTCATTCTCTCTCCTGCGTAATTTCTACTTGTCTACAAATTCGATCTCCTGCTCAAGCTGACTATCGTTCGTGATGCCATTGATGAAGTTCCATATCCCTTTGCGAGACAGGCACGAGTAAAGTGCAAAGATGGAGCGTATCGTGAAATGTTCGGGGATCATGATCACGTGGTTCCTCAGGTTCATTAGGTACTTCAACGCTTCGTAGGTGTAAACATTCGAGTTCCGCCCCCCAGATCGAGTGCCTTCGAAGCGGTACTTGGGGCATTTTTCGTGGAGGGCATCCACCAGCTCATTTCTCCTCGACGCTTGCCCTGTCCCAAGCATCACGTACCTTATAAAGGTCTTTTCAAAAAATTCTTCCGGAACCTCGACTGTTCTGATGTCTGCGACATCGCGATACATCTCCCGCACCATACGCATCAGTCCTAAAGAAGGCTTCCAAATACTCATCCAGTAAGACGCGACACGGTTTCTGATGGATTTTCGCAACTTTTGCCTATAAGGATGCTGGGTACGGCGTAGGAGAAAGGCTATCATTACCATCTCGTCGAACTGTCGTCTTTCGAGCAGCTTCTGACGTTGGGCCTCCCCCTTTTGCTTCTTCGTCTTTTCCCGTTGCTATGGTGTCGGAAATGTTTTTCGTTTCTTGCTCTGGCAGCCGGCGACACCGGCCATCCGGGGTCCTTCGGCTCCGTTGCCGTTAATTTCCTTTTTCTATTCTTGAAAGCGATCCCATTTCGACTGCGTCGGCTAAAATCGCGAAAAATCACTTGCACAAACTCGCTTGAGGGTTGAAATACGATTCAGCCGAAAGACTATACTTTGCTGGGGGCTCAACGCAAATACATGTTGTACGTTAGAGCAACCCGCTCAGATGAAGCATCGCGTTTCCCATCAAGGGCGTGATACGTGTCGTCTCTCACGCATGCAAGATAGGGAAAAGCGCGTATTGAGCGTGCTGTCTAGAACAAGGAACAGAAACGAACCACCAACTAGCAACGATGTACCAATTTCTTTCCCTCTTTACGATAAACGATAAAAGGGGGAAAGGTTTCCGCATTTTCGAAAGTTTCCTCTCTCGACGGAAGGTCCCGCGAGCCGAACGAGTCTGTCGAGCTTGCGCTCTGTGGGCACCCACCGTTGTCAGGTGCTGGGGCGAGACACGACCGCCTCCTCTGCCATAGAGTTCATTCTGGGAACAGCGGCGGTCATGCTGCAACTGGGCATCGCCCTGGTCGCAGTGGTCGCCTAGAATGTCGCTTCGCGCTGCCGCAGGCAGTAGGTCTATCAGCACAGTTTGCAGGCTCTCAGAACGATTATGAATACCGACTCCGTATCAGGTGCACCGTACATCGGTCCGATGCCCTATGCGATATAGCAGAGCTGTTCTCTATACCGTGCTGCATCGGATTCAGCGGTTTAGGCGCTACTGCGGGCGCTCAGGGCAGGCACTTGGTGCACGATAGATCCTATGAAATAACCAGTATATCCCAGAGGAAGAACAAGTAATGGAACTTGGAGGTAGGGTACAGTTTAATGGACGCGTTTCCGCAACCCATTATCCATCCCCACACTCTGGTACCCAGGTTCAATGGAAACATGGGGTCATCGGAAAGGCCAGATCGTATGGAGTCCATCGGTGCAGGGTGGTGGTGGCGACGCTGCTGCCGCTGCCGTTCTTTGTGCGATCTGTGGATAGCATGCAACGAAAAACGCCGCCGCCCTCAGGCAGCACGGCGTCTGAAAGCAGCACCAGGCACTGTTCGAAGCCTACTGTCTCTTTGTTCACGTGGAAGGCGTAATCTTGAACTGTAACGCTGTTGCCAAACTGAAACACAGAGACAATGAACAGTTCACACGGAGACGCTATCGTTGACGAGGAAGCAGGCATGACTGCCGAGCACCTGAGTGAACACGTGAACGGGGACACGTACGTACCCTTTGACCCGCTCAAGTCCCATGTAGACGATGAGTTCTCCGAGTTTAGCATGGATGCAGGGCACGGCTCTTTCTTTGAAGGCCAACCATCCGAATCTAAAACCGCGGAGGACTCGCTTGTTCAGCAGCAAACCGTGTCCATGAACTGGCACGACTTGTGCTTGTCGGTCCGACTCAAAACAGGTGGCCCATTTAAACGCTCGAAGGAAACCGTGGTGAAGCCCATTCTCAAAGGCATAACTGGTTACGTGCGACCGGGTCAAATGCTCGCCATTATGGGGGGCAGTGGTGCGGGTAAGTCCACGCTTTTAGCCATGCTCGGGGGTCGTGTTCCTGTGGGTGAGTACGAAATCAGCGGTGAGCTACGTGTCAACGGGCACGAACGCGACGTCAACATGTTCCGCCGCTACACAGGATTTGTCGAGCAGGACGACCGCATGTTTGCTGACCTCACCGTACGTGAACAGATCGAGTTTAGTGCGCAGTGTCGTTTGCCAGCCTCGATGCCCACCGAGAAGAAGATGCGGCGCGTGGAGCAGGTGATCACTGAGCTGGGCCTCGCCAAGGCCGCCGACACCCCCATCGGGAACGCTGTACAGCGAGGTGTCAGTGGCGGTGAACGCAAGCGCGTGAACATCGGTATAGAATTGGTGACGAACCCGCCACTACTGCTGCTGGATGAGCCGACCACCGGCCTGGACTCGTTCCAGGCACAGGCGGTGATGCTCACGATGTTGCGGCTAGCGAGACGCGGGCGTACGATCATTGCAACCATTCATCAACCACGTTCGCAGA
>Ga0080006_1102958_pt1 | contig 14631 bp, 12 predicted proteins | sample RS3BMetagenome_FD_69209 | JGI IMG/M metagenome (GOLD analysis project Ga0080006, IMG submission 69209) | Ferric oxide microbial mat and aquatic microbial communities from Rainbow Spring, Yellowstone National Park, USA - RS3B (SPADES... ...
AAATATGGTTGAAATACATGCTCCTAGAGGAAAAGAATTGAATACAAAAGGTTGGGGTCAAGAAGCAGCTTTAAGGTTGATGATGAATAATCTTGATCCAGAGGTAGCAAAGGATCCTGACAACCTCATTGTATATGGAGGAAAAGGAAAAGCTGCTAGAAACTGGGATGCATTTTATGAGATAGTAGAAATACTTAAAGAAATGGAAAATGATGAAACTCTTTTAATACAATCTGGGAAGCCCGTGGGTGTTTTCAAAACATCCGAAGATGTACCTAGGGTATTAATAGTAAATGCAATGATTGTTCCAAGGTGGGCCAACGATGACATTTTTTGGGAGCTTGAAAGGAAGGGTCTTACCATGTTTGGTCAAATGACAGCAGGCTCTTGGATATACATTGGAACACAAGGAATTTTACAAGGAACCTATGAAACATTATCTGCACTTGCAAGGAAGGAGTTTGGAAAAGATTCATTGAAGGGTAAATGGGTTCTCAGTTCCGGTCTAGGAGAAATGGGAGGAGCACAACCTCTTGCAATAAAGATGAATGAAGGTGTGGGTATAATAGTCGAGGTGGATGAAAGGAAAATAGAGAGAAGGATAAGGGGAAAATATCTGGATATGGAGGCAAAAAATTTAGACGAGGCCTTAAAAACAAAGGATGAGGCTATTGCTGAAGGAAGGCCATTATCTATAGGCCTACTTGGAAATGCTGCCACAGTTTACCATGAATTAATGCAAAGGAAAATAGTTCCAGACGTTGTAACTGATCAGACTGCTGCTCATGATATTAATATTGGATACATACCTGAGGGATATACTGTAGAAGAGGCAATGAAAGCCACCAAGGAAAACCATGAAAAATATATTAAAGATGTATATAAATCAATTGTAAAGGAGGTAAAGGCAATTTTATGGTTCAAGGAACATGGAGCTAAGGTTTTCGATTATGGAAATAATTTGAGGACAAGGGCCAAAGAGGGCGGATTTGAAAATGCCTTTGAAATTCCTGGCTATGTTCCAGGTTATATTAGGGATCTATTTGCCATAGGTTCAGGACCCTTTAGATGGGTGGCCCTCTCAGGAGATCCAAATGATATATATGCAATAGACGATGCTATAATAAAGAATTTTTCAAGGGATGAACATCTTGTTAAATGGATAAAGCTTGCTAAGGAAAATGTAAAGTTTCAGGGTTTACCAGCAAGGATTTGTTATGCATCCTATGGCGAAAGGGAAGAAATTGGTATGCTCATTAATAATCTTATTAAGGACGGTGTAGTCTCTGCACCCGTTGCCATAGGAAGAGATCACCACGATACTGGAAGTGTAGCATCGCCCTTCAGAGAAACTGAAGCGATGAAGGATGGTAGTGATGCTATTGCCGATTGGCCAATATTGAATGCACTTTTAAATGCAATTTCCGGTGCTACATGGGTCTCAGTTCACCATGGAGGTGGTGTAGGAATAGGCAACTCTATACATGCAGGTTTTGTTTTAGTTGTTGATGGTACAGAGAAGGCAGAGAAAAGGATTAGGAAAGTCCTTAATGCCGACCCAGGTTTGGGGGTAATAAGACATGCGGATGCGGGATATAGATCTTCAATGGAACTAATAAAGAAGGGTGTAAAGTTCAAGGTACCTAAAATGGTAGGAGTTAACAAGCCATTATAAAATCTTTTTATCTTTAAACACATTACCCTTTAGGATGAAGCTTGTTGAATGTGTCCCAAATTTTAGCGAGGGGAGGGATCGTAAAATAGTTAATGAAATAGCGAGGGCTATTGCATTTCACGAATCCGTAAAAATACTTGATATGGAAATGGATCCTGATCATAACAGAAGTGTTATTACCTTTGTAGCACCAATTGACATTGTTTCAGAGGCAGCATTCAGGGGGATACGTAAAGCGGCCGAACTAATTGATATGGATAGTCATAAGGGAACTCATCCAAGGTTTGGGGCAGCAGATGTAGTACCATTTATTCCACTTTATGATACTACCATGGAGGAATGCGTTGAGATTGCAAGAAATCTTGGAAAAAGGGTAGGTGAGGAACTTGGAATACCTGTGTATCTTTATGAAAAGGCTGCCTTTATTGATTGGAGGAGAAATCTTCCAGACATAAGGAATGAAAAATTTCAGTATGAGCAGCTTAGGGAACATATAAATGAAGAAAAGTGGAAACCAGATTATGGGCCACAAAAGGTTGGTAAGGCGGGTGCAACAATTATAGGTGCCAGGGATTTCCTAATAGCATTTAATGTAAATTTGAATACAAAGAACATTGAAATAGCAAAGAAGATTGCAAGGGACATAAGGGAAAGGAATGGTGGTCTAAAAAATGTTAGGGCTTTGGGATTTGATCTTAAAGAAAGAGGTTTAGTTCAGGTATCTATGAATCTTATAAACTACAAGGAAACTCCAATAAACAGGGTTTTTGAGTTAATAAAATCAGAGGCTGAAAGGTATGGAGTAACAATTGCAGGTAGCGAGGTTGTAGGTCTAATACCATTGGATGCGCTTGTACAAGTGGCCGATTTCTATCTTAGATTGGAAAATTTTTCATCTCAACAAATTCTTGAAAAAAAGATATGGGAAGGTGATGAAAAAATGTTGGAAAATATGAGTATAAGGAAGTTTTTAGAAGAGCTATCCAGCAGTTCTCCCACCCCTGGTGGCGGTGCTGCCAGTGCACTTGTGGGAAGTATAGCAGCATCATTGAGCAGTATGGTGGCAAATCTTACCATAGGGAAGAAAAAATACCAGGAAGTCGAGTCTGAAATGAAAGAAATAGCAAAAGAGGCAGTAAGACTAAGAGATGAACTTTTCTTGATAGTGGATGAGGATGTAATGGTCTTCAACAAGATTATGGATGCACTTAAACTCCCAAAGGAAACAGAAGAGCAGGTAAGGTTAAGGAAGGAGAAAATAGAGGAGGCAAGTAAGGAGGCATGTGAAGTTCCATTAAAGACAGCGAGGCTCTGTTTAGAGGTAATGAAGCTAGCCTTCAAGGTTACTGATAAAGGGAATAAAAATGCAATATCGGATGGCGCCTGTTCTGCTTATTTTGCACATTCAGCCCTTCAAGGGGCATTATTAAACATAAGAATTAACCTTAAAAATATTTCAGATGAAAACTATAAAAAAATGATGCATGAAAACATCCAAAATTTAATAAAAGAATCATCTTTCATCTTAGAAAAAGTTGAAGAAAAAATAAATGAGGTGATATAAATGGAACTTAAGCCAATCATTGAAATTGCGAAAATGGCAGGACTTGAGGAAAATGACATAGAGCTTTATGGAAAGTATATGGCAAAGGTATCTCTGGATGTATTAAAGAGGGTAGAGAAAAAGAAAAAGGGTAAAATGATACTTGTAACTGCGCTTACACCAACACCTGCAGGTGAGGGAAAAACAACAACTTCCATAGGATTAACCATGGCAATAAACAAAATTGGAAAGAAAAGTATACTTGCATTGCGTGAGCCTTCCTTGGGACCCGTGTTTGGTATAAAAGGAGGTGCCACGGGAGGTGGAAAGTCCACTGTACAGCCAATGGAGGAAATAAATCTTCATTTCACAGGAGATTTTCATGCAATATCTTCTGCCCATAATCTACTTTCTGCTATGATCAATAATCACATTTATTATAATTTAAAACCTGAGATAGACCCGAAAAAGGTTGTTTGGAGAAGGACAATAGATATGAATGATAGGGCCTTGAGGCAAATAATAGTGGGTATTGGAAAGGGAAATGGTGTTATGTATGAAGATGGATTCGATATAGTACCTGCAAGTGAGATAATGGCCATAATGGCGCTCAGTCTTGATTACAAGGATATGAAATCAAGGCTAGAAAAAATAATTGTTGGTTTTACCAGGGATAGAACACCTGTTTATGCAAAGGATATAAGGGCATCCGGCGCTATGGCAGCCCTTTTAAGAAATGCATTGAAACCAAATCTTGTACAGACATCAGAGAATACCCCAGTATTTGTTCATATTGGGCCATTCGGTAATATTGCACACGGAACAAATAGCATTGTAGCTGATAAAATAGGTCTAGGTCTCTCAGATTATTTTGTGGTGGAAAGCGGTTTTGGATCGGATCTAGGTGCAGAGAAATTTTTTGACATAGTCACCAGGATAGGTAATTTTGCACCGAATGCTGCTGTTGTTGTTGCATCTTTGAGGGCAATAAAGCACCATGGTGGTGCAAAGGATGTTACAATTGAGGACGTTGATTCTGTTAGGAGAGGTTTTGAGAATTTAAGATTCCATATTAACAATGTAAGAAAATTTGGAGTTGAACCAGTGGTTGCAATAAACAGATTCAAAAGCGATACTAATGCAGAGATAAGGGCTCTTGAGGAAATGCTTGAAAATGAAAAAGTAGAATGGGCATTATCAGAGGTTTTTGAAAAAGGAAGTGAAGGGGGAATAGAACTTGCAGAGAAGGTAATTAAGGTGGCAGATTCTCATCCTGATGTAAAAATAAATTATGTTTACGAAATAAATGATCCTGTACAGGTAAAGATAGAGAAGATTGCAAGGAATGTATACGGTGCTAAGGAAGTAGTATTTACAAAGGATGCGCTTGACGATCTAAAGCTAATAAAAAAGATAGGGATGGATAATGCCTTTGTATGTATGGCAAAGACTCAGGCATCAATTTCAGATGATCCAAAGGCACTGAATGCCCCCAAAGATTTCACAGTAACTGTAAGGGAAATTAGGATTTCCTCAGGATCTGGGTTTGTAGTACCAATACTTGGGGAAATAATGACAATGCCTGGGCTCTCGAAGGAACCTGCCGCCTACAATATTGACCTGACAGATGATGGAAAGATAGTGGGGTTGTTCTGAAGAATGAAGGTATTTGTAGTTGACAATGGAGGGCAATGGACACATAGGGAATATAGGGTCTTAAAATACCTGGGGGTAGAGACAGGGATCATTGAAAATACAACACCCCCAGAAAAAATCTTAAATGAAGGAATTGATGCTCTTGTGCTTTCAGGGGGTTCTCCGAGCATTTCTTTTGAATCCCACAAGCTGGGCAGGCTAGGTGATTATATGGATCTTGGAATACCAATCCTAGGTATATGTGTTGGTGCACAGTTCATAGGATTATATTATGGTGGCAAGGTAGGGCCTGCAAGTATTCCTGAATATGGAAAAACAGAGATAAATGTGATAGAAAAAGATTATTTATTTATTGGCCTGCCAGACAAATTTTACGCTTGGGAAAGTCATAATGACGAAGTAAAGGAACTTCCCCCAGATTTCCAATTGCTTGCAAGCTCCAAAAATTGCAAAATTCAAGCATTTAGGCATAAAAATAAAAAGATATTCGGTGTTCAATTCCATCCAGAGGTAGAAAATACAGAATATGGAAAAGAAATATTCCAGAATTTTCTAAAAATAATTTAAATTTCACATAAATAAAAAATAACATAAAAATTTAAATAAAGGATTGATCATTACTATAACGGGATAAATATGTTAACTGAAGTAACTGAACTCATTGGACTTGAAATATATACGGATAAAGGATATTTGTTGGGGACAGTTGAGGATGTTTCTATAGATGTTGATCAGCAGGTGACATATGGTCTTTATGTATCAAAAACAAATCCACTCCTAGTTGAGGATGGAGTTCCAGTTCTAGTACCTTTTAGGTGGGTTAAGGCCGTAGGGGATATAATAATCATGAAGAAATTTCCCCAATTTGTATCTCTTAGTACTGGTGAAAAGAAAACTGAATAAAAATTACTTAAGAAAATATTTTTTAATTTCTTCATAAACAGGACCATCTGGTTTTAGTGTACTCTTATAAAGTGAAAAATGGTCTATAGGATAAATCCCGAATTCTGTATTTTTAAATGCTTTTAAGTCCTCCGAAAGATTCGAAATTTCCTTTAGTCTTCCTATGGTAAGATGTGGAGAGAACCTTTCTTCATTGTAAAAAGAAAGTTTATCTGAAACCTCATTACCTAATTTATTTAGTTCTTCTGAAATAATACCTATCCATAATACCCTAGCCTTTTTTTCATTTGGAAATGCTCCTGCACCTTTTAACATTAAGCTAAATTGACTTATTTTTATGCTTGAAAGAATAGAATCAATCTTTTCCAATTCACCCTCATCAACTTCTCCTATGAATTTTAAAGTAATGTGAAGATTTTCAGGTTCAACGAGCTTGATTTTGTATTTATTTCTGAAAAATTCTTGAATCTCCAATATTTTTTGGTTTGGCTTTATCGGAATACCTGCAAAAAGCCTTAATTTTTTATTTTTCTCGTTCATTTTAATACTCACCTTAAAAATTTTCTTAATGAAATCATTATTTTTCCAAATATTTAAATATATCCATTATAAAATTCTAAAAAATATATTTATATGAATGTTTTATTTTTATTCTATAAAATAATTATAAGGAATAAAAGAACAAAATTTTATAGATTCTTGGGAGAATTTAAAACATTTAGCAACATCCACTATTTTTCAATCGTACTCATTTCATGAGACCATTAAATTCATCTCCTCAAAGGCTACCAATTTTATATATGTATAAATATTTTTTAATCTTTTTTTAAATGTTAAATAGCTTCATTAAAAAATTCAATCTAAAAAATTTATAAATAGTGCTAGAATTTAAGGAAAACAATAAAAATCCCTTCCTCATGGGAAGCAGTTATCTTTTCTATACCATAAAATTTTTCTTATTGTAGATTATCTACCTTTTGTGATTAACTATGGAAATAGATAAAAGGATGAAATATTCAAAAACACACGAATGGGTACTTGTAGAGGGTAATAAGGCCAAGATAGGGGTATCTGATTATGCTCAGCAGCAACTTACGGATATAGTTTTCGTTGAACTGCCAGAGGTTAACACTAAGGTAGAAAAAGGAAAATCCTTTGGGGTTATTGAATCTGTTAAGGCTGTTGAAGATGTATATGCGCCTATAACAGGTAAGGTACTTGCAAAAAATCAGGCAGTTATTGACACTCCTGAGATTATAAATAATGATCCATACAATGCATGGCTGATAGAGGTATCAATAGATAATCCTAAGGAATTGGATGAATTGATGGATGCTGAGGCATATAAAAAATTCCTAGAGTCCGAATCCCATTAAATGAAGAGACAGGATTATTATTATAAAAAGGCAAAGAGGGAAAGGTATAAAAGCAGGGCATCCTATAAATTAAAATTTATTGATCAAAGGTTTTATATTTTTAAAAAAGGAATGAATGTATTAGATTTGGGAGCCTCTCCGGGCGGATGGTCACAGGTAGCTTATGAACTTACCTATGGTGGCAATGTAATATCAGTTGATCTTAAACCTGTTCGTGTTAATGGTATACATTTCGTTTTAGGGGATGTGTTAAAAAATGAAACCTTGGAGAAGATACGTGAAAAGATGAGAGAAATAGGTATAGATAAATTTGATGTAATTATTTCTGACATGTCACCCAAAATATCTGGAATTAAAGAAGTAGACCATATGCAATCAATTGAACTAGGAAAAAGGGCATTTGAAATATCAAAAAATCTTCTTAAGGAAGGTGGATCAATAGTTATAAAACTTTTTTACGGTCAAGAAATTTATAATTTCAAGAAAGATGTAGAAAAATTTTATGATTTTTGTAAATTATATACCCCTCCTGCATCCAGGGAAAGAAGCAGGGAGGTATATATGGTTTGCAAGAGATTTAAATTATCTACCTAGCCTTTGTTATATTCACATTCTCTACCCATACATATGGTATAAGTGAGGGCATTACCTCATCCCACCACTTAACCTGCATCCTTTCCAAACTTACCTCTTTTATTGCTGAGAATATACGGGGTAAATTATCGCTTATCCTTATTCCTTTCCAAGATTCAACTATCTCGCCATTCTCCACAAGGAAAATTCCATCCCTTGGGATTGTAGAAAAATCACCGTTCCTATAATCCTGAAACCTTGTATACCATGTATTAACAATAAAAAGACCCTTTTTCATATCTCCTATCATATCATCAAAGCTTCTTCTTCCATTACCCATCACGGGCTGCCAGGGCTGGGGATTTATTATACCTGCATTCCCTGTTGTTTCTGTTTTTTGTCTAGAGGCTGTTGAAAAATTATGCAGGTATGTCTTAACTTCTCCCTTTTCAATTATTGGTACCTTTTTTGTTTCCGTTCCCTCATCATCAAAAAGTCTGAAACCAACTCCCGATTCCATTGTTGGGTCATCGTAAAGATTTAACTCATCACTACCTATCTTTTTTCCCAAGGTATCTGTAAAGAAGGACATACCAGTCTCTACATTGTACGCTGATGCCATAGGAGCTGAATAGCTTATGAGAGATCCAAAACAAAGTGGATGGAAAAGAACATCATATTTCCCTTCTTTTCCCTCTTTTGGCGTACCCATCAGTGATGCGTAATCTGCAGCCTCCTCTCCTACAAAGTATGGGTCATAATCATCCAGCATTTTATGATCCGATGTATGGAAGGCTGATTGTCCTGGAAAACCATTCTCATTGAATGCCCTGACAGAGAAGAAAAGTCCTGTATTCTTATCCATTGCATTATTATAGTTTGTTGAAAGTGATATGCTCTCTATAAAATGATAAATTACACCGGCTACCCTTTTTGCTCCCTTTTCTTGAGCGCCCTCTATTGCCCTTTTTGAAAAATAATTTAGATCATCCATGTTCATCAATACACCATCTGGTTCATGACTTCTATAGCTCTGTTTCTTAGTATTCAATCCAACAAAATCCTTATTCTCCGGCATTTTGTTCAAGATTTTTACAAAATCCTCTAGGTGTGATTCAAGTTTATTAAAATTCCTGATTGTAGTAAAAAAAGTCTTTTTCCCCTTTGATAGAAAGAGTGAAAGTGAATTTTCTTGGTAATTTAATATTATATCAATCTTGCTGTTTGAAAATCTTGACTGTTTCATTTCCCTTTCAACATAAATTACAGAAACCTCATCAGCACCAAGTGACAACAATTTTTTAACAACATATTCTGTATCTACCATACAAATCACCTCATATAAATGCCCCTCAATCTTACAAAGGGTCCCCCCATCCACACATCGACACCCTGCATTGGATCACCCTTTCCGCAAGTACCTGCAAAGAACTTAAGATCCCTTGAAACTGCATCCACTGCACTATAAAAACCAGTGGTAGTAATTTCTAGGACAGGTCTTTTAACAGGGTCCTTTATTTCTCCGTTTTCAATGAGATATGCCTCCCTTCCCACATATTTTTCATTGAACCTAATATCATCTATATTCCATTCTGTAAATGAGTTCATGAATATTCCATATTTAATATCCTCAAGCATCTCATCCAAGTTATAATCTCCTGGTTCTATGTATGTGGTACTCATCCTTACTATTGGCTCCTTATCCCATTCTGAGGATCTTGCTGCGGCATTACTTTTCTGTCCAAGCATCCCCGCAAATTCCCTGTTCATAAGAAACTCATTTATTTTTCCATTTTTGTAAAGATATCTCTTTCTAGCCTTTACACCTTCAAAATCATATTTATAATAGCCAAAACTGTGTTCAATAGTAGGATCATCCACAACATTTACCTTATCTGATCCTATTCTTTCACCAATCATATTCTGTTTTACGAATGATTCGCCTGCCTGTGCAGCCTCTCTTCCCATTATTCTATCTGACTCCATAGGATGTCCGCATGATTCATGTGCTACAATTCCAGAGACCTCAGGCCCCACTATAAGGTCCATCTTTCCCTCGTTTATTTTTTTGCCAAGGGCAATTTTTTTGAGTTTTTTTGCCTCTTCAATGGTAGTGTCTATCAAGTTCCATTCTTTAAGGGCCTCATAACCACCACTTCTCCCAAATTCCTGGCTTCCCTGTTCAAAATTTCCATTCTCTATTACACCTATAAAATAATAGTAAAAAATGCTTGGAAGCCTACCATTTATCCTAGTGCCTTCTGTGTTCATATATTCAATCTCTGTTATTTTGTCCCTTAAAAACTGCATCCTTATTGGTACACCAATCGAATCAAGATTCTTATCTATGTCTATCAAATGTGATACCTTCTCCTCAAGGGGAAAATCATCTATCTTCTGAGTCTCACTTACATCCCAGCTATCCTTTATTATATCCTCCTCAGATAATTTTATCTCCCTTTTATCAAGTGATTTTGCTGTTTTTATTGCCCTATCAACAGTTTTCTTAAGGTTTGACTCATCAAGGTTTGATGTGGAAAAGAAAGAGAAGTTCCTGTCCAAAACCCTTACGGCAAAACCTGTTTCATCAGTGCTTTCTATACCACTTATAACTCCGTTTTTTATTATCAGCATGTTTCTTTTTAATCGCATTATCCTAATCTCACCATACCTAGCATGCTTTTCTATATCCATCAAAAACCTTTCAATATCCATATTTATCACCTATGGCATAATCTTTCTTAATTCTTTTTCCTTTTCCTTATCTTTTCTTACAGCCCTGTAAAGACTTGACATCACTTTATCAAATAATGAAAATAGCTTCCAGTCATGGTCAGATTTGTAAAATACCTTTTTTTCTGTAACAAGCCTGGCCCTTACACTATATTCTATTTCATTGGAGGTAGTGCTATGTTCTTCAACGTGAAATGTAAGCATCTGTGGTCTGTAGTTTTCAAACTTATTAATCTTTTTTAGATATTTTTCCACGATTTCATATATTGTATCAAAAACCGAAGGATCCTCCGTTTCAAGACCTGTTATTTGAACGAAGACACCCTCCTCTTCCTTTCTTTTAACAAAATTTTCTATTATGTCCTTCTGCGTAATTATTCCCACAGGTATATTTTCATCATTTACTATAACACACACATAGGATTTCATTTCAAGCATTATTGAAATTGTATCCTTTAACTTTGCATCAATATTGACAGAAACGGGAGGGCTAAGAAATTCCTTTACTTTAAATATCTTTTTTTCCTTCTGACCCTTGTATTCTCCATAGTTAAGTCTTTCCTTTATTCTCCATAAATTTCCAGACAGATCATCTATGTGTACCATCCCCTTTAGATGGTTATGGGCATCAACAACAGGTATTGTCATTTCATTGAGACCTCTCATTTTCTCTATTGCAACATTTACGTCATCATCCTCATTTACAGTAACCGGATCCTTTATCATTATATCCTTAATTGGTATGTTCACATATTCGGGAGAATTTAGTAATGCCCTTGTAAAATCTGTTCTTGATACAATGCCCGTGAGTATATCCCCCGCCTTAATAACAGGCAGAGATCTCAGACCATTATTTACCATTATTTTTAATGCCTCAAGGACGGGCATTTCCTCATCCACCTTAGGCGGAGTGATCATTAGGGTTGAAATTTTTGCTGTTAAAGGTATATTCTTTCTTCTCATCAAATTCTCATAGTCAAAATATCCCCTCACCCTCTTTTTATCATCAACAACGGGCACCTCATGTATCCTATGTTCCTTTAAGACACTTATCACCTTTGAAAGTTGTTCATCAACATAGACAAATACTGGGTTCTTATTCATTATATCCTTTACCAACATATCTTCAATATTCATTCCAACCACCTCTCCAATTTTTCTACCTTTTCATGATTCCTTGGGGTAATATGCTCCCTCATCATTCTATCAATGAAATCCTCCAGAGGCTCATCATCCTTTAATCTTACCCTTTTTATTTCGTAAAGACAATCAGAACAGTAAATGCCGAGATCGCTTTTTATGGGAGCCCCACAAAGAATGCACCTATTCATAATGACACCTGTATAACTTATAACTAATTGAGATTAATTAAAGGTTTCGATTTTATATGCCACGGTGGAAACAACGGATATCATTTATTTCAATCCGTCTGACCCATCCACCGGGGCATATGGGGGATCCTGCTGAACAGGAATTCACAGTTCGATGACACATCGTTCTCATCCTGTAGCCCAGGATCCTCCTATAGGTTCCCGATGTCAAGGCAGATCATTTATCATTGCCTTTTCCTTACGGGAACCTATTAATCCATATTTTTTTAAATTTAAATTTTTTTCTCTAATATTATTTTTTCTTTTCCAAAATACCTTTTAAGTGGTTCGGGAATCTTTATAATATTATTTTCCTGATGATTTTCTATTATGGCTACTATTGTTCTAGTAGTGGCAATGGCTGTACTGTTAAGTGTATGTGGGTAGTAGTTTCCAAATTTTCCTCTTACCCTTATGTTTAGTCTTCTCGATTGATAGTCTCTAACGTTACTTGCACTTACCACCTCCCTGAATCTTCCCTGTGCTGGCATCCAGACCTCAATATCGTATTTTTTTGATGCTACATTCCCTATATCACCACTGCATATGTTTATAATCCTATAGGGCAATTCTAGCTTTTGGTAAATCTCCTCCGCATTTCTGAGGATCTCCTCAAGGAACCTCTTTGAATCATCAGGATGACAGTAAATAAACTGTTCCACCTTGTTAAATTGATGAACCCTGAATATACCCTTTGTATCTTTACCGTGAGCACCAGCCTCTTTTCTGAAGCAGGGCGAAATACCTGCATACTTCAATGGAAGAGAATTTTCCTCAATAAACTCATCCATATGATATGCTGCAAGGGGATGTTCTGAGGTAGCTATAAGGTAAAGGTCCTCATTTTCAACCTTGTAAATTGTATCTTCAAATGTAGAAAGATCCGTTGCGCCCTCCATAGCTCTCCTTGTAAGCATAAATGGGGGCTCCACCGGAATAAAACCCTTGCTCAAAAGATGGTCAAGTGCAAACATCTCAAGGGCTATTTCAAGTCTTACAAGATCATTTTTTAAATAATAGAATCTAGAGCCTGCCACTTTTCCTGCCCTTAATGTATCTGCAAGATCGAATTTCTCTATAATGTCTGTATGGCTATCTGGTCTTTTTTCTATTAATACATAATCCATTTTACCCCTTGATTCCTTCATAAAATTCTCAAGATCATCCTTGAAAACCTTTGCTTTACCCCAGAACCTTATTGGTACATTATCATTCTCATCCTTTCCATAAGGCACATCATCATCAAGTAAATTTGGCATCCTCCATAAAAATGAATCCCTTTTTACCTTTACATCCTCAACTATTTTCTCTATTCTTTCAATATCTTCGTTTAATTTTTTCACCTCTTCTTTTTCAATATCAACATTTTCCCCTTTTTTCATTTTAGAAGAAATTTCCATAATTTTTCTATTTTTCAAATTCCTTAATCTTTCCAATACCTGAAGATTTTCCCTCCAGATTCTATCTAGTTCTAGTATCCTGTCCACCTCCCCCGGATCTAAATTCCTCTTCTTTTGATTTTCTCTAACCACTTCGGGATTATTTCTAATTAAATTTATGTCAAGCATAATATCTAAAATAGATTAAAAAATGGATCAATATAAACATTTTTTGTTAAAATTGGTAAAAAAAACGAAATCTTTAAATATGACAAAAATAATATCTTGTCTGACAAATATATGACAAGGAGGAATGATGTATGAAGAGTATAATTAAAAATGCGCTTGGAAGTGATCCAGAGACATTTGTTAGACCACCAATACAAGAGGAGACACAGGAAGAACAGGCAAAACAGGTGGTATCCCCTGATGATGAAGAATTGAGAAAGCTTGTTGAGCAGCTAAAGGTAAATATAAAGATTGTTGGGTGCGGTGGTGGCGGTACAAACACTATAACGAGGCTCTATAATGAGGGAATTGCAGGTGCAACATTGATAGCCGCAAATACGGATGCCCCACATCTACTGCATGTAAAGGCAAACAGGAAGATACTACTAGGTAAAAGGTTAACCAGGGGTCTTGGTGCAGGGGCTGATCCAAGGATAGGAGAGGAGGCAGCAAAGGAGGCGGATGAGGATCTCAGGAACGTTTTGCAGAGGTCGGATATTGTATTTGTCACTGCAGGCATGGGCGGTGGTACGGGAACAGGTTCAGCGCCATATGTGGCACAGGTGGCAAAGGAGGTAAACCCCGGGACCCTTGTGATAGGTATTGTTACACTGCCCTTCTCAGCAGAGGGAAAGGTGAGGATGGAACAGGCACTATGGGGTCTTGACAGGTTGAAGAGGTACTGTGACACTACCATTGTAATACCTAATGACAAACTGCTTGAGATTGTGCCAAGGCTTCCACTAGACCAGGCATTCAAGGTGGCTGATGAGGTTTTAATGGAGGCACTGAAGGGTCTTACAGAGATAATAACAAAGCCCGGACTTGTTAACATAGACTATGCTGACATAAAGACTGTTATGGCCGATGGCGGTGTTGCTATGATAGGAATAGGCGAGTCAGAGGGATCAACAGACAGGGTCCAGGAGGCTGTGAATGATGCAATAAACTCGCCACTTATAGAGGCGGATATAAGGCAGGCCAAGGGTGCCCTTGTAAGGATAGTGGGAGATCCAAACATGAGCGTAATGGAGGCACAGAGGGCAGCTGACCTTATACAGAAACAGATAAGTCCCTCTGCAAAGCTAATATGGGGTGCTTCAATAGATCCAGAGCTTGAGAACAAGGTGAAGGTACTAATAGTGCTAACAGGTGTAAAGAGCCCTTACATACTGGATGGAAAGGCATCACTCAC
>Ga0080006_1143713_pt1 | contig 14631 bp, 14 predicted proteins | sample RS3BMetagenome_FD_69209 | JGI IMG/M metagenome (GOLD analysis project Ga0080006, IMG submission 69209) | Ferric oxide microbial mat and aquatic microbial communities from Rainbow Spring, Yellowstone National Park, USA - RS3B (SPADES... ...
GAGGGGTACAAGTCGCGGCACGTGCTGGCCGCGCACGTCGGCAACACGGGGCTGATGGTGGGGCTCGTCGTGTCGTTCTTCGTCGCGTGGGGGGCACTCGCGCGCTTCCTTCGGTCCCTGAAGACGCGCGGCCGCGAGCCGTCGGGCTCTGAGCGCCGCGACTAGCCCCGCGCCGGGTCAGTCGACGCTCACCGCCAGGTCGGAAATGTTCGCCTCGAAGGCCGTCGGCCCGACGCTGGCCACCGCCGGCGTGGGTCTTCTGGCGGGGGATCTCCTGACCGTGGGCGCGATCCTCCGACCCGACTACGCGACCGGTCCCGGTCTGGCCGTCCCGCTCGAAACCTTGCACAAGGTCGCTCTCTGCGCCCGGTCGGGGATCGTCGCCCGCGATCCCGAAGCCCTCGAACGACTGGCCGAGGTCGAGTTGATCGTTCTCCAGGATCATTTCTGCTTGCGGAAGCCGGCCCTGGACGTGACCCGGATCGAGACTCGACTTCCCGAAGCGATCGTGCTTCGATATGCAGCAAGCGCCATGCGTCATCTGAGCGATGACCGATCCGTCGCCTTGCTCGAAGCCTGCCGGGATCGGCGGATTCACGTCCTGAACCTCGAAGCCATCGAGTTTGGCCGGGGAGTCGTCGTCGCGCACGACAGGCACCGGATTCGAGTGGCCGACGTGGATGCTCTGCCTGATTCGCGAGGACGGCTGGCGGTGGAGATCGACGGGACCGTGGTCGGTCTGATCGAGTTTGGCCCGAGCGTTCGAGTCGAAGCGGCCTCGACGATCGCGCAGGTTCGGAATGAATCGCACGTTCCCTTTGCCCTGGTCTCGCCGCAAGAACCTGCTGAAATCTCGACGCTGGCGGCTTCGCTCGGGGTCGAGATGTTCCGCGGCGGCTTCACAACGGCCGACACCGCCGAGTTTCTCCTGGCCTGTCGGAACAAGGGCTTGAAAACCGCCTTCTTGGGAGATTGCCGACTTCACCCGGAGGCGGCCCGTCATGCACATGTCGCAATCTCGATGGTGGATGGGGCCACGTTTAACCTCGAACTCGATCCGGCGGGCTTGTTCATCCAGCAGTCTCGACTGGCCCCGCTGGCCGATCTGTGTCGGATCGCCCGGGACCACGCAAGTCGGGTGACACAGGCTCAAAATTTGATCCTCGTACCGAATCTGCTTTGCATCGCGGGCGCGTTTCTTTTCGGATTTACAGGCATGACGGCCGTGATGCTGAGCAACCTTGGTACTTTCGGGCTTTATCGGATCGCTTCAGGATCGCTCCGAGGTCTTGATCCTCCTCGCGACGGTATACCCAAGGGTCAACCCCGAAGGGCAGGCTAATCATGCAATCGACCGAGGAAATCGTCGTCGAGACCGTCGACTTTGACGAACTGGCGCGGCTCCTTGAGGAAGCTCTGGAATCCGGCAATGCCTCTTCGAATGAACCTCAGGCAACGGTTTCCACTTCTTCCGTCGAGACACTTCGGCTCGAACAACTTCCCAGGGAACTTGGCGTTTTGCTGACCTCGGTCGGCGTTCTCGGGTTCGTCTTGCCGGGCATCGCCGGCACCCCTGCGCTGATCGCGGGCGGCCTGGTCCTCTGGCCTAAAACGTTCCGGAAGGTCGAAAACTGGGTTTCGCATCGGTTTCCGGGCGTTCACCGCAAGGGGATGGAGCAGGTTGGCCGATTTCTCGACGACCTGGATCGACGCTATCCTTCCACGGATCCCACTGCGGGTTGAGTCGCCGGGAAACAAGAATTCAAGGGAGTTTGCGATGAGCGAATCGATCCCCACCACCCAGATTTCCCTGATCCCGGTCGCCGATCCGACTTTCGCGGAGTCGATCCCGAAGGAAGCCGGTCTCTTCTTGATGCTCATCGGAATCGGAGGGATTCTGCTTCCCGGGCCGGTGGGAACTCCCTTTCTTCTACTGGGCGGAGCCGTTTTCTTTCCCAAGATCTTTCGGAAGTTGGACGAAGGGATTCAGGCACGCTTTCCTGAGTCTTATCGTCAGGGAATGAAACCAGTTCATCGATTCGTCAACGATCTGGAACGACGATACCCCCGAACTTCCTGATCAGGCGACGAGCCTCTCGCGAAACGGGGAAGTTTCCGTAAGATTGAGAGCAGACAACAATCCTGAAATTCCAATAGCGGTTCACCTTACTCCGAACTTCCACTCACGGAATCCCAGTGATGACCGAATTCGATTCTTCGACCGCGCTGGCATCGACCGATACTCTGGGAACGATCTCCCAGGCGGCCAGGGACGGAGCGGCCGATGCTCGTGAGATGGCCAACCGGGTCTGGGCGAATACCAGCCTTTTCCTCTGCCGCTTCGTCTACACGACGAGCTACACGATCTCATATGGTGTCGTCTTTCCCGCCACTCTCCTCGCCCGATCAATTCCCATGGACAATGCGGCCGTTCGTGGCCTGATTGACGGAGCCAGAGCCGCGACCGAGAAAGCGCATGAAATCCGGGGCGAAACCGGCGCCGTTTGAACGATCCGAGATCCCCGCCCAGCCCAACCAGCCGAGCCAGTTCTCTGGCTCGATGACTCGCCGTCACCGGTTCCCATCATGCGGTCGAGTTAGTCGATGATCGCCAGAACTGTCCGGACGTGCCGAGTAAAACCGGTTGCCTGACCAACCATGGTGAACTCTCGCCAGAAAGCAGCCCCCGGGCATCGGCCCTCGCCAGCCTGATGACGAAAAGTTTTCCAAACGCAACGGGGAGTTCTCGGAGAGAGTCTCAGATCGGGTCGACCAACCTGATCGGCGACTCGAGCCGAGATGCTCCCGATGCCCGACTCAACGTCCGGTCTACCCAGGACTCAAGAATCTCTTGAGGACCCATCGGTCTCTTTCGAAAGCTCAAGGCGAGAGGCGCGATCGTGAGTCCTCTTGGCCCGGATTGGAACCGACCAGCAACAAAACGCAGCCCTGCTGATTTCAAAGCAGCAGACGTTCGGCACCGGAAAAAGTCGGGCAAGGGCTGGCCGGGTCGTTTAGAATGTTGAGATGATTCCGGTGGTCGGAGATTCTCGATCTGATGGCAACCATAATGAATATCGGCCGGATCGACTGCTCGGCCGCGAACGCAACCGAAGCGATCCGTGAGCTACGCCGACAACTCAGTCCCCGAGGCGACGTGGTCAGCCCCGAAGGCCGGGCGAGGACCATAGCGGCCTTCGGCGAGCCCTTGACTCCCGAGCAGGTCGTCGCTCGGATCTGCGACGACGTCCGAACTCGTGGTCTGACCGCCGTGCTTGATTATACGAGTCGGCTCGACCGGGTGACGCTCGTCCCGGAAGAAGTCCGGGTCTCGGCTCAGGAGCTTCGCGAGGCCTATCAAGCCGCCGATCCCGCCTATTTGAAGACAATCCGCCGGGTCCGCGACAATATCGCCGCGTACCAGCTCGGCATCCTCCACCGGGACGCGAGCTTTCGGAAAGGTCCGGGGTGCGAACTGAGGCTACGCTATCGACCGCTCCGGCGGGCCGGTGTCTGCGTTCCCGGTGGAGCCGCGGCTTACCCGTCCTCGCTGCTGATGACGGTCGTGCCCGCTCAGGCGGCCGGTGTCAAACAGATCGCGGTGGTTGTCCCACCCACCCCGTTCGGCGGATACAACACGGATCTCCTGGCGGCTTGTCATCTTCTTGGCGTGACCGAGGTCTATCGGATCGGTGGCGCCCAGGCGGTCGCGGCTCTGGCCTACGGGATCGAGGGGATCGAACCGGTCGACAAGATCGTCGGACCCGGCAATCTTTTCGTCGCCCTGGCCAAGCGTTACGTGTATGGAGAGGTCGATATCGATAGCATCGCCGGTCCCAGCGAGGTCGTTCTCATCGCCGACTGGACCGCGGACCCCCGATTTGTCGCCGCCGACCTGATCAGCCAGGCCGAGCACTCGCCCGGGGCCTCGATCCTGATCACCTGGGAAGCCGACCTGATCGATCGCGTGGCCGAAGCTCTGGAAGAACAGCTCGGACGGCTCAGTCGAGGGGATCTCGCCCGCGCTAGCCTCGAACGTTTCGGCGCCTTGATCCTGGTCAAGGACGAGCGTGAGGCGATCGATCTGACGAACCAGATCGCCCCCGAGCACCTGCACGTCTCGACCTCCGACCCCGACCGCCTGGCCGAACAGCTCACCAACGCCGGGGCGATCTTTCTCGGGCACGAAACTCCCGTGGCTGTCGGCGATTACGCGGCGGGACCCTCGCACGTCCTTCCCACGGGTGGCACCGCTCGATGGGCCTCGGGACTTTCGAGCAACGACTTCCTCAAGAAGACCAGCCTGATCTGGGTCGACCGCGATGGTCTCGAATCCCTCGCCCCCGATATCCGGATGCTCGCTGACAAGGAAGGGCTTTCGGCCCACCGATATAGCGTCGACATCCGGCTCGACGAACCGAGGGGTGACGAGGCATGAGCGTGCACTCCACCGTCGCGGTCTCGATTGCCGACCCGGAGGAGGTCGCCTACTGGGAACATCGCAAGGTGGTTCGCCGTCGACAACTGATCGGGACCCTCTGCCTTGTCAGTGTGGCTCTCAGCTTCGTCGCGCAAAAGGTCGTCATGCATCTGACTTCGACCTGGTGGCTCGAAGCCAATCATTTCGTGGTCCTCTGGGGGATCGAAAAAGAGAACTGGAAGCAGGGCGGCTCGACGATGGTCCGGTACAAAGGGAGGTCCTGGTATCTCGTCAACCCGGAGCAGGAATCCATCGATCTAAAGCACCTTGGAAACCTGCACCGGGTCGAGGAACTCAACCTGGCTCAGCTCATCGGGATCCGCGACGCCGACCTGGAGCGGATCGACGAATTGACTTCGATGAAGCGTTTGAACCTGGATCGGAGTCGAATCTCGGAGTTCGGGAGGTTGGACGCGGGACTCTTGACCGACGCCACACTCGCCCGGATCGGTCGGCTGGACCAGTTGATCGAACTCAATCTGGGCAATCACCGGATCAGCGATGCTGGCTTGAAGTCTCTCGAAGGACTCGACCGGCTCGAAAATCTGGAATTGACCGAGACCGATATCAGCGACATCGGCCTGGAATCGCTCAAGAATCTCAAGGGTTTGAAGTCTCTGGACCTCTCGGGAACGAAGGTCACGGCCTCGGGAGTTGCCGAATTCGAGAAGGCCAGACCGTTCGTGAAGGTCCTGTCCAACCCCCCCGCCCTTCCGTCCCCGACGACGACTCCACGATGAAAGCAACAATCCGACCGGCCCGGCCCGACGACGCGGCGACCATCGCCCGTCTTATCCGAGAACTGGCCACCTACGAACGGCTCGAACACGAGGCCAAGGCCTCGCCCGAGGATCTGACCCGCCACCTTTTTGGCGATCGACCCTCGGCGGAAGTCCTCATGGCCGAGGTCGAGAATATCCCGGTGGGATTCGCTCTCTACTTCTCGACCTTCTCGACGTTTCGAGGCCAGCCGGGAATCTATCTTGAAGACCTGTTCGTCCGACCGGAACACCGGGGCCGGGGAATCGGCAAGGCTCTACTCGCCGGGGTCGCTCGGGTCGCCGTGGAGCGAAACTGCGGTCGGCTGGAATGGGCGGTCCTCGACTGGAATACTCCCTCGATCGACTTTTATCGTTCCCAGGGAGCGATCCCGATGAGCGACTGGACTGTCTTCCGGGTGGCTGACGAGGCCCTCCAGGATCTGGCCTCCAGGTCGATCACCCCTTCTTGAATTTTACTTGGGCTTCAACCAAAACGGTCGAGGTAGCCACTCAAGAGTCCTTGCCACGATGAGCCAATATTTTTTAAGTCATATTGAGCGAATGGCTGGCTACGTGCCGGGCGAACAGCCTCGCGACGGTGGTTTCATCAAATTGAACACCAACGAGAACCCCTATCCGCCATCGCCCAGGGTTCTGGAAGCGATCAAGATAGCGGTCGGCGATCGACTCCGGCTCTATCCCGATCCGGTCGGGACCGCCTTCCGTAAGGTTGCCGCGAATCTTCACGGAGTTGAGCCCGAGATGATCCTGGCGGGTAACGGGTCGGACGACCTCCTGACCATCATCACCCGGGCCTTCGCCGGTCCTGGCGATCTGGTGGCTTATCCGACTCCCAGCTACATTCTTTACCGGACTCTCGCCGAGATTCAGGGGGCTCGCTCGGTCGAGATTCCCTTCGTCGAGAAATGGGACCTCGATCCAGCTTCGTTCGCCCGGGTCCATCCCAGGGTCGCGTTCATCGCCAACCCCAACAGCCCTTCCGGCACGGCCCTCTCGGTGGAAGGCCTTAGGACCATCGCTCGGGCCGTCGATTGTCCGCTGGTCATCGACGAGGCTTATGTCAACTTCGCCGAGGGGGACGCCGTGGACTTGATCCGCGATCATCCCAATGTCATCGTCTTGAGAACCCTGAGCAAGGGGTATAGCCTGGCGGGCCTTCGAGTGGGTTACCTGATCGCTCGGCCCGAGATGGTCGCGGGGCTGATCAAGGTGAAGGACTCGTATAACTGCGATACTTTGAGTCTCGCTGGAGCCTGCGCCGCACTGGAAGATCGCGATTATCTGGCGGAAACTTCGAGCCGGATCAAGGCAACCCGTTCTCGACTGACCGCGGCCATGCGAGGTCTCGGCTATCTCGTCCCTGAGAGCCAGGCCAACTTTGTCTGGTGCGCGGAAGGTCCACCGGCCTCGGCAACTTATGAGATACTGAAAGCCCGCAAGATCCTGGTCCGACTGATGCGGTATCCGGGTCAGGCCGACGGAATCCGGATCACGGTCGGCACCGACGCCGAGATCGACAGCCTCCTCGAAGCTCTGAAAGCTTAAGATTCGGCCAACCTGAAAAATCGAGAGGAGTTGCCATCTTGGCCGAGCCACGACGCGCCGAACTGACTCGGAAGACCCGGGAGACCGAGATCCGCCTCCGGCTCGATCTCGATGGGTCGGGACGTTCAGTCATCGCAACAGGGGTCGGGTTTCTCGACCACATGCTCGAACTCTTTGCCCGTCACTCCTTGATGGACCTGGAAGTCTCGTGCACTGGTGATCTCCATGTCGATGCTCACCACACCACCGAGGACATCGGGATCTGCCTGGGCCAGGCGATCGACCGGGCCCTGGGAGACAAGGCGGGAATTCGCCGGTATGGCCACGTGATTCTCCCCATGGACGAGACCCTGGTGACGTGCGCTGTCGACCTGAGCGGCCGCCCTTACTGGGCCTGGCAGGCGGCCATGCCAAGCCCGAAGATCGGTGAATTCGATAGCGAGCTAATCGCCGACTTCTGGCAGGCTATCGCCGTGAACGGTCGAATGAACCTTCACGTCCTGCTCCACTATGGACGGAACACGCATCACATCAGTGAGGCGATCTTCAAGGGGCTGGCACGGACGCTTCGCGATGCCGTCGAATTTGACCCACGAAGTCCTGGAGTTCCGTCGACCAAGGGCTCTCTTTGAGAGATCGGGGCGGCTGTCGCTTGCCTTGGGTGGTCGCCGAATGTCATTCTAGATCGTCCTGGATGGACGATGAATGACATCACGAGCGAGTCCGACCTGAGCCTTTCGATGAAACCACCTCGATCACCGGGCCAAGCTCTCCTGTTGAACGTGCTTCTGCTCGCGGCGGGGGCTTTGCTCTTTGCCTGGGTTATCTACCGGAACTGGGAGAAGATCCTCGAGGTTTTTCAGAAGCCAGTCCGCTACCAGTACTTTGCGATCGGGCTCGCCATCTACCTGGTGGCTTTGCTGATCACCTTCTTCCGGTGGCATCAGCTTGTCCGTGCGCAGGGATTGGCGTTCTCGTACCGCGACGCGGTTCGTCTCGGTTTCATCGGCAACATTTTTAACCTGGTGATTCCGGGCGCGGTGGGCGGCGACGTCATCAAGGCGGGATTTCTTTGTGGGATGCAGCCGGACAGGAAGCCACAAGCCGTGGCTTCGATGGTTCTCGACCGGATTCTCGGCCTGCTGGGTTTGATCCTCCTGGCGAGCCTGGCCGGGGTCTTTTACTTCGGCACGGGAGACCGTCAGGTCCGGGTCTTGATCGGAGTCGTCTGGGGGGCGCTGGCCTGTGGTCTCCTCGGCTTGACGGTCATTTTTTCGCCGAGCCTTTATCGGCCGCTCAACAAGCTGGTCAGCGGCCGGGGTAAGCTCGAAATCGCGGTCCGGGAACTCGAGGCGATCGGATTGGCCTATCGCGAGAAGCTGGGCCGGGTCATTGCCATGCTGGGCGTCTCGACCTTCGTTCATGGACTTTATGTGGTCGCTTTCTACTGCGCGAGTCAGGCGATCTTCGACAAGCTGCCCAGTCTGGCTGAGCATTTTCTGATGGTCCCGCTCGCCTTGTTCACCACGGCGGTGCCACTCCCTTTCGGGGCCCTGGGGCTCTCCGAAGGGATCAGCGGCCAGCTTTTTGAGATGGTCGATCAGCACGAGGGAGCCATCGCGATGATGGCCTTCCGGATCCTGATGTATGGCAGTGGGATCGTCAGCGCGTGCGTCTACGTCGCGAACCTTCGCCAGGTCCGGACGATCGCCGACGAAGCTCCAATGGAGATCGAAATGGCCATCGACCAGACCATCATCGACACCGGCCTGGCTTCCAAGGAGATCGTCAGTTGATTCTGTTCGTCAAGAAGCTCTGCCTTATTTCCGCTCACCGACAGTCTTCCCGGACAGCAAGGCGTCGATCTCCTCGTTGAGGACTTCGCGGGACGTCACGCCGACATGAACGGCCCGGATTACCCCCTGGGGATCGACCAGCACGACAAACGGGATGGCCTGCACACTGTAGCGGTCGGCGATCTTGTTCAAGGGGTCCAGAGCGATCAGGCCAACCGGTTGAGGCCCTTCGGCCACCAGGCTGAGCTTCATCTCCTTGAGCTTTGCTTCCACCTTCTCCCGGGCTTCCTTCAGGTCGCCGGCTTCTGCACGGTCGATGCTCAGGGCTACCACGGCGACCGGCTTGTTCGCCTTGCCATAGCCTTCGATGAGCTTCTGGATGTCGGGCAACTCGGTCAGGCAAGGGCCACACCAGGTCGCCCAGAAGTCAATCAGAACCACCTTGCCCAGCAAGTCAGCGCGGGAGACCGGCCGGAGCTTGCCCGGACCATCCAGAACATCGAGCGTAAAGTCGGGCGCGGCCTTGCCGACCAGTGGGTGCTCCGGGGCTTGCACCTTGGCCTCGACCGGCTTGGCGATCTGGCCAAGCTTGACGAAACCGGGCTCCGGTTGATAGACGAAGGTCTCGGCAGCGGGAACCTCGGTGGAGATGGCGCCGGCGGCCCATCGGAGCGATTCAACGTGAGTCTCGCCCCCGACAATCGATGACTTCGTGGCGTCTCCCTCGACCACCAGGTCGATGAAGCCAAGAAGGCCGGTCCTGGAGTCGATCAAGAATCGCCAGTCGTGATTATCTGACTCGTCGAGTCTCAAAACCTTGTAGGAGACGCCATCGATCAGCTGGTACGCTTCGGCCAGAACTTTGGGCGAGAAGTCATAGATCAAGCGTTCGGGCTCATCTCCGATGACCAGACTCAGCACGTGGACCAGGGGCAATCCCGCGATCCCGCCAAACTCGATCGAGCCCAGTGGACCGCTCCGGAACGAGGACTCGGCAAACTTTTTCGGAGTTGGGGTTTCTGAATATTTTTTGAGAGGAACCACGGCAGTCGTGACGGTCGTTCCATCCGAAACCATCCGGACCAGGTCGGTTTGAACGTCGAGCTTGTTCGGCCTGGCAAACCGGATGCTGGCCTGCTGAATCTGCTTCAAGGCGCGATCACCCACCTTGACGACCAGAGTGACCTCGCCGTGGTCGGAGTAGGCGGGCAAGGACCGATAGGCGGCGATCAGGGCATCGAGCCGGTTTTTCGCCTCGGGTTCCAGGACCGGCGGCCTGGGTGCCTGGGCCTTGCTGGTCGACTCAGAAACCAGGAGGCCGAGGATCGCGACAAGAAAAACCCGGATGGCGAATTTCATGGTGAGCCTTCTGAGAATCACGGAAAAAGCGGCGGTCGGACACCTTCGTTTGTAACCGAAGCGATCTCGCGACTCCAGACGCTTGAAAAGGCGGTGCCGTCGCCGAACAATGGCGACATGCAATATCTCACCCGGTCCGTGGCCCTGGCGAGCTTGACTTCCGTCGGCTTCTGGTTCCCGACCCTCTGCCTGGGCCAGAGTCCCCCCGCGCCGGTCGTGGCCTCGAAGCTCGACCCGATCATCGATCAACTGGTCGAAGCACACAACAAGGAGCGAGCCAAGGAAAATCTTCCACCCCTCAAGCTGGAGATGAAACTGACCGAAGCGGCGATGGTTCACGCCATCGACATGGCCGAGCAGGGCAAGATGACCCACGAGGGCTCGGACGAATCTACACCCGAGCAACGGGTCGTCAACGCGGGTTATCGCTACCTCAAGACCGGAGAGAATGTCGCGGTTGGTTACAAGGATGTGGCCGATGTGATGCTTGGCTGGATGGAGAGCCCCGGTCACAAGAAGAACATTCTCGGCGACTTTACCGAGCTTGGCGTGGCCCGGGTCCTGGGTGAGGACAAGAAACCGTACTGGTGCGTCGATTTCGGCAAGCCTATCCCCCGGCTCGACCCGACCAGCGCCGCCAGGGATCTGGTCAAACGGCTCAACGAAGAACGAGAGACCGCGAAACTCGCGGTCTTCGTCGTCGATGAGGAACTTACCAAGGCCGCGCAGGATCAAGCCGCCTCCCTGGCCAAACTCAAAAGCCAAGGGGGCGGCAACGCGACCTTCGATGGGATCGACCAGACCCTCTTCAAAGATCTAGCCATGAGCACGGCGAACGGCCATCCCGATGCCGAGGCGATGACCAGGGTGCTCCTGGCCAAGACCGATCTCAAGGCTCAGGTACTTGGCAAATACTCTCGGATCGGCACCGGATACGGCCTGTCCGAGGACGGGACGCCCTACTGGTGCCTGATCCTGGGTAACCGCGTGGCAACTCCGTCCAAGAAGTCGCGACGCTGATGGGCTCGATCAGAAACCGGGCGTTCCGGTGTTGAATGGGTATGGCTTGGGCAGGAGAAGCCAGCCTCGATTGGGTGCCTGGCCCCAACCGTTGACGGTATCCTTGCCGACGTGGGCCATCGGATAATTTCCGGCACCACCGTACTCGTTCGAGTAGCCGGTGATCGGGCCAACGCCGAATCCCAGTTGCTCCGCCCTGGCCCATGTGGCCGAGGGTGTCGCCTGGTTCGAGAGCGGCAGGGCCCAGGGACGCCTTCCCCAAGACTTGCCGTAAAGCGGAGTGGGGGATTCACGGATTCTTTTCGAAGCCCAGCCCGGAACTTCGACTCCATTCGTCGTGACCAGATTGGGCGGATGTCCGCCGGGGACTTCTTCCGATGGAGGTCGGTTTTTTCGAGAAAAGAGGCTGGGCTCTTGCTTTGACTTGAAGTTCGAGAAGACACCGGCCTCGGCCGTTATGCTCGAAGAGATCAGGATCGCGAGGACAATTCCTGTCGATCGCACGGCACAGCTCCTTCCGTCGAACAGGTCGATCGGGGGCGGAGACGCGGGTCCGTCCAATGGTCTCCGCCGAAACCGATCAAATCTATCACACGGAATTCTGAGGCGCCGGATTACCGAGAGGATTGGTGGCGGGAAGTCGGTGACCCATCTTGACCCGCTTCGCGTCGAGATAACCTCGTCGGTCCGCCTCGTCCGGCGCGATGATCGGCACCTGCTCGACGACCTCCAGGCCGTGGCCGTGATAAACGAACGCGTCGGTCTTCTTGGGGTTGTTCGTCAGGAGCCGAACCTTGCTGAGCCCAAGATCCTGGAGGATCTGCATGCCGACGCCATAATCTCGGGGATCGGCCCGGAAACCGAGCGCCAGGTTGGCTTCGACCGTGTCCATCCCTTGATCCTGAAGGTTGTAAGCGCGGATCTTCTCGATCAGGCCGATCCCTCGACCCTCCTGGGGAAGATAGATCAGAGCACCGACTCCCTCATCGCCAATGGCCTGCAAGGCCAGATGAAGCTGGTCGCCGCAATCACATCGAAGCGAGTCGAGCAGGTCGCCGGTAAAGCAGGAAGAGTGGATCCGGACAAGTGGCGCGTCGATCGAACTGAGATCACCCATGATGATCGCCACCGGCTCGTTGCCGGGTTCGTGGTCAACCCGATAGCCAATGATCCGACCTCGACCGTATCGCGTGGGCAACTCGGCTTCCCCGGCCCTGTGCACCAGTTTCTCGCGGCGGCGTCGGTAACTGATCAGCATCTCGATCGAAACGATCGGAAGCTGGAATTCCGAAGCGATCTCATGAAGTCGTTCGCGACTGGCCACATGGATCCCGTCAAGAATCTCGATGAGAACTCCCGCCGGCTTGAGCCCGGCCAACCGGGCGAGGTCGACCGCGGCCTCGGTATGCCCGGCTCGCCGGAGAACTCCGCCTTCCCGGGCCACGAGCGGGAAGAGATGGCCAGGCCTTGCCAGGTCATCAGGTCTCGTGTTCGGGTTGATGATGGCTCCGATCGTCCGCGAACGTTCCTCGGCGCTGATGCCGGTCCGACAGCTGACGTGGTCGACCGGGACGGTGAAGGGGGTACCGTGGGGCGCTGTGTTGGTCTCGACCATCGGGTGCAGTTCGAGGCGTCGGGCGAGTTCGGGCATGATCGGCATGCAGAGCTGGCCCCGACCCTGCGAGATCATGAAGTCAATCTTCTCGGGCGTGGCTTTCTCCGCCGCGATGACGAAATCGCCTTCGTTCTCACGCTTCTCGTCGTCCACGACGATCACGACCCGGCCCTGGGCCATGGCCTCCAGGGCATCCTCGATCTTGGAGAATTCGTAGGGCATCTCGGTTCCCGCCCGACTCTTGGAAAAGAACTCAGGGTCGATCCAACGAAAAGAACGCTCGTCACCGTATTCTAGGCAGTCCTGTCGCCGAGGTCCCGAATCTCTTCGAGGAATCCGTGATCGCGCCTCGGAGTCTGGTCTCGAAAAAGTAAAAATCCAAGCGATCTGTCTGTCTTGACCATCCGGTTGTTCTCCCTATGATGGCCAGTGGATCGATTGGTTTGGATCGCATGCCATCGGTGTCCAGTTTCTGATGTCATGGATTTTCAGCCGATGGACGCACCACTGGGCCGCTTTAACGTGCGGACCCGATGGTTTTCCTCCGGCCATGATGCCGGACCTTCCAACAGATCGTTGACGTATGACCTCGTTCGTTAGTGGATCGAGCACGATGGCACTTCCGCGCTTGGCGATGGCCGTTCCGGGTCAAGGCCCGGAACCTTCCCCCGCGAGCCTCGGCCTCCTGGCCGGGCTCACCTCGCTACGTTGGCGTGTCCAGCATTTTCGATCGAGAGCCTGTCCCACGACCACGGAAGCCGTGCATCAGGCCACGGGCCTACCCGGACGACATCTGGACGCCTGGCTGATGCCGCCGGAGGTTTGTCGGAGCGTCTTTTCCCGAGGATCGCAAGGGTCGGATCTTGCCGTGGTCGAAGGCACACTCGAAGAACCGACCGCGACCCTCTGCCGGGAACATCACGGCCGTCCCGGTGGACTCGGCCCGATCGCCGAGGCGCTCGACCTGCCCACGGTCGCGCTTCTCTCCTGCCCTCGATGGGAGGATCTCCACCTCTGTAGTCTGCCCAGGGAGATCGACGCGGTTCTGATCGATGGCCTGGAGAATCCCGAGGAATACGGTCGAATCGCTTCGGCTGTCTGGATGCTGACTGGAAAGCCGGTGATTGGTGCCGTTGAGGCGCTTCCCGAAGTCCGCCAGGCTCTGGCTCAATCTTCGTTCCATGGGCCGTTGCCTGCTCACTTGATCGCCACGCTCGCCCGCAGTTTTCTCAAATTCGCCAATCTGCCGACAATCAAATCGCTGGCCAGTTCCCGACTTTTCTCGACCGAACCGTGCCCGGATCATGACCGTCTGGATCAGGCGAGGTTCCGGGTGGCTTATGCCCAGGACGAGGCATTCGGAGGATATTTTCCCGATACCCTCGAAACCCTGGAAGCCCTGGGGGCCGACTTCGTCGAGTTCTCCCCGCTCCGGAGCGAAGATTTACCGAAAGCGGTCGATCTGGTGATGATCGGTTGCGGCTATGCCGACCAGTTCGCCGAAGATCTATCGGCCAACGTCAGCTTGATCAGCGCTCTCCGGTCTCACGTTTACCGGGGACGGCGCATCTATTCCGAGGGGGGCGGCACCGCTTACCTCGGCCGGAGTTTGCGGGTCCATGACCGGTGTTATCCGGGAGTGGGCCTCTTGCCTTTCGACGCAGAGCTGAAACGCGACCCGCCACCTCCACAGCCGCTTTCCTGCACGATCCTTTGCGATACCTGGCTCGCGCCGAAGGGAACTCAGGTCCGAGGTTACCATTCCGATCGATGGAATCTCAAGCCGACTGCCGAACTCTGTCACGCGGCCGCCGGCTACGGCAAGATGTCGGACGTGGGCGATTTCTTTTATCACCACCACGTCGTCGGGAGCCTGATGCATCTTCATCTGGCCGCCCTCCCTCAAGTGGTCGCCGCATTCGCGGGGCCACATCGCCCGAGCTTGACGCTTCGACAGTCGGGTCGATAACTTTCAAGTCCCGGCCCCACAATTCTCGAAGCCGAACCCGATCATTCCTCGACGACTTTCGACGG
>Ga0080006_1147318_pt1 | contig 14623 bp, 9 predicted proteins | sample RS3BMetagenome_FD_69209 | JGI IMG/M metagenome (GOLD analysis project Ga0080006, IMG submission 69209) | Ferric oxide microbial mat and aquatic microbial communities from Rainbow Spring, Yellowstone National Park, USA - RS3B (SPADES... ...
CCGGCATGACGATCGACGAGATCGTCGGGGATCACCCCGACCTCGAGCGTGACGACCTTCTGGCCGTCCTGGAGTTCGGCGCGTTGGCGGCGGGGCAGCGACGGGTGGTTCCGCTCGGCGCCGCTTGAAGTTCCTGGTCGACGCCCAACTTCCAGCAAAGTTCTGTCAGCTCCTCCAGGCGGCCGGACATGACGCGGTCCATACCTCTGACCTTCCGGATGGGAACCGCACCACCGATGAAGCACTTGCCAGGCTTGCAGACGGAGAGGACCGAGTCGTTGTCACGAAGGACCGAGACTTCCGCGACAGCCACCTCCTGAACCGCTCACCCCGCCATCTTCTGGTTGTAGCTACCGGGAACATCACCAACCGTGGTCTGCTCTCCATCGTTGAGGAACACGCGCCCGCTATCGTCGAGGCCCTGGCAGAGTCACCGTTCGTTGAGCTGAGCCCAGCCGGCCTCATCCTCCACGCTGAACCCGACTGACGCGACTTCACGAGGTTGGATGGTCCGCACTGCCGGAACCTCGGTTCACTCGATACGGAATACAGGGCCGATAACGGCGGAGAACCGGTTCTTATTGCGTGACCCAAGGTCCACCGATGCTGTGACCTGCACGATCACGATGGCAATTGGGACGGTGCGCGAACCGCCCGGTGTCGTGAGCCAGTCCCATGGGACGGCGACCTCTGTTGTCAGCAGCTTGGGACCACCTCAAGTCCACATCGGCCGGCCACCAAGGTGATCACGGCGACTGGCAGCGCCCAGCGGTCCGATAGGCGTGACGGGCATCCTCGGACTGACGGGGTCCGATGTTGATGGGCGGCACACCGACCAGACGACCGGCGAGTTCTACGCCATAGGCAGGAGCATCATCAAGGTCAGAGGGTCGACCGGCGACTCGGTGAAGCCATAGTGCTGGTAGAAGCTCTTGGCTTGGTCGTTCTTGGCATGGACCAGGAGTAGCCGGATGCCGACCGATTCGGCTACTTCGATGGCCTTGAGCATGAAGTGCCTGAGAAGCGAGGCACCGAGGCCGTGCCCTTTGTGCGTGTCATCGACCGCCAGCCGGGCGAGGAGGAGAGCGGGCAGGTGCTCGGGTTGGTTACGGCCGAATCGCTTGGGTGCGTTCGACCGGAGGACCGAACTGGTCGACGAGGCGTAGAACGCCACGACCCGTCCGGCCTCGCTTTCGGTGACCACCCACGTGCGGCTGGTGCCGGCGGACTGGATGGTGAGCGCCCGGCGGATCAGCCACTCATTCAGCGCCGGCGTTCCGCAGTCGAATCCGGACAGGACGTGTTCGCTCGAGAACAGCACGGGTCCTGCGTAGGTCACCCGGCGGGCAGGTCGAGCACCGACGGGTTGGACAGGAGCTTGGCCATTGGCGCGGGCAGGTCCGGCTGTGCGGAGATCAACAGCCGGAGCTCGGTCCAGGCGGTGTCGTCAACTACGAACACCCGCCGGTCGGCGAGATCCATCTCGGCGGCCTCGACGGCGTGGCGAAGCACGTAGTCGCTCGTGGACTCACCGCGGGCGTCGGCCGCCGTCCGCAGGACGACATCCTGGGCGGGGGTCAGACGCAAGTTGAGCCTTTCGGACTTCGTTGCCATAGCTTCATCGTACACCAATTGACGTACGCGCACGACCGAGATTCGCCGGTTGGTAGGCGACGGTCTCCTCGGCACTGCCCTGGCTACCGAGTGCAGATTCCGCCAGATGTGCACATGTGGCGGGGTAGTTCACGTTTGCCGGCTCACGTCGCCCTGGATCTGGTCATCCGCCGTCGAGGTCGATCATCGGTCCGGCGACCACGGTGGAGCGGTTCGAGTTGTGTCCTCCAAGCTCCACCGGTCGGAACGGCGCGCGCACCGCCTGTGCGATCGTTGCCTACGGTATGTACAAGGCATTAGGGGTCTTGTACAATAGTTCGCATGGCAACGATGGCAGTGAGCGAAGCTCGGGAACGGCTCGCCGAAGCGGTGGAGACGGCCCACGCCGAAGCGGTGTTCCTCGAGCGCTACGGCCGGCCTGCAGCGGTGCTGGTCAGCCCGGAACGCTACGAGGAGTTGATGGGAGCGCTCGAGGATGCAGAAGATGCCCAGGCGTTCGACGCGGCGATGGCTGAGGAAGGTCCCAATATTCCCTGGGACGAGGTGAAAGCCGACCTCGGCTGGAGGTGACGACCTACCGCATCGAGCTGCGTCCCGCGGCGGCCCGGGCACTGCGGAAACTCGACCCGGCAGTTCGTCCCCGTATCCAAGGCGCCATCGGGCTACTTGCCGAGGACCCGAGGCCGCCGGCATCCAGACCACTGCGAGGTCGTCCCGGCTACCGGGTGCGCGTCGGCGACCACCGCATCATCTACACCATCGCCGATGATGTGCTCCTGATCGTGGTCGTGGCTCTTGGGCATCGCCGCGAGGTCTACGACCGGTAGTGGCGTGAACCGGCCGACGTGACCGTTGGGAGCGACCGGATGCATCGTGATCAGGGGCCGAAGGGCGGGCCCTTCACCGAGGGCGACCGGTTCGTATCGTGTCCCCCAAGGTCCACCCGTTGTCGGAGTTACCACGTGTTCCCAGGTAGATGAGATGTCTTACTTCCGTTCGCCACCTGAGGAAGAGATGCATGTTCGAACCCCAGGCTGAACGGGGAGAACATCCGAATCAGGTGACCTGTCCGCATGAGATGGTCAGGCTCCGTCACTTTCGGTGGCGGCCACGCCGCGGTGCGGACGCCCCTGACCGGGCCTGGTCGAGTTGGGCTCTCAGGTCTCGGTTCGCAGCCTGGAGGGCCAGGACGGCAGCGATGCCGGCCAGATTGAGGCCGTCGTCGAGGAGCCGGCCGATCTTTCGGAGGCGGGCGAGATCATCGTCGCTGTAGCGACGGGTACCGCCCTGGCTGCGAGCCGGGCTGATCAGACCCCGGGTTTCGTAGAGCCGGAGGTTCTGTGGAGCGCTGCCCACCAGGTCGGCAGCTACGGAGATCCCGTACAGGCCCAGCGCCGCATCGGGACGCGGATCGGGTTGCGACGGGACCGCCGTCGAAAACTCTGGAACATTGCTTGCCTCGGACATGGTGGTCACGATATAACAAATCTATGGCAGTAACCATAGATCCGGAGGCGCAGAAAGGACGCCCCGGCTGAAACAAGGAGGGTGAGTCATGCTCGTTCGTTCCGATCCGTTCCGTCAGTTCGACCGGTTGGCCGAGCAGGTGTACGGAACCATCGCCCGTCCGGCAGCCATGCCCATGGATGCCTGGCGTGACGGCAACGAGTTCGTAGTCGAGTTCGACCTGCCGGGAATCGACCCGGCCAGCATCGATCTCGATGTCGAGCGCAATGTACTGACCGTCCGGGCCGAGCGTCGGCCCACAACCGGACCCGAGGTCGAGCTGGTGGCGTCGGAGCGTCCGAGGGGCGTGTTCAGTCGTCAGGTCATCCTCGGGGACGCGCTCGATACCGGAGGGATCACCGCCAACTACAACGGCGGAGTGCTCCGACTCACGATCCCGGTGGCCGAGCGGGCCAAGCCCCGCAGGATCACCGTCTCCACCGACGAGCACACCGCCGTGTCGCGCGGAGATGACGCACAGGTGATCTCTGCCACCGCTGAGGATCGCCAGCCAGTCTCTGTGTGACCCGCCATGGTCACGGCGAGATCAGACCTGGTGGCGAGAGACGAGTTCCTCGCCGTGGTGCTGGCCGATCCGGAGCTGCTCGACTTGGCCTTCGCCGAGGTGATCGCCTCATGGGAGGCCGAGCCACCGCGACCACCGGTTCGCACGCTGGTGGCCACATCTGAGCAGCGACACCCACGGTCGAGATCGTGGATGGCAGACAGTGACTACCGGTATTGCCACGCGTGGGTTCGGGCCGTGGCCCGACCCCGCGTGGCCCGACCGCCTCCCAGGCGGCCGAGGCGAGGTCACTTCTGAGGACGCATCGAGCCGAACATCCGAGCCCCATGGCCCTCAATGGAAACGGAAGAGGAGGTGATGGCTTCGAGGACGATGAGCAACTGAGCAATGAATGCAGGCTCGGCGGAGGTGCTGACAAGTTGGAGAATCCGCTGGCGCACGTGTGGTCGCCACACACTCGTGGGGTGACAACCCGCTGCCACGGTCAGCGTCATCGTCGCCGAGGTCACGTGAGCCGGTCGCGGCGTAGTTCGGTGACCGCAATGGCCTGCTGCGGGCGTGGTCAGGCCGTCGGCCGACTGGGGGTCGGGACGGTGTGGCCGGACGATCCCTTACGAGGTGGCGACCTGTCGGGTCGACGGCGGGGCGGGCGCCATCCCCACCACCGGGGCGGCCAACCTGGTCCCACCGGTGGAGCCGTAGAACGACGCGTCGCCGTAGGCGAAGACGCCTCCGTCGGCGCCGACGAGCCAGTACCCGCCACCGTCCGGCGTGGCGGCCATGCCCACCACCGGGCTGTTGAGGTGGGTCCCACCGGCGGAGCCGTGGAAGCCGGCGTCGCCGTAGGCGAAGACCCCGCCGTCGGCGGCCACCAGCCAGTACCCGCCACCGTCCGGCGTGGCGGCCATGCCCACCACCGGGCTGTTGAGGTGGGTCCCACCGGCGGAGCCGTGGAAGCCGGCGTCGCCGTAGGCGAAGACCCCGCCGTCGGCGCCGACGAGCCAGTACCCGCCACCGTCGGGAGTCGCCGCCATGCCCACCACCGGGCTGTTGAGGTGGGTCCCTCCGGCCGAACCCTCGAAGGTCGCGTCGCCGTAGGCGAACACGCCGCCATCGGCCGCGACCAGCCAGTACCCGCCGCCGTCCGGCGTGGCCGCCATGCCCACCACCGGGCTGTTGAGGTGGGTCCTACCGGCCGAACCCTCGAAGGTCGCGTCCCCGTAGGCGAACACGCCGCCATCGGCGCCGACGAGCCAGTACCCTCCACTGTCGGGAGTCGCCGCCATGCCCACGACCGGGCTGTTGAGGTGGGTCCCTCCGGCGGAACCGGCGAAGGCGGTGCTTCCGTAGGCGAACACGCCGCCGTCGGCCCCGACCAGGTCGTAGCCGGCCGCCCCGCTCACCGTGATCGGGACGGTCACGACCGTCCCGGAGGTGAGCCCGGTGAGGATCAACTCGTGGGCACCCGGCACGGTCCCGGTCGGGATCGTCACGGTGGTGGTCACCTGGCCACCACCGTCAGCGGTCACCGTTGCCACGTGCACCGGGGTGGAGTGGAGGGTGACGCTCACCTGCTCACCGGGCGAGAACCCGGGCGCGCTGAGGGTCACCGGAGCCCCGGCGGCCGGCGTGCTCGCACTGATGGTGGGCAGGGCACCCAGGGGGACACAGGTCGAGAACGGGCTGGTGTGGCCGGAGTCGGCGAGGGTCCCGTAGCTGGTGTCGAGGTCCGTGGCGGTGAGCTCGAGGCCGCCGCCGGTGGGCAGTGGTGCCAGGACCCGGAAGGAGGTCCCGAGTCCGATGGGCAGCATGGCCGAACCGAGCGGGGTGAGCGACGGGGTGGCGGCCGCACACGACACCACGCTGTAGGCGTCGATGCGGGTGTGCAAGTTCCGCACTCCGGCCAGGGCTCCCCCGATGACCAGCTGGTTGGCTCCGGTCCTGGCCACGGTGATCGAGCCGGGGGCGGGAGTCTTGGTCACAGGCGTGCTGAGGGCGTAGGGGGAAGTCGTCCCGCTGATGGCGTTGGCGCTCAGGTCCGGTTCGGTGCCCCCGGCCACCGATACGGCGTGGCCCACCGAGGTGATGGTGTTGCCGTCGAGCACGTACCCGGCGCCGTCGGGCAGCAGGATCCCGTCGGTGTCGTTGCTGATCTGGTTCCCCGTCATCGGGAACGTCGGGTTGTAGCCGACGTCGAGCGTCGCGTTGGTGAAGTCGACGGCCGGGCCACCGTTGTTGGCGATGACCGAGGCGGTGATCCCCCGGGCGGTGGCGCTCCCGACAGTGCCGGCGTCGATGACGTCGCTGGCGACGATGCCCGCCCCGGCATTGGGTAGCGATCCGCCACCGACCCCGACGCCGATGCCGGTGTGGGAGACGAAGAGGTCGAACGCATTGCTGCCGACACTGTCGCCCAGGAAGGTCGGCGGGTCCGTCCCGGCTCCGGACACGCTGATGGCCGGGCCGCTGTTGCCCGAGACGAGGTCGCACGGATACCCGCACGCTCCGTTGTACTGGGGACCCAGACGGAGGAACCCACCGGTGGTGAGCACCAGGCCTGCTCCGTTGGGGATGGCCTTGGTACCCGTGCTGTCGGTGCCGATGAACGCATGGTCGAGGGCAACGCTCCAAGCGACGTTCCCGCCGAGGTTCTCGATGCCGGCCTTGATGTTGCCCGAGATGACATTGGGGACCTGGGGGCAGTCCGGGACGTAGAAGGACTGGACATCGTCGGAGAGACCGATGGTGTTCGGGAGCGCGGTCGTGCCGGTCGGATCGGTGCCAACCAGGTCGCCCCCACCGAGGATGACGTCCTTTCCGCCGATGGTGTTGCCCGAGACCACGTCCGCGCAGAGCCTCGTCGACCCGAAGGAGCGTGAGCCTTGGACGCCGACCTGGTTCGCCTGAGCGGTCCCGGCGATCCCGACGCCGATGCGGCTGTCCGATAACTCGGCAGAACCATCGAAACCGACCGGCGAGTAGACGAACACGTTGCCGGCCCCGGGAGTGCTGCTGCCCCATCGGTCGAACGCATCGCTATCGACCGCGGCTTCGGTGAAGTTGTTCAGCGCTCCGGTATCGCTCCAGTTGGCCCCGAGCAGATTCCCGTCGGCCTGGACCGCCTGAGTTGTGCTGTTTCCGTTCTGACATTGTCGCACCGCAACCCCGAACTGGCCCTCGTCGATCAGGTTGCCGGGCGCGGTGCCCGCTTGGGCCGTGGCCCCACCGATGGTGATGGGCGCACCCGGCCAGGGCCCGCACCCGGACACGGACAGACTGCTTGCGTGAGCCGGGGACACGTCGATCCCTCTGCCACTCGACCCGAGCAACGTGGTTCCGGTCACATCGGTCCCGATGACGTTGCCGACGATGGAGGAACCCACGGCGGCATCCGACGCGCCCGTGTAGACGGCTTGGATGTCCGCGGTGCTGTTGCCCGAGATCACGTTGCAGTCGCCCGCGCACACGGTGTCGTTGCCGCCCCCGCTCTGTCCGATGGTGGTGTGGGGAGCGTTGAGGGCGATGCCGACCTGGTTGGGAACCGCCGCCGACCCGTCCGGGCTCGTGCCGATGCGGTCGCCCGCGACCAGGTCGCCGGCTCCTCCCGTGAGAGCGATGCCGGTGGCCCATCCACTGATCACCAGGCCCCGCACCGTCGAGTTGCCGTCGGTGATCGACAGGCCGGTGGCCGATGCGTCCGACGCACCGGACAGCACCACCCAGCCGCCGGGCTCGGTGGTCCCGTCGATGGTCACCGGGGTGCTCACGGCGGGGAGCGCACTGGCGGGGCTGATGGTCGGCACCCCGCCGCCGGGGATGTCGAAGGTGATCGATTGGGTCCCCCCGAGGGCGTCGGCCAGCTGGACGGCGGCGCGCAGCGTGCACTGGTTGCCTGCCGTGGTCAGGTCCACATCACACACCTGGTTGGTCAGGGACTGGGCGGGCAGGGCCTGGTCGCCGGTGGTGGTCACCACGATGGTGCCGCTGGAGACGGGAAGGGAACCCGTGCCGACATCGGTCTCGGTGCCGGTGTTCGGGTCGGTCACGTCCACCGAGGCGGTCAGCGAGTAGGTGCCGTCCACCGCGGGGGTCACCGGCCAAGTGACCGTGGTGGAGGCGTGCGGGGCCAGCGTGGCGATCCCCGAGGGGTTGGGGGCGCCGACGGTGAGCCCGGCTGTCGGTGAGGCTGTCAGTGACGGGGTGAGGGCGGTGAGGGTGTCGGCCGTGTTGTTGAGCAGGGTGGCGGTCACCGTGGTGGGACGGCCGACGACCGTGGGGTTCGGAGCTGCGCCCACGGCGACGGACAGGACGCCGGCTGTCACCGTGACCACCCGCGGCACGACGGAGGGTGCGTTGACCGTGGTGCCCGAGGGATCGACGGCCGTGGCCGCCGGCTGCAGGTCCACGGTCCCGGACTTGAGTGGGTTGAGCGTGTAGACGAACGAGGTGCTGGCCCCGGCGGCCACGCTCGACGCCGAGGACGGACTCGGCCCCGACGAAACGGGGAGGATGGTGGCATCGCTCGAGGTGAGCGTAGGCGTCACCGCGGTCACGGTCCCCGGGTAGTCGTTGCGGACGGTCAGGGTGGCGGTGACCGGGCCGCCGCCCACGGTCGGCTGGTTGGGGGACAGGGTCAGTGAGGAGATGGAGAGCTGCGGGGTCGGGGCCCGCAGAAGGAAGCCGTGGGTCACCCCGCCGTAGGTGGCGGTCCCGACGATGTCGCCGTGGTCGTCGATCCCGTCCTGGTCGGTGGAGGCACGTGCTCCGCTCCACCCGGGGGGCAGCAGCGAGTTGATGGTCGTGGCCACGCCGTCGTGCAGGAGGTAGGCGGTGGCGCCGTCGTCCCCCAGCACCTCGTGGGCGGCGTTCATGCCGGCGAGGTTGAGGGTGGACGGGTAGATGGTCTGCTCGGTGCCGTCAGGCAGGCGGAGGACCACCCGACTGCTCGGGGGGGTGGTCGGCGTGAAGACGAAGCCGGCCATCGCACCGTCGGAGGCCACCTCGTGGGGTGTGAAGTCGAGCGGGTGGTTGACACCCGGAGCCGTCACCAGGCCGTAGGCGTCCGTACCGGTGTTGGTGATGCCGGTGTAGATCCCGTCGCCCACCAGCGTGACCAAGTTCATGCCGGGCACCGGCGTCAGCAACGTGCTGGTGGCTGTCCCCAGTTGGGCGTGCTGTGTGCCATCCACTCCGATGGCCAGGTTGCCCTGATCGTCGATCCCGTCGACCACGATGTTGCCGCTGATCGAGGCATCGGGTGCGGGGATCTGCTCCCCGGCGGCCAAACCCGACCACACCAGCACCTCGGCACCGGCGTCGCCCTGGCCCACGGCCTGCCCCGAGGCGTTGATCCCCGAGACAACGTCCGTATAGCCCGGGATGGTGGGCGAGAACGGGAGCCTGATGATCTGCCCGTTCACCCAGGCGGCGGCGTAGCCGAGCGATGTGCCGGATGCGCCGACGTTCCCGACGACCTCGCCGTTGTCACTCACTCCGGCCGGCACGAAGTTGGTACCCAGATCGGTCAGCGCGTAGGCCGGCAGGGGTGTGGTCGCCGAGGCTTGGGGCAGTCGGGCGCCGCCGCCCAGCACCAGGGTGACGGCGACGGCCAGGGCCGCGGCGAGCGCTCCCGTGGTCCGGATGCGTCGTCGGTTGTGCACCGTGGCTTCTGTGGCGGACATGGTCATCGCTGGAATGTAGGTCGTGCCCGACAACAGGACGGCAACAGCGCCACGCTTCGACCACCACGCGTGATCGCACCACCACGCCCCCGGCTGCCCGGGGTCAGGAGGCGTGCGTTCCGGGCGGGTGCAGAGCACTCCGGTGGAACGTCCGGCGAAGCACGTGACGGACGTGTACCGGGGTGCATCCCGCTACGGAGACGGCGGGCGATTCCGAGCGGAGCCGGCCAGATCGGTCGCGCACGCGGCCGCCTCGGACGCGTAGACGTCGGCACCGAGCCCGGCGGACACGGCACGGCCCCGTTCGAATGCCGCCAGGGCGCCGGCCCGGTCGCCCAGGGCGGCCAGCAGCAGTCCACGGCCGGTGTCGATGGGGCCGTAGGAGCACGATCCTCCCCACGCCAGTCGCCCCGAGTACGGCTCAAGGGCGGCGGCCAGGTCCGCTCGCATGACGGTGGTACCCACCCTGGCGGCCGCCCGGGCGAGCACCATGAGCATGGCCGTCCAGGTGAAGTCACCGGGGACCACCATCGAGCCGGAGCGCCAGAAGGTGGACAGCTGGTCGAGGGCCAGGTCGGACCGGCCGCTGTCGGCGGCGGCCAGCGCGAGTCCGCTCCGCCAGGCGGCTACGCCGGGCTGCTCGTCGACCAGCCGCTCGAGGTCCCCGAGCAACTCGGCGACGCGACCCTGGTCGATCCGGATGGCCAGGAGCTGTGCCCCGTAGGTCGCCAACACCCGGGACGGCGCCACCGCACCCGAGGACGCCAGTGACCCTTCGATCCGCCGCTCGGCACCCTCGAGGTCCCCACGCAGGTGGTCGGCCCCCGCCTCCATCCACTGCGTCTCCCACTCACGGGTCGGCTCGCGCAGCAGGTCCGAGAGGTGGCGGGCACGTCGCACGGTGGGGAAGACCGCCGGATCGCCGCGTTCGAGCTGCACCGAGTAGGCGAGCAGACAGCCCTCCCACTCCGTGCTCGCGTCGCCGATGCGGCGGCCCAGGGCGGAGACTTCGTCGACCAGGTCACTCCGTCGCTCGAGATCCCAGGGGGCGCCCAGGGCCAGATAGGCGTGGGGGAGGACCCGGGAGAGCACCCAGGGGTCCTCGAGGCGTCTGGCCTCGGACTCGGCCTGGTCGTAGAGCGAGCGGCAGCGGTCGGGTTCGCCGCCCATCGAGTGGAGCAGGCTGGCCTCGCCCTTCAGTTCGGCCCGCAGGCCGGCATCGATGACCACGGCGAGCGCCCGGTCGACCAACCGCGCGGCCCGCTGGTCGGCTGCACCGGTCGCCGTGGTCGGTCCCAGGCGGCACAGGGCCAGGGCAGCGGCAGCGGCCAGATCGCCTGCGCCCACCTCTTCGGCGCAGGCGGCGGCATCGAAGAGCACGTCGGTGCAGCCCGGGTCGCCGGCCCTCCGGAGTGCATCCCCACGCTGGATGTCCAGTCCACAGGCCACCGTCGAGTCGAGGTCGTACCGCCTCGCCACCCGGGCGCCCTCCTCCAGGTGCAGCGCGGCGTCCTCGTAGGCGAACCGGTCCAGCGACAGGGTTGCCGCGGCCTGGAGGCTGTCGATGGCCCGGCGGGGATCGAGGGATGCAGCAGCCAGGTGGTGCTCGGCGATGCGGTACACCGGGTCGGGCCGGTCCGCGGGGTCGGTACCCGGTCCCGGAGCGCCGGAACCGGGCTCTGCCAGTACGGCGGCAACCGCCTCGTGCAACTCCAGCCGCTCCTCGACCGGCAGGGTCCGGTAGACGGCCTCACGGAGGAGCTGGTGGGCGAAGGCCATCTCACCGGGCTCGGCGCCGCTCACCACCAGGCCCAGAGCCTGGGCCTCGCCCAGATGCCACTCGGACCGCGGCACCAACCTGGCCAACTCGTCGCACCAGAAGCGGGGACCGAGGACCGCCGCCGTCCGCAGGACGTTCACCGTCTCCGCGGCCAGCCCGTCGAGACGGCTGAGGAGGAGGGCGTCGCCGGCGGAGCCCATCGAGGGCGGAGGAAGGAATGTCCGGTCCGCGGCCAGGGACCGGTGCTCGACGAGGATCCGCGCCGTCTCACGCAGGAGGAGCGGGTTTCCCCCTGTCTGCTCCTCGACCCAGTTCACGGCATCCTCACCGATCGGTGCATCGACCACCTGGCGCAGGTAGCCGTCGATCTGTGGCCTCTGCAGTCCCTGCAGCCGCAACTGCACGGTCCCGCCCACGTCGAAGAGTTGGCGGCCGACGTCCGGATCAGCGGTCCTGACCGTGGCGATGAGCACGACGGGGAGGTCGGAGGCCGCCAACCGACGGGCCATCCTGCGGGTCGATGGCGATGTGAGGTGGAGGTCGTCGAGGACGACGATCAGGCCAGCCGCCCTTCCCTGGTCGGCCAACAGGTGGGCAAGGGCCTCGAACTGACGCTCCCGTCCACCGGTCGGCGCCGGCGCGGCTGCGGAGGTGTCCCCATCGGTGCGCCCGCGTCCCAGTCCGCGGAGCACGGCGCCGTCGGCCGGGTCCAGCCGATCGAGAGCACCGGGGTCGGCGTCGCAGAGCTGGCCCACCACCTCGGCCCACGCCGCCATGGGTGTCTGGAGATCGGAGGAGCCGCTTCCCCAGGCCACACGCGTCCCGTCGGCCACCAGCCTGTCCGTGTATCGCCGGACCAGCGTCGTCTTGCCGATGCCGGCTTCTCCGGACACCACCACGTGCACCGGGGCCGAATGGGCGGCGCGGCGGACGGCGTCGTCGAGCACGGCGACGTCGTCCTCTCGCCCCACGAACGGTTCGGTCAGGTCCGGATGCGGCCCGCTGCCACCGGCCACCGCCATCGGGGGGACGGTCACCGGGTGCAGACGGGCCATCACCTCGACCAGGTGACGGTCGTCATCGAGCAGGGCGAGGGACTCGAGCTCCCGGAGACGTGCTCCGGGCGTGAGCCCGACCTCGGCCAGTGCCGCGGCCGCGGCCTCGGCGACCTGGAGGGCGGAGCGACGGTTGCCGGCGAGGAAGCGGGCCACCAGGAGCTGCTCCCACCTGCGCTCGCGGTACGGCTCGTGGCGGGTCGAACGCTCGAGCAGTGCCGCGGCCTCGTGATAGCGGCCCATCAGCAGCCACGTCTCGGTGACGTCCTCCTCCAGTTGGCTGACCAGCTCCTCGATGCGGTTCCGCTCGCCCACCACCTCGGGGATGTCGGGCAGGTCGGCGTAGGGCGGGCCGCGCCGGAGCGCCGAGGCGGCCTCCGCCGCCGCGAGCCGGGCCTGCCAGTCGCCCTCGACCAGTGCCCGGTCGGCGTGGTCCCTCAGCTCCTGCAACCGGGCCACATCGGTGGCCACCGCCGGGCCGAGCTGGTAGCGGGTCCCGACGGTGACCACCAGATCGTTGCCGGCGGCACTGCGGACCCGGGCCACGTGGTTGGTCAGGGACTTCCTCGCCGTCGCCGGCCCCCGCTCCCCCCACATCGTCCAGATGAGGTCGTCGCTGGACATCGCACGCGGCGACTTGAGGGCCAGGGCGGCGACCAGCGAACCCTCCTTCGGGCGCAGCTCCACCGGATCGGCACCGTGGGGACCCGCCCGGACCACGTCGGTCCGCCCCATGACTCCCACCGTATGCAGTCTGGGCGGCGGAGGCACGCCGGTCACGCTACCGGTTCGTCATCTTCCTCCCGGCAGTTCGTCCCCGTATCCAAGACGCGATCGCGCTACTTGTCGACGACCCGAGGCCGCCGGCGTCCCGACCCCTGCGAGGTCGCCCCGGCCACCGGGTGCGCGTCGGCGACTACCGCATCATCTACACCGTTGCCGATGATGTGCTCCTGACCGTGGTCGTGGCTCTCGGGCATCGCCGCGAGGTCTACGACCGGTAGCGGTCCATCGATGACGTGGTTGTCGGCATCCGATGCTGCCGGTCCGTGCATGCGAATTGTTCCGCATTCGCAGAAGGGAGTGAACCGAACAGGGTCGGCGAACGTTCCTGTAGGTAGATTGTCAACGAAAGGAACACCATGCTTCGTCGTCGAGGGATTCGTTCGGCTTTCCGGTCCGCTGGCGGACTGGGGGTCGTGACTCTTGCATCAACCGCCCTCCTGGGTGGGATCGTGGTCCAAGGGGCCATCGGTGCGGGGTCAGCGGGTGCGGTGGGAACCAGCCCGCGAGCGCAGATCCTCGGTCTGCATGACTCACGGGTCGCCTCGGTGGTTGCTCCGAACGGTGACCGGAATCCCTACGGCGTCGCCGTCGTTCCGGTCACCGCCGGGATGTTGACGAAGGGCAATCTCCTCATCGCCGACTTCAGTAACGGCGCGGGCGCCGCGGCCCAGGGGACGACGATCATGCAGGTCAATCCCACGACTGGTGCGTCGAGTGTGTTCTACAGCGGTGCTCCTGCCGCCGGTCCGGTCGGGATCGCCATCAACCCGGTCAACGACGGAGTCTGGATCGGTGCCTACGGGGCCGCCACCGATGGGACCGGCTCGAATGATCTGCTGATCAACGCGGCCGGGGCACTGATCGCGACGTTCAACAACACCTCCACCTCAGCCGCGGCTTCATTCGTCGGGGTCTGGGGACAAGCTGTCAGTCAGACCAGCGGTGGCATCTCGTTCTACTGGGGCAACGCCGGGAACGCGACGAGTGGGGCCGGTGGCGGGGACGTCTGGCGGCTCACGGCCCATCCGACGGGGGCACCCAACGGGCAGCCGGTCAATTCGACCTACGCCCAGATCGCCGTCGGTCAGCCGGCAACTCCTGCCGGAGGTAGTGCCGCCACGGCCGCCGGACCCCAGGGGCTTGCCTTCGACGCTTCGAACGGCATCCTGTACGAAACGAACGACGCCTCCAACACGCTGTACGCGCTACCCGGTGCCGCCGGTGCCGCGAGCCCCGTGACCGCCACCGTCGTCTATTCGGGGCCTGCACTGAACAGTCCCCAGAACGTCGTCGTCGATCCGGTCAACGGCGACCTGCTGGTCGTCAACGGCGGCAACAACAACCTTGTGGAGATCACACCTCAAGGCCAGGTCGTGGCGGTCCGGGATCTCGCTCCCGGCCAGCCGGCGGGGGCGCTCTTCGGATTGACGGTCACCACTGACGGCGCCGGCAACCCGCTGATCTACTACGTGAACGACAACGAGAACACGGTGCACAAGCTGAGTGTCCCCGGGAACGCCGTCGGCTACCACCTCGTCGCCTCCGACGGAGGGGTGTTCGGCTACGGGGACGCCGCCTACGACGGCTCGGCCGGAGGGACCCGTCTGAACCAGCCGGTGGTCGGCATGGCCGCCACGCCGGACGGTGGGGGGTACTGGGTGGGCGCCCGCCGCGG
>Ga0080006_1160717_pt1 | contig 14622 bp, 9 predicted proteins | sample RS3BMetagenome_FD_69209 | JGI IMG/M metagenome (GOLD analysis project Ga0080006, IMG submission 69209) | Ferric oxide microbial mat and aquatic microbial communities from Rainbow Spring, Yellowstone National Park, USA - RS3B (SPADES... ...
CGGGCCGCGCGGCCCGCCGAGGCGCGCGCCACCGGGGTGCGGGGGCGGGCCTATTCGCTGCGCCGCGCGGCCGCCGCCGAACGCGAAGCCCGGGTGCGCGCGCAGCAGGCGCGGGAGGCGCGGCTGCGCGCGGCCGCCGTGGCGGCGGCGGCGGCCGCGGCCGGACGGCAGCTGGCGCAGCGGCTGGACCGCGTCGTCCGCGCGGCATCCCACATCCGCGACGCCCTGGTCGCCGAACGCCAGGCGCGTTCGGCTGCGATGGCGGCCGTGCGCGAAGAGGTGAACGCGCTGAGCGCCCGGGTCGCCGTCCTCACCGACTCGCTGCACCGCGACGAAGTGGCCAACGCCCAGGCGGCCCTGCGGATCGAGCAGCTCGAGCAGACGGTGCTGGAGCAGTTCGGCATGGCACCGGCCGACCTGATCGCCGAGTACGGTCCGCACGTCGGGCTACCGCCCACCGAGCTGGAAATCGCCGAGTTCGAGCAGGCCCGCGAGCGCGGCGAGCAGGTGGTCGCGCCCGTCCCCATGCCGTACGACCGGGCCACCCAGGAGCGTCGGGCCAAGCGTGCCGAGCGGGAGCTGGCCGAACTGGGCCGGGTCAACCCGCTGGCCCTCGAGGAGTTCGCCGCGCTGGAGGAGCGTTACAACTTCCTGTCCACGCAGTTGGAGGACGTCAAGGCCGCCCGCAAGGACCTGCTCGATGTCGTCGCCGACGTCGACGCCCGCATCTTGCAGGTGTTCAGCGAAGCCTTCACTGACGTGGAACGCGAATTCGCCGACGTGTTCGCCTCGCTGTTCCCCGGCGGGGAGGGCCGGCTGCGGCTGACCGACCCGAGCGACATGCTGACCACCGGCATCGAGGTCGAAGCCCGCCCGCCCGGCAAGAAGGTGACCCGGCTCTCGTTGCTGTCCGGCGGCGAGAAGGCGCTGACGGCGGTGGCGATGCTGGTCGCGATCTTCCGTGCCCGGCCATCGCCGTTCTACATCATGGACGAGGTCGAGGCCGCGCTCGACGACGTCAACCTGCGCCGCCTCATCGGGCTGTTCGAACAATTGCGGGCAAAGTCGCAGATCCTCATCATCACCCACCAGAAGCCGACCATGGAGGTCGCCGACGCGTTGTACGGCGTCACCATGCAGGGCGACGGCATCACCGCGGTCATTTCCCAGCGGATGCGCGGTCAGCAGGTGGAGCAGCTGGTCTCGCAATCCTCCTGAGCGGGGGTAGCGGCTGCCGCCGGCCGGTCCGCATCACGTCCCTGGAAGAATGTCAGCGTGTCCCAAGGTCTTTGGATCGCCGTCGCGGTCCTGGTTGTACTAGCCGTCCTGATTGTCATCGCCGCGCTGGTCCTGGGCCTGGTGCGGTACCGGCGCCGGCAGGTCCGTTTTTCCGCCCGGCCGCAACCCGGCGCCATCGACCGGTCAGGCGGTTACACGGCGTCCGCGGGCATCACCTTCACCCAGACCGCACCGGCCGAGCGGATCGACACCACCGGCCTGCCCGCGATAGGCGACGACGCGACGGTTCCCCGCGACGCACCGCGGCGCCCCATCTCCGAAGTCGAACTGCCTGAACCCGCAACCGGTACGCCGCCCGCCGCAGACTTTCAAGTGCCGCCCGAGGCCCCGCCGGCCGCCCCGAAAGCACCGGCGGCACCCGAGGTCGAGGCTATCGAGCCGACCGAAGGCAGGCTGGAGCGGCTCCGCGGCCGGCTGGCCAAATCCCAGAACGCATTCGGGCGCAGCCTGCTGGGCCTGATCGGCGGCGGGGACCTGGACGAGGATTCCTGGCAGGACGTCGAGGACACACTGCTGATCGCCGACCTGGGCCCGGTGGTCACCGAGTCGGTCATGTCACAACTGCGCAGCAGGCTGGCCGGCAGCGATGTGCGCACCGAAGCGGACGCCAAGGCTGCGCTGCGCGACGTGCTGATCAACGCGCTGCAGCCGGGCATGGACCGCTCGATCCGCGCCCTGCCGCACGCCGACCGCCCGTCGGTGCTGCTGGTCGTCGGGGTCAACGGCACCGGCAAGACCACCACCGTGGGCAAGCTGGCCCGCGTGCTGGTGGCCGACGGCCGGCGCGTGGTGCTGGGCGCTGCCGACACCTTCCGGGCCGCGGCCGCCGACCAACTTCAGACGTGGGCGTCGCGGGTCGGCGCCGAGGTGGTGCGCGGATCCGAAGGGGCCGACCCGGCGTCGGTGGCGTTCGACGCCGTCGACGAGGGTATCGCCTCGGGTGCCGACGTCGTGCTCATCGACACCGCCGGCCGGCTGCACACCAAGGTCGGGCTGATGGACGAACTGGGCAAGGTCAAGCGCGTAGTGACCAAGCGGGCCGAGGTCGACGAAGTGTTGCTGGTGCTCGACGCCACCATCGGGCAGAACGGGCTGGCTCAGGCCCGGGTGTTCACCGAGGTGGTCGATATCACCGGTGCGGTGCTGACCAAGCTGGACGGAACGGCCAAGGGCGGCATCGTTTTCCGGGTCCAACAGGAGCTCGGGGTGCCGGTGAAGCTGGTCGGGCTCGGTGAAGGGCCCGACGACCTGGCGCCGTTCGAACCGGCCGCCTTCGTCGACGCGCTGCTCGGCTGACAGGGCCAGCACGGCGCGTGTGACGTTAATGCCGCCGAAACACGGTCGCCCCATCGCGGAAACAACCATCTCGCAAGGTTCTGGATCAGGTTGTCAGGCTCGTGTCCGACGACCGGATCAGGGCCGACCGGAGGTGAAGACGAGTGACATACCCGATACTGGGCCAGCCCAATACCGGCGACACCGCCTGGATGCTGGCGAGTGCCGCGCTGGTGCTGCTGATGACGCCGGGTCTGGCGTTCTTCTACGGGGGCATGGTGCGCGCCAGGAGCGTGCTGAACATGCTCATGATGAGCATCAGCGCGATGGGCGTCGTGACCGTGCTGTGGGTGCTCTACGGCTACTCGATGGCGTTCGGCAACGACACCGGCAACGTCATCGGCAACCCGACCGAATACTGGGGCCTCAAGGGTCTCATCGGTGGAAATGCTGTCGCCGCCGATCCAAGCAAGGGCGTTGCGGCGACAGATATCCCGCTGGCAGGCACCTTGCCCGCCACCGTATTCGTGGCATTCCAGCTGATGTTCGCGATCATCACGGTCGCGCTGATCTCGGGGGCGGTGTCCGACCGGTTGAAGTTCAGCGCCTGGCTGGTATTCGCCGGACTGTGGGCCACGTTGGTCTACTTCCCGGTCGCGCACTGGGTCTTCGCGTTTGACGGGTTCGCTTCCGAGCACGGCGGCTGGATCGCCAACAAGCTGCACGCGATCGACTTCGCCGGAGGCACGGCAGTCCACATCAACTCCGGTATGGCCGGGCTGATGCTGGCGATCGTGCTGGGCAGGCGCAAAGGCTGGCCCACCACGCTGTTCCGGCCCCACAATGTGCCGTTCGTGATGCTCGGTGCGGGTTTGCTGTGGTTCGGCTGGTACGGCTTCAACGCCGGCTCCGCCACCAGCTCCAACGGCGCCGCGGGCGCGACATTCATGACCACCACGATTGCGACGGCCACGGCCATGCTCGCCTGGCTGCTGACCGAGCGTATCCGCGACGGCAAGGCGACGACGCTGGGAGCGGCATCGGGCATCGTCGCAGGGCTGGTCGCCATCACGCCGTCCTGCTCTTCGGTCAACGCCCTGGGTGCCTTGGTGATCGGCTTGGTCGCCGGGGTGGTGTGCGCGTTGGCGGTCGGGCTGAAATTCAAGCTCGGCTTCGATGACTCGCTCGACGTTGTCGGGGTCCACCTGGTCGGGGGTTTGGCGGGCACCCTGCTGGTGGGTCTGCTGGCCGCCCCGGAGAGCGTAGCCATCAACGGCGTCGCCGGCGTGTCCAAGGGATTGTTCTACGGCGGCGGCTGGGATCAGCTGGAACGCCAGACGGTCGGCGCGTTCAGCGTTCTCATCTATTCTGGCGTCGTCACGTTTATTTTGGCTTTGATCTTGAAGCACACCATGGGGCTGCGTCTGAGTCCTGAGGCAGAAGCGGCGGGTATCGATGAGTCCGAGCACGCGGAGAGCGGTTACGATTTCGCAGTGGTCGCCGGCTCGGTTCTTCCGCACGCCAGCTTACCGGACAGCTCTAATGGCTTGGAGGAGCGAGTGGACGAGAAAGTGGAGGCGGAGCCCAAATGAAGCTCATCACCGCGATCGTGAAGCCGTTCACCCTCGATGACGTCAAGACAAGCCTCGAGGAGGCGGGCGTCCTGGGGATGACGGTAAGCGAAGTCCAGGGCTACGGGCGGCAGAAGGGGCACACCGAGGTCTACCGGGGCGCCGAATACTCCGTCGACTTCGTGCCAAAGGTGCGGGTCGAGGTCGTCGTCGACGACTCCATCGTCGACAAGGTCGTGGACAGCATCGTCCGGTCGGCGCGCACCGGCAAGATCGGTGACGGCAAGGTCTGGGTGAGCCCCGTGGAAACCATCGTGCGAGTGCGCACCGGTGAACGCGGAACCGATGCTCTATGACATTGGCCGATTGCTGATCCAGCCCGGGCGGGCTCCGTCGGCGTGACGCAAGAGCGGTTCGACCCGCCCGGGGCAACGTCGGGGGCAGGAAGTGCTTGCGGGGTAACCGATTTGGCCGCCTCGCGGCGCTTACTGCTGTCCGGCGCAGGGCAGCTGGATGCGGTGGCGCTGCGGCAAGCCTGGCTTGACCTGCACGAATCCTGGCGGGCGGCCAAGGCCGCGGAGATCGGGATCACCGGCGGCGGCGGCTTCGCGATTGTCGGGATCGGTGGTTTAGGGCGCCGCGAGCTGCTGCCGTACTCCGACCTGGACCTGATGCTGTTGCACGACAACAAGCCCGCCGACGTGCTAAAGCGGGTCGCCGATCGGCTTTGGTATCCGTTGTGGGACGCCAATGTTCGGCTCGACCACAGCGTGCGGACCGTATCCGGGGCCCTGGGCGTCGCCAACAACGACATGATCGCCGCGCTGGGGATGCTGGACGCCCGCCATATCGCCGGCGACACCGCGCTGTCGGAGGAATTGATCGCCGGCACACGACGTCAGTGGCGCAGCGCGATTCGTTCCCGCATGGACGATCTCGTCGAAATGACGCACGCCCGTTGGCGGCGCTGCGGTCGGATAGCGCAACGGGCGGAGCCGGACCTGAAATGCGGTCAGGGCGGCCTTCGCGATGCTCAGCTGCTGGACGCGCTGGGGGTCGCCCAACTCATCGACCGCCACGGGATGGCCAACCCGAACGCGCCCGGGGGTTCACTGGACGCCGCCTACCTGACCCTGCTCGACGTGCGCACAGAACTGCACCGCGTGTCCGGCCGCGGACGCGAGACGCTGTTGGCCCAGTTCGCCGACGAGATCAGCGCGAACTTGGGACTAGGGGACCGATTCGACTTGGCGCGCAAGCTTTCCAGTGTCGGGCGCACCATCGCCTACCACGCCGAAACCGGGCTGCGCACCGCCGAGAACGCGTTGCCACGCCGCGGCATCACGGCGTTGGTGCGGCGGCCGAAGCGGTGGCCGCTGGACGAGGGCGTCGTGGAGTATGCCGGGGAGATCGTGCTGGCCCGCGACGCCCGGTCCGCCACCGACGCCGGCCTATTGCTCCGAGTCGCCGCGGCGTCGGCGGCCACTGGGGTGCCGATCGGCGCCGGCACGCTCAGCCGTCTCGCCGCCAGCGCGCCCGAGATGCCCGTACCGTGGCCGCACGAGTCGTTGGACGACTTTCTGGTCGTGCTGTCTGCCGGGCCCACCGCCGTGGCGACGATCGAGGCGCTCGACCGTAACGGGCTCTGGGGCCGATTGTTGCCGGAATGGGACGCCGTCCGCGACCTGCCGCCCCGCGACGTCGCGCACAAGTGGACAGTGGACCGGCACCTCGTCGAGACAGCTGTCAATGCGGCGCCGCTGTCGACCCGCGTGGCCCGGCCCGATCTTCTTGCGCTGGGCGCGCTGCTGCACGACATCGGCAAAGGCCGCGGCGGCGATCACAGTGTGATCGGGCAAGAGCTGGCTCTGCAAATCGGCACCAGAATCGGGCTGTCGCCCCCGGACGCCGAGGTGCTCTCGAAGGTGGTGCGCCATCACCTTTTGTTGCCGGTGGTGGCCACCCGCAGCGACCTGAACGACCCCGAGACGATCAGGGGAGTTTCCGAAGTTTTGGGCGGGGACCCGCTCCTACTGGAAGTGCTGCGCGCGCTGGCCGAGGCGGACTCGACCGCCACCGGGCCCGGGGTCTGGAGCGAATGGAAGGCATCCCTGATCGACGAGCTGGTGCGCCGCTGCCGTATGGTGATGGCCGGAGAGCCACTACCGCAAGCGGGACCGACTGCGCCGCATTATCTTTCGCTGGCAGCCGACCATGGGGTGCATGTCGAGATCGCGACTGGCGACAGCGAGCGCCTGCAGGTGGTGATGGTCGCACCCGACCAGCGGGGGTTCGTGTCGAAAGCTGCCGCGGTGCTCGCGTTGAACGCGCTGCGCATCCATTCGGCGACGGTCAACACCCACGAGGGTGTCGCGATCACCGAATTCGTGGTGTCGCCGCTGTTTGGTTCGCCGCCGGACGCGGGGCTGCTGCGCCAGCAGTTCGTGGGTGCCCTCAGCGGCGACGTCGATGTCCGCCGCGCGCTGGAAAAGCGGGACGGTGACGCCGTCGGCGCGGCCACCGGGTGCGCCGGCGAGATACAGGTCGGGGTTCCCGTCACGCGTTCGACCGCCCCGCCGCGCATCCTGTGGCTCGACAGCGCCACACCGGGACAGCTGCTCGTGGAGGTCCGCGCCATGGACCGGCTGGGTTTGCTCGCGCTCCTGACGCGCGCATTGGAGCGGGCGGACGCGGATGTCCAGTGGGCCAAGGTCAACACCTTCGGATCGACGGCGGCCGACGTATTCTGCCTGACGGCGCCGCCCGGCGACGGTGAGCACGGCGCGCGGGCCGCGGTCGAGCAGTCCCTGCTGGCCTCATTGGGCGGCCCCGCGGTCGAGGTGCTCGACGCGCCCGTCGGCGACTAGCGGCGATCGCAAGCGCGGCGCAGCCGGGCGAAGCGGGTCGCCGCCGACTCCTTACGACTCGGAAGTGAACTGCCGTGCCGCATCGATGCGGGCCTCGAGTTGGTCGCGGGTCGCCGCGGCCGTCGGGGGGCCGCCGCAGCGGCGGCGTAACTCGTTGTGGATCCAGCCGTGTGGTTTGCCGGTGCGGTGGTGGGCTATCGAGACCAGGGTGTTCAGTTCGCGGCGCAACTCGCGCAGCTGCCCGTGGGTGGTCAATGGCTGGGCCGGGACCGGCACGGCGGCGCGCTTCTGCAGCTGCTCGTCTTGCCGCCGGTGCAGCAGGGCGCGCATCTGCTCGGCATCGAGCAGCCCGGGGATGCCGAGGTAGTCCGCCTCCTCATCGCTGCCCGCCGGGGTCGCCGTGCCGAACGACGACCCGTCGAAGATGACTTGGTCGAGTTCGGCGTCGGCGCCCAGTGCGGTGAAGCCGGTGTCGGTGTCGCCCTTCTCGGTCTGGGTCCGGCTGGCGGGATTGCCGTCGAGGGGATCGTCGCCGTCGCGGTGCGGTTGACCGAGCACGTGGTTGCGCTGGGCTTCCAACTCGCTGGCCAGCTGCAGCAGGTTCGGTACCGACGGCACGAAGATGCTCGCGATCTCCCCCGGGCGGCGCGAGCGCACGAACCGGCCGATGGCCTGTGCGAAGTACAGCGGCGTCGACGCGCTGGTTGCGTAGATGCCGACCGACAGCCGGGGCACGTCGACGCCTTCGGAAACCATGCGCACCGCGACCAGCCACCGGCTGGTGCCCTCGGCGAATTCGCCGATGCGCGCCGAGGCACCGGGGTCGTCGGACAGCACCACCGTCGGCGCTTCTGACGTCAGCTTCGTCAGCAGGGCGGCGTACGCGCGCGCCGCCGTCTGGTCGGAGGCGATGATCAGCGCGCCGGCGTCCGGTATGTGCGTGCGCAACTGGCGCAGCCGCTCGTCGGCGGCCGCGATCACCGCGGGCATCCACTCCCCGGCGGGATCCAGCGCCGTACGCCATGCTCGTGCGGTCTGTTCCGCCGAGAGCGGTTCGCCCAACCGCGCGGCGTGCTCTGCACCGGCGCTGTCCCGCCAGCGCGCCTCGCCGGAGTAGGCCAGGAACAGCACCGGGCGGACCACCCCGTCGGAAAGCGCCTCGGCGTAGCCGTAGGTGTAATCGGCCTGCGAACGAAGTATGCCGTCGCCGCCGGGAACATAGCTGACGAAGGGGATAGGGACATCGTCGCTGCGAAACGGTGTGCCCGTCAGCGCAAGCCGGCGGGTGGCGTCGCCGAAGGCCTCGCGTATCGCCTCGCCCCACGTTTTAGCGTCGCCGCCGTGGTGGATTTCGTCGAAGATCACCAGGGTCTTGCGCTGCTCGGTGCGCACCCGGTGCAGCGTCGGGTGGGCCGCGACCTGGGCGTAGGTGACCATCACGCCGTGGTATTCCGGGGAGGTCCGGGGGTTGGAGTTGGAGAACCTCGGGTCCAGGGCAAGACCGTGTCTTTGCGCGGCCAGCGCCCACTGCGTCTTGAGGTGTTCGGTCGGCACCACGACGGTCACCCGCTCGACGGCGCGCTGGCCCAGCAGTTCGGCCGCCACCCGCAGAGCGAACGTCGTCTTTCCTGATCCGGGGGTGGCGACGGCCAGGAAGTCGCGCGGCTGGCTGGCGAGGTACTTCACCAACGCTCGGCGCTGCCAGCCCCGCAGCGGCGCGCCGGCGCTGTCGGCATGCGACGACGGCTGGCTGACCGGTTGCAACGAGACGGCTCCCCCCATAGTTGCATGTTCGACGCGGCCAGCTCGATTGAGTAACGGCGGTAAAATCTAGCACGCCAACGCTTTTCGGCGCGGTACCGACCCGGGTCAACTTTGCGTGCCTGGCTCACGAGGTCGCGGCCTTGCAGCCACCTGTGGATGCATCCGGCGACGTCAGCCCACCCGGGCTCCGAGCATCATGTTGTGGCCCAGGGAAAAGAATGTCGGTTCCGTGCGGTAGGCGCGTGCCGTGGCGCGCACCTCGCCCGTGTTGACGAAGCCGTCGCGCTCGGCACCCAAGACCAGGATCGGGGTCGTCACCCGACGGATCCCGACGCGGCGGAGCATCGGATCGGTCATGGCGGCGCGAACGCTCTCGGCTCCGGCGCGTTGCATCCAGCATTCGACGACGTCCTCGGGAATGTCGGCGCAGGAGAGGTACTCGCGGGTTAGGGCGGGGGTGGCGAGGAACTTACGCAGCGTGCGGTCGTTCCATGCTTCCACGGTCATCGATGGTCGGCGGCGCCAGGCTCGCAACGCCAATCTGATCACACCCTGCTGCGGCACGGAGCCCACCAGCACCGCAGCCGGGGCGCTTCGGTCTTCGAGGTAGGGCTGGATGACGAAGTCGCCCAAGCCGTCGGCCACCGAACGGAAGTCGTCGATGTAGTCGGTGATGGAAACCTTGTGCAACGGCGTGGAGGTGGGACCACTGGGCTCGTTGTGTGGTACCCGCTGCGCCCGGCTTCGCCGCGCTTGCGCTACCACTGGGCTCGTTGTGTGGTACCCGCTGCGCCCGGCTTCGCCGCGCTTGCGCTACCACTAGGCTAGACGGGTGTTTGAATCGCTGTCTGACCGGTTGACCGGTGCCCTAGCGGGACTGCGCGGCAAGGGTCGACTGACCGACGCCGATACCGAGGCCACCACCCGCGAGATCCGCCTGGCGTTGCTGGAAGCCGACGTTTCGCTGCCCGTGGTGCGGGCGTTCGTGAACAGGATCAAGGAGCGGGCGCGGGGCGCGGAAGTCTCCGGGGCCCTCAATCCGGCGCAGCAGGTCGTCAAGATCGTCAACGACGAACTCATCGGCATCCTCGGCGGTGAAACCCGTCAGCTGGCGTTCGCGAAAACGCCGCCGACCGTCATCATGCTCGCCGGTCTGCAGGGTTCCGGGAAGACCACGCTTGCCGGCAAATTGGCCGCGTGGCTTCGCGGCCAGGGACATACGCCGTTATTGGTGGCCTGTGACCTGCAACGTCCGGCGGCGGTGAACCAGCTGAAGGTCGTCGGTGAGCGCGCCGGGGTCCCGGTGTTCGCGCCGCATCCGGGAGCCGGTCCGGAGTCGGGTCCCGGGGACCCCGTCGCCGTCGCGGCGGCCGGGCTTGCCGAGGCACGGGCCAAACACTTCGACATCGTCATCGTCGACACCGCGGGGCGCCTGGGCATCGACGACGAGCTGATGGCCCAGGCCGCAGCCATCCGAGCGGCCATCAACCCCGACGAGGTGCTGTTCGTTCTCGACGCGATGATCGGCCAGGACGCGGTCACCACGGCCCAGGCGTTCAGCGAGGGCGTCGGCTTCACCGGGGTGGTGCTGACCAAGCTCGACGGTGACGCGCGCGGTGGCGCCGCACTGTCGGTCCGCGAGGTCACCGGCGTCCCGATCCTCTTCGCCTCCACTGGTGAGAAGCTCGCAGACTTCGACGTCTTCCACCCTGACCGGATGGCCAGCCGCATCCTCGGGATGGGCGACCTGCTGAGTCTGATCGAGCAGGCGGAGCAGGTCTTCGACGCCCAGCAGGCCGACGCCGCCGCCGCCAAGATCGGCAGCGGAGAGCTGACGCTGGAGGACTTTCTGGAACAGATGCTCGCCATCCGCAAGATGGGCCCGATCGGCAACCTGTTGGGCATGCTGCCCGGCGCCGGCCAGATGAAAGATGCGCTCGCCCAGGTCGACGACCGGCAACTCGACCGCCTGCAGGCCATCATCCGCGGCATGACGCCGCAGGAGCGGGCCGACCCCAAGATCATCAACGCGTCGAGGCGGCTGCGCATCGCCAACGGCTCGGGCGTGACGGTGTCCGAGGTCAATCAGCTGGTGGACCGCTTCTTCGAAGCCCGCAAGATGATGTCGTCGATGCTCGGCGGCATGGGCATTCCCGGCATGGGCCGCAAGTCGGCTACCCGCAAGGGCAAAGCGGGCAAGGGCAAGAAAGCCAAGAAGGGTGCCCGGGGTCCGACGCCGCCGAAGGTCCGGAGCCCCCTGGGTGCGGGCATGCCGGGCATGTCTGGAATGCCCCCGGGGTTCCCCGACCTGTCGAAGCTGCCCGAAGGCCTCAACGAGCTGCCTCCGGGGCTGGCCGGCTTCGACCTGTCCAAGCTGAAGTTACCGGGCAACCCAGGAAGCAACCCGGGAAGAAAGTAGCCGTTCCGTGCGGATGCACGTGCGGGGACTAGGGCTGCCCGACGAGACCGAAACACAACTGTGGATCGTCGACGGCCGCATCAGCACCGAGCCGGTCGCCGGGGCCGACACCGTATTCGACGGCGGCTGGATCCTGCCCGGGTTGGTCGACGCCCACTGTCACGTCGGGCTCGGTGAGCACGGCGAGATCCCGCTCGACGAGGCAATCAGCCAGGCGCAGGCCGAACGCGACGTCGGCGCCCTGCTGTTGCGTGACTGTGGTTCGCCCACCGATACCCGCAGCCTCGACGACCACGATGACCTGCCCCGCATCATCCGGGCCGGCAGACACCTCGGCAGGCCCAAACGCTATGTGCGGGGCTTCGCTCGCGAACTCGACGACGAATCCCAACTGCCGGCAGCGGTCGCCGAGGAGGCCGGGCGCGGCGACGGCTGGGTCAAGCTGGTCGGCGACTGGATCGACCGCGGCGTCGGTGACCTGGCGCCGCTGTGGTCCGACGATGTGCTCAAGGCTGCGATCGACACCGCGCACGCGCACGGCGCCCGGGTCACGGCGCACGTGTTCGGAGAGGATGCGCTGCCAGGGCTGATCAGCGCCGGCAGCGATTGCATCGAGCACGGCACGGGTCTTACCGACGACGTCATCGGGCTGATGCTCGAGTACGGCACCGTGTTGGTCCCCACGCTGATCAACGTCATCGACAACTTCCCGGGTATTGCCGATGCCGCCGAGAAGTACCCGACTTATGCCGCCCACATGCGCGACCTGCACGCCCGCTGCCAGGCGCGGATGGCGGCGGCGCGCGAGGCGGGCGTGCCGCTCTACGCGGGCAGCGACGGGGGCACCACGATCGCGTACGGCCGGATCGCCGACGAAGTCGAGGCGCTCAAGGCGATCGGGATGAGCCCGACCGGCGCGCTGGGCGCGGCCTGCTGGGACGCGCGTCGCTGGCTGGGCCGGCCGCGGCTCGAGCACGGAGCGTCGGCCGACCTGGTGTGCTTTTCGCAGGACCCGCGGTCCGGTCCGGCAGTGCTGGCCCGCCCCGATCTGGTGATACTGCGCGGCAAGGCGTTTCGGCCGAAGGGCTAGCGCGGCGCGGCGTCGCGATCGCGGCTAGGATCGCATAATGGCGTTGGCCAGCGGCGCGACGTTTGCCGGATATGTTATCGCGCGGAGGCTGGGTTCTGGGGCGACCGGTGACGTCTACCTGGTGCAGGATCCCCATTCGGCGCAGTGGCGGGCGTTGAAAGTTCTCTCGCGGGCGATGTCGACGGACACCGAATTCCGTCGGCGGTTCCAGGCGGAGACCCCGGCCGTGGCGCGTCTCCGCCACCCGCACATCGTCGCCGTCGAGGAGCGCGGCGAGTTTCACGGCCAGCTGTACCTGGCGATGGAGTATGTCGAAGGCAACAACGCCGCTCGGCTCATGGCGGACCGGTTTCCGGCGGTCTCACCCGCAGGTGAGGTGCTTGCCATAGTCACCGCGGTAGCCGGAGCCCTCGACTACGCCCACGAGCGCTTGCTGTTGCATCGCGACGTTAAGCCCGCCAACATCTTGTTGACCGGCCGAGGGGAGGGCGACCAACGGATTCTCCTCGGCGACTTCGGGATACTCTTGCGTCCGGCGGTCGGCTCCATCGCTCGGGCCGCGACGGTGGCCTATGCCGCGCCCGAAGAGTTCACCGGCGCCGACGTCGACGGCCGCGCCGACCAGTACGCGCTGGCGGCGACGGCGTTTCATCTGCTGACCGGTGCGCCGCCGGTGGAGCCTGCGCACCTGCTCAGCGACCAGCGTCCGGAACTCGCGCGCCTTGACGAAGTGTTTGCCAGAGCGCTTGCCGGGCGGCCCGCCGACCGGTACGCAACCTGCCGCGAGTTCGCCGAGGCGGCCGCCGAACACGCCGGGATGTCGATCGCCGACCGGCGCCCCGGCGCGGTCGAATACCCGGTCTACGCCTGGCCGGCGATCGACAGCGCCGGGGAGGTCACGTCGGTCGCCAGGGCCGCATCCGCGTTCGGGAAATCTACGGCGCGTAGGCCCGTACCGCGGTCGACGGCGGGGTCGTCGGCCCGCCGTCCGGGCGGGTCGGCGGCCACCAAGCGCCCGGCCCCGCAAACCGGGGCGCCTCCGGCTGCGCCGGAGAGGAGCGGGCCGCGCAAGGTCTTGCCCGGCGCCGCGGCGGTGGTGCTGGGCGCCATGCTGATCGCGCTCGGCTTCGTCATCGGGCGCACGACCGGCGCGAGCGCCAGCCGGGCCGCCCTCCCGTCGCCGCCGGTTCCGTTTGCCCTGCCACCGGCACCGGCCGCCACTGCTGCCGAGCCCGTCCTGCTGGATGGCAGCTACCGCCTGCAGGTCCAGCGCTCGAAGCAGACCTTCAACTACATCGCCGACCCGCAACCGCCGGACGTGAACACCTGGTGGGCCTTCCGCTCGCTGTGCAACAAGACCGCGTGCACCGCTGCGGCGGTGCAGCTCGACGACGGAGACCACCAACAGGCGGCGTCCGCAACCGGACGTCAGCTGATCATGTGGTTCAGGGAGGGTCGATGGCAGTCGCAGCCGGAGGACGTGCAGGTCGCGTGTGTCGGGCCCGACGGGCTGACACAGACCCAGGCCACGACCGTGGTGCTGTCGCTGAGGCCGCAGCCGCGTGGCCCGTTCATCGGGGAAGAGACGGTCACAGTGCAAACCAACGAATGCGGGCAGCGGTCGGCCGTGACGCGCATCCCCGCGGTACTCAGCCGCAGCGGCGACGTGCCGCCTGCCGTCACCGGGCTGGAACCGGGACGCCCGCCGGTCCCGGCCCAGCCCCGATGACCACCGCGGCATCCCGGCCCCACCGCTGATCGGTCGCGAAGTGCACCGGTAAGCGGGACGTCCCTATAAGGATCGCGAGGGTGCGGAGGCCAATCGTGCTGGCCGGATCATAGCGACCCGATGCCGGTCTCGGGATTGAGTGCGAATCCCCAGTCGAAGAGACTGCCGGCCTGATCCCAATACGTCGGCCCGCCCGCTTTCACCAGGCCGTACATCATGGCGATCACCAGCCGCCGGTCGCCGCGAGCGGCTGCACCCACGAAGGTTTTGCGGGCGGCGTTGGTGAAGCCCGTCTTACCGCCGATCGCGCCGGGGTAGCGCGCTAAGAGCTCATCCTGGTTGATGATCGGGTGCTCGCCGGTATCGCCGGGGAACATCGCCGAAGGCTGGGCGGTGATCTGCGCAAACACCGGATTGGCCATCGCGGCCCGGAAGATGACGGCCAGGTCGTGCGCCGTCGACGCCCCGGAGCCGCCGGGCCCGTCCAGTCCGGACGGGGTGGATGCGTGGGTGCGGGAAGCGCCCAGTGCGGCCGCTTTGGCGTTCATCATGGCCACGGTAGCGTCCGCACCGCCCAGCATGTGCGCCAGCGTGTTGGCGGCGTCGTT